>JACLAC010017002.1_pt1 | contig 11480 bp, 4 predicted proteins | sample 8027881 | NCBI WGS metagenome assembly JACLAC01 (sample SAMN15725517, study PRJNA655200) | protist metagenome | isolation source: fluorescence activated cell sorting (FACS) single amplified genomes of... | place: Spain: Blaines Bay Microbial Observatory, Mediterranean Sea | collected 2016-01-19 | reverse complement strand
CACACCTGGCCACAGTCAATCCGTGTCAGCCCATTCCTGGGTCCCTAGGACCACAGCTAATCCGTATCAGCCCAACTGTGGGTCCCTCGGAGCGACTTTTGGGATGCCTCAGTCTGGCCACAGACCTTGGCCTGGCGTCAGTCAATCCGTGTCAGCTCAACCCTGGGTCCCTAGGAGCGACTTTTGGGAGGGCATGGGTCCGGTATAAGCGCACACCTGGCCACAGTCATTCCGTGTCTGTCCAATCCTGGGTCCCTAGAAGCAACTCAATGCTATGTCCCTAGGAACGATTTTTGGGAGGGCATGGGTCCGGTAAAAGCGCACACCTGGCCACAGTCAATCCGTGTCAGCGCAATCCTGGGTCCCTAGGAGCGACTTTTGGGAAGCCTCAGTTTGGCAACAGACCTTGGGAAGGCATGGGTCCGGTATAAGCGCACACCTGGCTTCAGTCAATCCGTGACAGCCCATTCCTGGGTCCCTAGGAGCAACTTTGTGCACAGTCAATCTGTGACAGCCCAATCCTGGGCCCACACCTGGCCACAGTCAGTCCGTGTCAGCCCAATCCTGGGTCCCTAGAAGCGATTTTTTGGGGGGCATGGCTCCAGTATAAGCGCACACCTGGCCACAGTCAGTCCGTGTCATTCCAATCCTGGGTCCCTAGGAGCAGCCCAATCCTGGGTCCCTAGGAGCGACTTTTGGTGGGACATGGGTCCGGTATAAGCGCACACCTGGCCACAGTCAATCCGTGTCAGCCCAATCCTGGGTCCCTAGGAGCGACTTTTGGGGGGGGCATGTTCTGGCCACAGACCTTGGGAAGGCATGGGTCCTGTATAAGCGCACACCTGGCTTCAGTCAATCCGTGACAGCCCAGTCCTGGGTCCCTAGGAGCGACTTTTGGGTGGGCATGGGTCCGGTATAAGCGCACACCTGGCCACAGTCAATCCGTGTCAGCCCAATCCTGGGTCTCTAGGAGCGACTTTTGGGAGGGCATGGGTCCGGTATAAGCGCACACCTGGCCACAGTCAACCCGTGTCAGCCCATTCCTGGGTCCCGAGGACCACAGTCAATCCGTATCAGCCCAACTGTGGGTCCCTAGGAGCGACTTTTTGGGGGCCTCAGTCTGGCCACAGACCTTGGGGGGCATGGTTCCGCTATCCGTGGGCACACACCTGGCTTCAGTCAATCCGTGTCAGCCCAATCCTGGGTCCCTAGGGGCGGCTTTTTTGGGGGCATGAGTCCGGTACAAGGGCACACCTGGCCACAGTCAATCCGTGTCAGCCCAACCCTAAATCCCTAGGAACGACTTTTGAAGGGGCATGGGTCCGGTATAAACGCACACTTGGCCACAGTCAACCCGTGTCAGCCCAGTCCTGGGTCCCTAGGACTGACTTTTGGGGGGGGCATGGGTCCGGTATAAGCGCACACAGTCAATCCGTGTCAGCCCAATTCTGGGTTCCTAGGAGCGACTTTTGGGGGGCTTCTGTCTGGCCACAGACCTTGAGGGGCATGGGTCCGCTATAAGCCCCCGGAGCCGGGCGACCAATGGTCGAGGGGAGTGCGAGATAAAAAACATCGACGTCAAGCATGCCAAAACAAAACAAACAGTTCCCTCTCATTCGCCGCACTTCCTGGCAACAAGAGGGGTCGGCGGCAGAGGCGTAAGCCTTTTAACTTTCCAGGAATTTTGGGGAATTTATGACTTTACAGGAAATTGTAAAAAATTTTAAGGACATTTAGGGGGGTTATCTTAATTTTCTCTAAATGTTCTTAAATTTTCCTGGCATTTCCTAAATTTTCTAAAAAATCAGAAAAAATCCTGGATATGTCCGGCCCTATTCGTCCGGACCCCTACAGCCTCGCCGTAGATTGAAGCGTAGCAGGGGACTTAGTTCGTCTTTCTGACCGGATTGTGATCATTGAGGGTCTATTTCACTCTCGTGGTTGTTTTTTCAAAAAAAAAAGGCTGCGCCCTACTGTACACCCTATTCGACGAATAGACTATTTAGAGGTACTGGGTAAAGGAGATTACAACATATTCCGGATAAAAAATATATCGGCAAGTTTTGTTCAAAATTTCTCTGTCGATTTTTCCGATTCTCCTGTCAAAATCTAGGGCTCGGGGCTGTATAGGAAGGTCCGGGGAGGCCTCAGCTTGATTTCCTCCAATTTTCATCCAAATCCGACCACAGGAAGCCCAGAACCTGTCCAAAAATGGTATTCCCCGTGTTTTTTTCTTCTTCTTCACACAGGAGTATCATCGCTTATCTGAAATAGAGTTTGCGATTTTTTGCATTTTGAATACTAAATAGTACATAGTCTTTTCTCTGCCCCAGTAGAACTGTACACTGTATTGCTCCGTCCTAGAAAAATCTAGAAAATCGTTGTTTTTCTTTATATATGCAAGGGCTGGTCAGTGCCTAAGTCGACCTGTGCAGTGTGCTGATATTTTGTGGCTCACTCATATCATTGCACACTCGTCTCAAGGCTCCAGCCTACTAAGGTACCATACTGCATTCCCTTGCAGTAGCTAGCATATTAATAGACTCTCATTGGGGGGAAGCTAGCTACATGCTTGGAGCTCCTTTAAAATACTTATTTATGTTGACCATCCTCCGGCCTAACCTCCGGGCTTATAGCCTCCTTAATAAGTATTAAAGGTAGAACACTCCCACTCCCTCGAACCGGAGGGTTTGAGGCCTAATTTGCAGTGGAACTACGCCTCGGGGAAAACCAGTGCGCCTAGAGGCCAAATGCAATGTACTACAACCCTGCTCAGGAGATGCATACCTCATCGAGCCCACCGAGGCTGTGGCTACCAAGCCTTCACTTAGAGGATCTCCCGAGTCAGGATGACACTGCCACTGCATCCACCCTCAGCCCTATCCCCGAGAGCCCAACGAGGGGTCAGGGACGGGCGGGCGGGGAAAAACAACGACACAGGCAGACTTACAAAGCACTTGAGCCAAAATGTTATAACATTTAGGATCCTGCTAGACCCCCCGCATATTAATACCGCACCACGCCTGCCCTAGAAGCACGACGGTAATTAATATATGTAAGGGCTAGTCAGTGCATAAGTCGACCTGTGCAGTGTGCTGATATTTTGTGACTCACTCATATCATTGCACACTCGTCTCAAGGCTCCAGCCTACTAAACTACCATACTGCATTCCCTTGCAGTAGCTAGCATATTCATAGACTCTCATTGGGGGGAAGCTAGCTACATGCTTGGAGCTCCTTTAAAATACTTATTTATGTTGACCATCCTCCGGCCTAACCTCCGGGCTTATGGCCTCCTTAATAAGTATTAAAGGTAGAACACTCCCATCGCTGGTCCTTCTTCCTCCCATCGCTGGTCTATTAATATTAGGACCCTGTCATCAGGTGTATGAACCTCATACGGTCCCCGGGGGGGGGCCGACCACGGCCACGTCGGTATCTCAGCCCTGCAAATTTGGAAGTCATGTAGCTTTGCCCACTCATCTGATTCTAGGTGCCTGCTTGGGCCGTCGGCCCAGTTGGCCTCAGATTGTACATATTCCCACCATATACGTGTACGAAGGTGTGCTAATGAAAGGTGTATTGCAGAGTGACCGATGTCAAGATAGGGGTCTCTGCTGGCCCCTTTGGTGAGGCCAGCAAGTACTACAGCATTATCCTCATACCATACTGCATCTCTGTTACGCAGCTTGGCCCTGAAGTGCGAGATGCCTAGTATGATAGCTGCCTGCTCAACCAGGGCGATATACTTATCGCCCTCCTGCTTATCCCATGCCTGTCGCAACTCAGCGCGAATACAGCCGACCACGGCTTGTCTCTCACCTGACACGGGGTCGTAGACGAGCATGGCCACCGAGCCGTCATCTGCCTCATCAAGGCGGCCATCCGAGGCTATGACGAGGGGCACTAAGGGGGGTTTGAGTACCTGCACTTCCCTTCTAAGGTCGCACTGAAGAAGGTCAAGGTAATACTCATATGCTCTCTCTAGCGAATGGCTGTTATTCCATGGTGGTGCATCCCAGTACTGTCGCTGTAAAAGAGGGTGTTGGCCGCCGCGGCCAATGCGGCCATAGTATCCTGCGAAACATGGCCCCAGAACCCCCCTTATCTTGGATGCTTGCGCTGGTGTCGTTACTCCTTCCTGCTGCCTCTCTTTGATGAGCTGCTCCACTTTCTCCTTCATACGGTCTCGCGGTGCAAACTTCACCACACCGGTGGTAGGTGTTGCAGAAACGTCATGAAGAAGTCCAAGGAAGTCGGCTGCCGAGCCTAGGTTGACTTGTTTGGCCACAGCAAGAGGGACACCGAACATTCTGAATGTACCTCTGAGGTAGCGCTGACCGCGGCCCCGTGCTGATGATAGGTCTTGGAGGCTGCCGTCATCGAAGTACATGCTCCACAACATTTGGAGCCACCTACGCACAGCGCTGGTGAGCAGCTTCTGAATTCTGTGAAAGGCTACGACCGCGGACGTCTTCCCGAACACCTGCCCGTAAATCTCCTGATATACGAACCGTCCCCGGGCGCAATCATATACTCCCACAATATTGCAGTAGCCTTCTTCAGGGGCGCTGGGAACCCATCTATAGGCGTCTGGAATATCTTCACTGCCCGTTTCGAGAATATACTTAGACAAGTCTACCGGCTTCCCGTCTTCTCCCTGATGCAGCTTACGGTCAGCTCTCCCGAGAGCCTGTATGTGCTGAGCCGGCTGAGTAGGGCCAATAGAGTCAATCGTTTCTGTATATGATGCCGCCTCATTGTGCCCAAACCTAGCTGCGTCCTCAATGGGTCTCTTCTTTCCATTGGGTTGGATGTGCGCAAACCTCGGCAGGGGAATCCATTGGCCTACTCCCCATTTTGCATCCATCTCTTCCCTAGTGTACAGCGGTCCTGCGAAGTTCTTCTCCTGCTCCTTGATGCATGTCTCGAAGAGGAACTGATGAGACTCCGGGTCCACATACTGCCTTTCCAGTTTGCGAATGGCCTCCTCGGCACCGGCCAGGAGTTCCACCTTAGACAAGAATGGCTGCACCTCCACTTCTCTGAGGACTCCGGTGAATTCCAATTCACCCAAACTGAAGAATCCCGTGATATACCTGGGTGGAATCCTATAGTCTGCCCAATGCATAATCACCGCCGCTATCGCCAGCAGTCCCAGATGCACACGCCCAGCAATAAGCTTGACACTTCCAACCTGATACTGCTTAAGGTGTTCAGTGAGTGGTTGCATTCGGGCAGCCAATGCCACCAAGGGTTTATAACACTCTTCCCTGGCTTCCCATAGGCGATCCTTGTTGGCCATCATGAACTCCGCAGCGCACTCAATCTCCAAATCGAGTATATGGGATTCATCTAGGGGGAACCGTCCCTGTCGGGCACTCTCTGCCGCCGCTGCAAATTGCCGATCCGGGGAAAGGTTAAGCGACACAAGCTGTGGGGTAGCGCTCTTACTGAAAAAGTGTCCTTTTTGAACTTGCTCTGCCGCTGCTCGCTGTCCCTTACCAAAGTCGGCCACGACCGTAGGGACTACAGCTTGTTCCGAATCCAACTCCAGGGCTTCCAAGTACTTAGGATAGATGTCAAACGGCGCCCCATTAATAAGGTCCTCTAGATTAGGCATGGCAAAGCCCGCCGTCCACTCAGCAGGGAATATCTTCCTGATAGCTCTATCTACAGAGTGCTGCGGCCACCGGACCGGCATCTGCTGCGGGACGGGGGGGCATTCCCAGCATCCGTTGGCCATAGCTGCCAAAGTGGCAGTGACCAGTTGGGGTAGCCTCCTACCGCGCCTGGGCCCCTTTCTGGCCTTGACCGTACGGCATGGGCAGCCCACGAAGGCTGCTAGCACTTCCGAGTGACACGGTTTACCAGCTGGAGTGTCGGTTACCAATGCGCATCCCTGTAGCTCTGACAGTTTGCCTCGAAGTCTAGTGGCCTCAGCTGCATCCGATAGAATCCACTGTGCGAATTTGACCTGACATAGATCATGATCGCCATGATCTCCCACACGAAAAGGGGTGGCCCATTCCGTGCGAGTGAGCCTGCCACTGTTGGAGCCCTGTCCCACGAAGACCGTTTTGACCGGAAGCTGCGATCGATCCTCCAGGTAACGTTCGATGTACAACTGAATAATATCCTCGGCATGGCATCTCTCCTTGACGCTGCAGTCGCATACCAATGCTGTGCCCGCAAGCTCCGTGACCTTAGCCTTGCACGCTGGGTTGTCCTGAAGCCACTGTTGATAAGCCTGACTGCGGTCTTCTGCTCCTTCCACCTTAGCCACCTTCTGCGGTAGCACCCATCCCGATGGGTACCTATTCTGCATAGCATGGTTACTGCCAATGTACATTACCTTGGTGTCCGCAGCTACCAAGCTGTCAATATTGCTTTTAGCGGCTCTGTATGGCGCATCCTGGACCACTGCCGTGCAAAATGATGGTAGCTGATCGACTTGTACGCGATGTGCCTTTTGGCCGGCGAGCCAATCCTGGTCGAACCAAGGTCCTGGGCTCATAACCGGGGGGGTGAAGCCTAACCTCTGAGCCACTGGTGCCATCATCTGCCGCCGATAGGCTTCTGGGGGTAATTGAGTCCAGCCAATACGACTTCCTACCTCGGAAACTCCAAGTGGTTTAGGAATCGGCATTCTATACCCTCGGACTCTAACTGCGTACATCGAGCATGCGATCGCGATGTTGAAGGCTAGATTTGCCGTGAATTCGGCTTCGGCATGCCCCGGGTACGACCACGTACCGTCAGGCTTCTGAAAGGGGGTCCATTCGTTATCCTCGTGCATATGTTGGCACCGGCCAACTACTATACGAAATTCTTCAATATTACCCTCTATGACTTGATGCTTGGCCCGTGCCCGAACATGAGTACAAGCATCGTATTCCCAATGGCCCCACTGTGGCCTAGATTTGATGGTCTTGGCTCGCGGAAAATGCCAAAGCCAGCTTAGCTTAGGATTCTCGATTCCCGTTCCCACACCAATGGGGAGTAACTCATCGATTGAATCCCACATGTAATCAACAAAATTATTAGCCTCCTCCACTCTGCGCTGATCCTTCTCAGATAGGTGCGGTCGCCCCAATACATGACCTGCATCTCTCAGCGGGGGGGGCGGGCGAGGGTGGTTTGGGATAGGAATTTCTCTGGCCTTTGTCATTGTATCGCATGCGGGGGCCCACATTACTACATCAGCTCTGCGCACGTCAGCCCCTGCTGACTTTTGGCCATCGCTGCTAGCCAAATCACAGGCCTCCCCGAATACTTTATCATATGCTATAACCTCCCAGCCACACCACGCTAATGCACATGCCACCGGTGCATTGGGCCCACTGAACATATCGATCCCGAGAGGCCGCTCTCGAGGTTCAGGTAACGCTTCGGCCGAAGTGACTGCTGCCCGCTCTGCCGCTGCCTGATCAGCATTAGCCGGGCCCCTTCAACGCGGCACTGCTTTGTTCGTGCACTCACAGGCGGGGTGTGCTCCTCCACACACCCTGCCACTTTTCATCACGCCTCCGCAGACGTGTTTTCCTGACTTACAGGTCTGGCCGGGGCGGCATGCATCGCATGTGCCCTTCTGATATGCCGAACACAGCTTCGTCTTGCCCCTGAGCATTCCTGCGATTCTCTTAGCCCCTTTCTGCCTGCCGCCGCCGTTGCCATTGCCATTGTTGTTGCCATTGTTGCCCTTGCCGCCGCCCTTCTTGCCGTTGCCATTGCCTCCTCCATTACCGTTGCCATTGCCATTGCCATTACTAGCGCCATTGCCATTGCCGTTGCCACCGTTACCGTTGCCACCGCCTACCTTAGGGCCTCCTCCTGCCTTGGTCTGTTTGGGAATCTCCCACATAGCCTCCCTTTGGTGGAATGTCTCGGAGATCACCTCTCCTAGGGATGACTCAGAATTACGAAACTTATCTGTCCATAATTCCCTCTCCGACTCATCCCTCTCCTGGACCCATTCCAGGGCCTGTGTGGCCGGTAACTTATAAGCCCTATCCTGGACCCTAAAGTAATACCTGTAAACCACGTCTAGGGGACACTGAACGTAGGTGGTGGAGCGGCTTGTCCTCTTCTCAGGTGGGGCGGCTCCGGTTCCCCCTGCTGCCATACGCTTGACTCCGGCCACGGAGTAGGCAAGGAGCAAAGTAAACAACTTGGAGAGGTAGAGGGCGAGCCCGGGCGTATCATCATCCTCCTCCTCGGGTTCATGGGTCAATATCTCGACATTCTCCGCGACCTTTTGCTGTTTCCGAACGGCCTTCTGTTGTTGAGCTTGTGTTTTCGTTTTCCACACATCTTTAGGCATCAACAGGCGCTTGTCGAGCACTTTAGAAATCCTAGATGTGAGGACATCTCCTGGCGCGATCGTCGAGGGGAAGGTGACCTTGTACCTAGCATGGTGCTGATCTGCAAGATCGTCAAGTTGATCTTGAGTAAGAAGAGCATCAAGGTCCGTGTCGTCCTGACCCCTCTTCTTGAGGGCATTGGCTGCTGCTTGTGCGTCCTGCAGGTCTTTCCAAGCCTGCCTGATCCGACTTGCTTGCTGTAGTTCATTGTAGGCTCCTGACGTGGGCTTGATCATAGTCGCGATCGCATCGAAGCGGTTGGGGTCGGCTGTAATTTCGACGAAATCTTGCATCCTGCTGGCTCCCAAGCCGTCCGCTTTTGTCATCCATGCAACCGTGATGGGATCCCAACCATACTTATCACCCAGTTCCTTAAACTGCTGTTGGATGGTTGACATGGCACTACTGGCTGATGGATCACCAGATCCTCGCAGCGGGGTAGGGAGACGGAACATGCACCGGGCCGGTAGCTTGACCTTACACGGCCATGCATGATAACACCGTCGGAGGCAGGTACCAACCTACCCTTTCTTGCACCGAACTCCGGTGCGGATGCATGAAACCCAGGGAACAAGGCAGCAACTCGCTGTCACCCAGGGATGAGAGCCAACACCATAATCCTACACCAAACATACCCCAACTATAAACATGTTCCTATGTTAAGTCAAGTCTAAGAGTGAACTAAAGGAGCCTCCTTACACTCTGCTTAAGGTGTAATTATGGTAGTGTCTCTCACAGCCCTCTTGCGATGCATACTTTTTCTTTTTCGGATTTCGGGTTTTATTTCTTCCCTAAATGCATGCATGCGGCCACGCACTAGTGAGCACGAGCATGAGTGTGATTGATCGTAGGCCCTGCATGATCAACCTGACATGCGAACTGCCATGCACATGCCTGCCATACCTGCCGTGCATACAGACTAATGCAATACCATATGCCGCATGTATTTGCTGCATCTGATGGGGGGTTCGTTCTGATGATTGCATGCCTTCCTACCATTCTCCCCCCCGACTGCTTTCGATGTGACGATAAGATGGTCATTAACGTTGCTTGTCCAGGGCTGCTGTGGCGAGGGACCAAGGTCTGCCGGCAGATGGGCCCAACACCGCTCGCATTTATCTGCCATATCGAATGGCATCAGCTTGAGTGAACCCACATTGTCACCGGCCGCCCTATACCTCTTGAACGGTTTAGCTTTAGAAACTTGTTGGCGGCGATCGCAGAATGGGATCTTGTTCTGTGTGAGCACATGCACTACCGGTGTGCCCGACCTTTGTGTTACCACCCATGGCAGTTCAGCTGTATCTGGGATCTGTGTGTCAACTGCAGCGGTGCTGGCTGTCGCTCCCACAGCCTCCGGTGTGACTCGCTCCGGCACCTTGACTTTGCGAATCTTAAGGCCTCGCAGCTTGAATCGCTTTCTCGGGGCTACCAAGCCCTGCAGGAGATCCTGAGGAACAGTTTTGAGCTCTCGGTCAGCTGCCAAGCTGACAAGTGCCTCGTTACGGGCCTCCTTGACAATTTCCTCTGTAGCAAATGCACGCACCGCAGCCCAGTGCATAGGGCGAATATCAGCTCGTACAGCAGCTCTTAGCAGAAATACGTATGTCAATTTTATTTGCCTAGCCGCATCCGATTTTTCACCTGCGTATCGGGCAGGCATGTCTGTTGGAGCTCCTGTCCAGTTTCCTGTTGCTAACGCTTCCAAGCGGTGAACTTTGAGGATGCCTCCCAAAGTAGGCATCATCCTTCGCAGCGAGTATGTAAAAAACAGCTTGGCGCTATCCTCATCCAGTCCTACCCACCGAAGCAGAATGTGTCTGATGGCTCCCACGAACTCTCGCATGCTCCACGCATCGCCTGACTGGTGAACCATAATATACTGCTTGACTCCTGTTTCCGAGGCCTGATTCCACCAGGTCCAAATCCTGGCGCCGATATCGAAACCCGTGGATGAAAATCTGGGAGCATGCCAGTAATACCCTGGCTGCCCCTTGCCCCTCCAACACACCCCGACGAGTGTGTATGTGGTGAGTGCTACAAGCACCCCTCTCTGACCATGTTGGAAGCGCGGCATGAGCTAACCATAGAAAATAAATAGCCGCTTGGAATAACTCTGTGCCCTTGTCATCTTTCTCCAACCTTGGTAAAATACTTTCGACTTGGACGAGAAGTTCGGGCTCAAGTGCCTGAGCCGCTGACTCTTCCTGAATCTCAACTTGATCCTTGCCAGCCCTCCGAGGCTTTTGGCCGTCTAAGACTTGGAAAGGTGCCGGTCCTAAATTTTTCTCGAACCACCGCATGCCGATCCACCTTGTTAGAGGTACTGACTTAGCAACCTTCAGTGGAGTTTTCTTAGACAGCGAAACCAGTGCATGAAGAAATTCTGCCTCGGCTCCTTCCCAGGGTTGGATTGTTGAGCAATCATTTTCAGCACACCACTGGGACCACAATTTAAACACACTGTGTATATTATTGAGGCACCTAGTGTCGAAATTCTCGGATATGGCGAGGACGGTTCGCTTTATGATTTGTTCCTGCTGCTCAGCAGGGGACTGATCAGTCTTGTGCACAATTCCTCCTGACATATGCTTCCAAGTGAGTGCAGCCTGCACCAGAATGGACGCCGACTGAATACGCAACTCTTTGTCTGTGCCAAGTGACGGCTGCACAGCACTGCGCTTCTTGGTGGATCCCTTCCAGACAGCTATTGATGATGAACCGGCGCGCCCTGCTGAATTTATCGGCGGTGGGAGCTCCCGACTTGTTGAACTTGAACTGGCATTTTTAAGGATGGTCCATGCGGCCGAACAACTCTTTCCCTGTTTGGAACTCCAAGTCCACAAAGCAGCCATGCACGATACTCCCGAGTATCGGCCCGCTGCCTCGCCCGAAGGAAAGGCCTCTGTAAGGTCGCGGGGGCATTCCAGACCCTTATCTATGCACCACTGGGCTCCTTCTTTGAACTCTGCTGGGCACTCCCAAGTGCGAACTGCGCATCCTTCAGCTTCCTTTTCAATTGTTCGACCCGTGCTGCATTCTTCCGTACTAGCTCTTCCTCTGCACTCAGCGGTGCACGTTCTGTCCTCACGACAGTCGGCCCCGTCTCCTCCGGCC
>JACLAC010026007.1_pt1 | contig 11481 bp, 4 predicted proteins | sample 8027881 | NCBI WGS metagenome assembly JACLAC01 (sample SAMN15725517, study PRJNA655200) | protist metagenome | isolation source: fluorescence activated cell sorting (FACS) single amplified genomes of... | place: Spain: Blaines Bay Microbial Observatory, Mediterranean Sea | collected 2016-01-19 | reverse complement strand
GTAGGGATGAAGTAAATCCATATGTATGGTCTTGTGAAACATTAGCACAAAATCTAGATATCATTTCTTCACGAAAAAACAACGCTTCACCAAAACGTCAGCTAAAAATGTATAATAATAATAATAATAATAGAGGAAGTAATAAAAAAATATTAAATGCAATGCATGATACCAAAGTACCAGAAATTAGTTTAGCACAATTAGTTTGGCATGCATATGAATGTATATTGTCATTTGTAAATGGATTTAATGTAGATAGAGAAACATCTACATTTACGAATATAAATACCCCACCGCGAAATGTAAATAATGCTTTAAATGTCATGGCAACACCAAGTGCATCATTGAGTGCAAATAAGGAAGGCCCAGATTTGATAAATGTGGCCTGGTGCCCATTGTTAACTTCATTAGAAAACATGTTGAAGGTATGCAATGATGTACATATTATTCGATCTGTGTTACGCGCATATCAAACGTTTATCAATGCATGTGGAATTGTAAAGGCAAAAAAGCCTCGTGATTTATATTTGCATTCATTATGTAGCTTTGGTTTGCCACGGTTAAAATCAGTCGGTGATGTTGATAGTAATGCAAGTAAAATGGATGATGTACGCAAACGAAAAGTAAAATCGACAAGATTAATAACAACTCCAGGCGTGGAACTATCAGCAAAAAATGTGCAAACCCTTGAGGCTGTATTCAATATTGGACATTGTTTAGGAAGCATTTTAGGTTCATCTTGGCACATATTGCTTGAAACATGCGAGAAATTAGAATCAATTCTGTCTAGTTATAACGATGATGGTACTGTAAAAGCAAACATGCTGCTGCAGCAAGCGCAGGAAGAAGATCTTAAGAAAAAGCTAAAACGAGATAGAAGCGATGGAAGTTTAGATGGTAATAGTGATAATATGATTGGGAAAGACCATGTAACCATATTGCGCTTTGCCCTAGATCGTTTATTTGAAAGTTCCATTTATTTAGATGAAGATGGCTTAAAGCATATGATTCAATCATTAGGTGTATTAGCGATTGAATCGATGTCACGTGTTGAATTTGCATCCCCGCGAGAATCTCCACTAACTATACCAAATTTCAATCATTCAAGTGGTAAAAAAGGTGAAAATAGAGGTGGGTATGTATCGGCAGCATTTTCAACCATTTCTAGAATTGCTGGTCGTTCCAATAGCAATAATAATAGCAATAATAATAATAAAAAGATTGTCCGCAATAATGATGAAAATGACGAAGCATATGGTATATTCAATAAAGTTCCATTTGCTTGGAAAAAGTTAGTAACAACAACAGGTATAAACGTCGGCCGCTTAGATATCATATGGGAATTGGTTTCAGGACATTTAGAAACAATGTGTGCAAATAAGAACGATATGTTACGTGCATATGGGATGAAGTCGATGGAAAAGTTGATTTGTGAAGCACTGGCACATGTTGACAAAAGTAATGATAATGGCAACAATAATGCTGATGATAAGGAGATTGGCTTGGATATAAGCAATGTCGAGATTGATACTAGTGATACTCCATTGGCTATGCAAGTGACCTTATTGGAATCGGTTGAACAATGCTTTAGCAGTGGACGTAAAGATGTTCAAGAAAATGCAATGAAAACTATATATGAAATTATACAAAACTGTGGACATGTTTTGAAAGATGGATGGGCAGTTTTATTAAAGCTGCTATCAAACGTTGCCACGGAGCATCCAGATCTTGTATCTCTTGGTTTTAAAAGTGTCCAATTGATAGCTGATGATTTTTTAGGCAATTTAGAGTTAAACGTTGAAAAGTATTTCATAGATAATAATAACGATGACGACGACGACGACGATGACGAAGAGGAACAGGGTGATAATAAACAAGAAGAAGAAGAAGAAAAAAAAGAGAAGGGGGGTGATATTGGATCATTTCTTCTTTGCATTAAGTGCTTGGCAGATTACGCCATGCAGTTAGCAGATGTAAACATAAGTTTGACGGCAATTGGCACGCTTTGGGCTGTTGGTGATCATGCACGGCAACAAATGAATAATGACAGTAAAGTTGCCAATGCTATTTGGATAATAGTATTAAAGCAACTAGAGCTATTATCGTTAAACGATAGAGCGCCTGTACGTAACTGTGCTTTGCAAACAATGTTTACAACTTTAGTTACACATGGTGAGTTTTTCTCAATGGAAACTTGGGGTAAATGCATCGCAGTTGACGGAATCGTATTTGGTGTTATGGATGGTATAGAACGAAAATGTACATTAGGTGATAACGAAGAGAAAAATAGCAACAAAAAGAATGATGGTGAAGATGATTATATGATAGTACACCATTCAAGAGACACGACTGCAAAACAATGGAACGAAACCCGGGTCATAGCAATGAAAGAATTATCAAGGACAATCCGTTCCTTCTTTGCAAAATTGAATGATATGGAATTTTTTGGTATTATGTGGGCTGAGATATTAAATATAGTTAGGCGCGGACTGTTGCTTGTAAGAGATGCATCGAATTCAGCAGATGCAGAAGTGCAACGTGAAGTAGTCATCGCATCAATTGTTTTTGTATCTGAATTAATGATTATTGCAAATAATACTTTGACGTTGTGGAATCCAACGTGGATGACGCTATGTGAATTTGGGATAAAAGAAGATTTTAAGTATGACCAGGAGGAGGAATCAAGTAGATGTATTGTACGATCATTAGCTTCATTGTGGCAAAAAACATTTGAAGATGATACAACATCTACACCATTGCAAACAGTTGCTGGGCAACAAGCATTTTTAGAGTATATTTTTCTTATTTTAAATAATAGAGTCAAAGTGGAAGGCAGATACAAACACGCAAAGTCACCAGCTGAGCGCGAATATATGGAATTTATACGTGAAATTCTTCTACCATCAGCAGCGAATGATAGTAATGATAAATGGTTAATCAATTTTACTTTTGAACAATTATTACAATTGTGCAACAATGCAAATTCAAATTCAATCTTTGTGATAGATATCATAAGTATAATAGTAGATATGCGTGGAAAAGTAGTTGATGGTGATGACAAAGTATTATTGACTCTGTTAAATATAGTAAAACGAGCTGTAGATAAGGATGACGAAGCTTCATTGTTTAAAGCAGCAACAAAATCTATATTGGAATTCGTTCTGCCATCCGTAAATGATGCAAAAAATAATGAAAAAGAAGATATTTGGAGTACCTCTTGGTTAACAATATTAAACTCGATGTTTTATATTTGTTTAAAATCAAACACAGATATTGCAGGTTTATTTATTGAACGTGTTGTTGGATACGCAACATGTAATGTTGCACCTTCATCATTTACAGACCAGGTAGTGATAAAATTGAAAACAGCAGCAAAGAAAAACAATGAATCATTTCATCGTGAAACGTGTATACGTCATTTATTTACTTTAGGAATTGGTGAGAACGATAGCGATATGGTCATTGAACGTTGTGAAGAATTACTTGAAAAATACAAAAATCAACAAGGTAATGATTCTGGTGAAAATAAAATTGTCACCGAAGCAGATTTAGTGTTGAGCATGGAAAGTTTGTTAAAAGTGACAAAGAAATTATTGGAGAAGTAAAATATTTTTCATTTTAATATACGCGTAAGAGACATCTCATTTGATATTTCGTGTGGTATGATAGTATTTTTTTTTTAAAAGAAGAGTATGATATAATACCAGATCATACTTTTGTACGCGCACGTAATTATAATATTATTTGTTTTTGTACGTTTGTAAATACTTTTTCGTCTTAATTTTTATTTACACCGTAATCTCGCAGCTGCTCTCCTTTTTTTTTACACAAAAAATACGCCTCTCTCATGTTTCAAAATTAAATACGTATTAGTTTGCAGAGGTGCATATTAGAGCTTTACTATAGTAGGATAGAATATTATTCTTGCGATTGAGTATAATTGGGCATATTGCTTAACACGAGAAGTGTAAAATTATTATAACTTAGATTTTAACCATCATTAAAATATTAAAATTAAAACCCCAAAACCAAATGTCGTGTAGTAGTTTTCAAATCAAAATACTTCAAACAATCAGAAGATACTACGTAAATGCCATAACCTGCCACTTTTGTTACAACTGGTGCATAAGCACAATCAGCATTGTTTCTTGCTCTTGGTATTAATTTAATATTCAAGTCATCATTAAATGCAATGCCAACGACTAAATTTGAATGTTGAAATATTTGTGGAAATTGTCTACTAGATCCTTGCATCACAATAGCACTATTCGGTCTTGATATTGAAAGAAAAGAACCATATTTAGTTTGTTGTGATATGAATCCCTGTAATCGATTTGCAATCTGTGCCAACCAATCCGGTGTAAGTTGATTAGCAACTCGTTTCCACTCACTTGGATTAAATCGATTTACATGCCATTGAAATGCATTGACGTCTATATTCGTAAACACTCGTTGAAAGGTATAAAAATCATGTGGTTGTTCAATTTTTGGAGAGACATCTTGCTGATAAGAAATTGCCCACTCTCGAAATTGAGATTGGAAACAAATTTCCATTTCAACTCTTCTAGCATCGCTTTCTATAAGTGCATAATCGATACTTCTTAAACAGCAATTATAAACATCTCGCAAAGTAAAATTACAATTGCGTAACACAAAAACAATATTATCTGTCATATTTTTATCGTCTAATTTATTTGGATCGTCTGGGCTAAGTGTGACCATTAATCCTTGATCAAGTAAGCGTTTATATAAAGAAAAGTCTTTTACAGCATTTAAATCAAAATTTGATATTGGGCATACTTCTAGCGCTATTTTTTTTGCTATTATTTCAGTTGTCAACGCTTTATCTTTTAAACAATGAATGCCATGGCCAATTCTGTTTCCACCATTCTGTACCGAATAACGTATGTTCTCTACGCAATTTTGTGTTTCACCAGCATGGAAAAAAAAGGGCATTGTTTTTGATGTTATGATATCATTGTATTCAATAAGTTGGTGCCCTTTTTCTTCATCTCCTACAAGATCATATCCTCTAATCAATTTGCCATATCGTGAGTTGGACGAAAGTAATGATTCAATTTCTTTAAAATAATTATTTACCCGATGAGGAGGTGCAGACTTTGAAAAACACGCGATGATGGCAAACGTTTTGCCATTGTTACGGAAAAACTCTAATTGATTAAGATACAATTCGCATTCTTTCTCCATAGAAACTCTTTGTTGTTTTCCATTAATCACTTCATAAACACTACCAAGGCGTAACCTTAAATCAACGTGTTGAACATTTTCTTCCACCATTTCTTTAAACATAAGATTCATATATCGTGGTAAAAATTCCAATCGTTTAATAATAAAATAAAACATTTTACCAAGTGCTCCAAAATCCGCATGTTTATCCTTTACCAATTGCTTTATAGATGCAAAATTTGGCACATTTCTAATATAATTAAGTTCCAAGTCACTGAATGATAATTCTCCTTTCACATCGTCAAATAAAACTTTCAATGGTAAATCTTCAGCTTCCAGAAAATCCAATATTTTACTATATCTGACATATCCTGAAAAATGCATATGAAGAATACAACCTTTTGGCATTCGAGAATAGATTGAGCCTGTACTACTATGCGATGATGCTACTGCACTTCGTTTTGGTGCTGGTAGAGAGTTTCCACCTAATGCTGATTGTTTGCGCTTTCTATTTTCTTGATATACAAAAAATACTTCTTCAAGAGGGTCACTTGGTGTCGGTGGTAATATATAAATTTTCATATCACCAATTTGAGCAACAGCTGCTCTAGCATGTTGTTGCAAAAAAATTAAGAAGCTTTTGATTTTGTTTTGCGCATTGTTTACACGTTGAAAACGTAATTGGCACGACAATTGCTCTCGCGAAGGAAATGTTTTTTCCACTCTTACTACAATTTTCTCTGGGATATTTATAGAAAAATTATTAGTACTACTTGCTAATGATATTTGTTGTATTTCTTCAATTCCTTTCTGATTTTGTATACATAATGTACATGTTTTGCTATCTTGTGACGATGCAACAGATGCCATGATAAAATAAACGAATGGTTACTAAAACAATTATGTATATGTATATGTGTGAGTGATAAATTTTACAAGAATGTTAATTTAAATTGATCTTTTTTACTTTTAATTTCAAAATCTACAATTATTTTATTCGTCTTCTTCTTCTTGTTGCTTTTATTCATTTTTTCTCATGTAGTAGGGGTTACTGGAAAGAGACTTGGCAGGTTTTGTGTTTTGTGAACTGACATTTTTTACCTTAAAAAAATAGCAGGTACACAGCAATAAACCCCTAATAGGCCGTGCACAGCATTACGGATTTCTGTTTTGATAGGTTTAGTTAGACTACAAAAGTACAAATAAAAAAATCAAAATAGTGCTGAAGACGATGATTTATTAGGTGTTGCATTGTATTTTGATGTCTTGCGTTTGCAAAAAACATTTGAAGGGTATACTGGTATACGATTCTATCTAATTTAAATTCGCTCTTCTACTTTGATGTATATTTGTAATGTTATAAAATCCATTAAATATAAACAATTGTTATTTTATCATATTATTAAGTATTTTTTACAATATATTAATAGTTACTACCACTTTCATCGTTATTCGCCCCCGCGGAAGCTCCCGAGGAAGCTGATTCTAATTGCGTATAATCGATCTCTGTATTATTTGACATCCCAAAGCAGAATTCGAAATAATTGACGGCAGCGTCTTCTTTTTCAGCGTCAGACATCGTATTAAACTTATCCAGCCAATTTTTTCTAGAATTTTTGCAGTACGTTCTTACTCGATCTTCAGTTTGTGCAACATATGAATCTTTGTCCCAAATAGATGCTTCTACATTATTGATAAGGCCCGTCATGTTAAGGAAAATGTCTGCATTTAACTCGTATACTTCATTAGCGTCCTCACCACATAAATGTGTAATCGGATTACAACCTGTAAGTCTATTTTTTTGTATGGCACTTTCTACTTCAATAGCTTTATCAAAATCAATAAACGTCCCAGGCTTTTGACACATACTCCCGGACAAACCACATACAGGTTCTTGTGGATCATACCATACTTGACGATAATAATAATAAATCCAAGCTTGTCTATTATTACGTTCATCATCTTTATTAACTAAATCTTGTATTTGTCTGTATTCAGGACATAACCACGGAGACGTCATACATAATGCTGATATAACTTGATATTTGGTAGGAACACCTAACGCTATTAATTCTGGTTCGAAATATGTATAAACATTACCTTGTAAGTCTGTTAATCGTATGAAAGATATTGCCCATGTGCCATTTGCAGAAAGTGAAGGAATAGCTTTTTGGAGTTCCCATCTGCCATTTAGACGAGTGGAAGTATAGCCGTGTTCTGCCTGCCGTGGCGCAGATTGTCTCATTATCGAAGTAGTATCAGAACCGTCACGCCCAGAAGTCATAATTTCTACCGTTTTGCAACCTGAAAAATCATCTGAAATCCATAAATGCATCGTAACCGTCTGTACAGAAACTAATACATTAAGAACAGGTGGATTATTAGTTGTTGGAACGCCATCTGCTGGCAGAGGGTTACTTAACGTTTCGATATATAAAGCTGGTCTGCCATCGCTACGACTTAACATTAATTTTGGAGGCTGAATGTCATGAAATCCTGGTGGTTTGCTTATAGCAGTAGATGTAATTCGCTGTCCTAACGTTGTAGCTCTTATAATTGTTATTTCATAATAACCATCTGTAGAAGAGAAAACAGTTAACGTATTTAAACCAACTACAATTTCAAGGTTTGTGGAAAATATTTTTTGAACACATGGAAAAGCTGTGCTACAAGCATATATCTGTCGCGCACTGGACGATTTCAAAAAGTAGACATTACCATCACCTCCAAAGTAACAGCTTAGTGGAGGAGCGAATTCGGTTTCAACTCTTAAAGCATCAAGCTCACCTCCCCATTTGTTAATACTCTCCCCATATACTTTACACTCATCTTTCGTTAAACTCTTATCTGCTTGATATGTACTTGTAACTTCTGTTACATATTCATCCCCGGCTACTACACCGGTAGTCAATGATACAGCATTGCCACTATTTGTTTTAGCGGTTGCGGACCCGCTTCCAAATGTAGCAGTTAATGTCAAAGACGTTGTTGTTGTTTCAGCAGTTGCCGTATATCCAGTCAATTGGCCAGTAGTAAAATATGGATTTATTGGAATTCCAATACCATTTTGATCTGTTATAAAGAGTTTTGTTATACCCTGCCCAGTTACGTTATTAATTATAGACGACAGAAGCACAGAAACGACAAAACATAATTTACGTAAATATTTCGTCTTATTCAAAAAATTGTTCATCATTATTGCTTTTAAAGTATATTTGTGTAAAGAGTTTGTTATTATAATATGTGTAATCCATCTATCTATGTATATATTTTGATATTATAATAAGTTATAATATCGAGTGTTATAATTGGTTAATATTTTTTTTTGTTTTTGTCTTCTTATTTTACCTGTATAGCAGGTACCGACCTGGTGGTATAATAGAGTCTGAACCTTCCTCTGTTGTAATTTTTTTACTATACCTCCTGTATTTTGGCACTTTGTGTTGTTTGAAAAAACTAAAACACTGTTGTTGTTTTTTGTTCTTATTTGACTAAACTTCCCAAAAGCTTGTCTGTGGTAGAATCATAATAAATTTCCGATTATTATTATATATAGTTGTATCTAAATATCTAAATAGCATTCCCCCCCCAGATGATAACATATGATCAGATCCAAATTTTGAGATAACATAGGCATACCATTATACGAGAGGCGATGTAAAAAACAACAACTTTTATAAAATATGCAGTTATTACATGTAGTAGTACACATTAATATACATATATACTGCATTTACACGAATGTGAAAGTGATATATATATGTCAATACAACAATCAGAACAACAACAACAATAACAATAACCACAAGATAACAACAACATGTATCGTGTATTGTATATAACAGTTGTATTTATACAATTAATCATTGTTGCCATTGTTGCATCATCAAATAATGGAATTACAACACCACCACCACAATGTACATATCAAGATGCACCTTTAAAAGAAACAACTTGTACGAAATTAATCGAATCAAAACCATATACGATTAGTATAAAAAAGAATGAACATAAACATTATCATTTTCGTATAGAAGATTTAACATTAATCAATCATTTAGCACCAACAATACATGTACGTGCCTCACCATGTAGTGGTGGTGTATTTATGTGGGCAAAAACAAATCCATTCCCATGGCCAAATGAATTTGATTATCGTTACGAAGCAAATAACACAGAACCAGGTTCCATTAAACAGATTGATACACGTATGTATAATCGGGATTATTATATAACAATAGCAGGATTTAAAGATGCAAATATTTCACTCGTTGCATATACTAGTCGTAATATTAGGGCTGCACCAACACGGCCTGGCGAATTTGGTTATGTAGAGGCAAAGCAAGAAAAGTTAACCATACCTGCAATCAAAGTAAAATTTAAAGCGTCGGAATGAGATAGATTATTTCAGTTATTTTATTCTTTTGAAGAGTAGGAATTATCATGAGTAAATTAAAAATAAATTATGCGTAAATTAAATATATATATAGATTATACGAAATCGTACCATTTAATTAAAATGTACGCGTATATTAATTTTTTTAATTCCTACTCATAACAAGATTCCTACCCTCTAAAAAAAAATTTTACAGCAGTGCTTTGAGCCAAATATTAATATCTATCTTCTCCACCAAAATCGAAAAATATTATTTTACGTTCGTACTTTTTTGGATAAAATACTTCGTACTTTATATCTCTAGACACACATATCATATACACTTTTCGTTGTCTCTCGCTCTTTTTACATACCACTTTTCAGTGGATTTGGTGACATGACATATACTTCCATGTTGACTTTCTTATCACTTTCTTCACGACCCCATGTACTTTCAGATGATAAAATATCAAAACCATGTTCATTCGCTAAACGCAATATGTATTCTTTTGAATGTCGTACCCGCATCGTTTTTGTATTAATTTGATATGCATTACATTCCTCGCAGGTTTCAGTGGAAAATATAAATGAACCGCCAAAAACCAATGCTTCTTTTGCCTTGGCAAATATGCTTTCTAAATTTCCAATATATACAAATACATCAGCTGCAGTTATAACATCTAATGGATCGTTTTCAAAGCGTTCTAATGTTAATTGGCAATCTTCCGTCCATAATTTGCTATAAATTTTCTTCTTCTCAGCTTCGATAATCATTTTTGCACTTAAATCTGTGCCATAGATTTTACCTTCCTCATCTGAAACATATGGTTCAAGTGCTTTGCCAATTAAACCAGTGCCACAACCTAAATCTAAAATTCGTAAAGTTGTTTCTCCTTCATGTAACTCATGGACTTTCTCCCGTATTACTGTTGGTATTCTATATTTTAAATTTTTCTCCAAATGTTTCTCAAATGTATTTGCATAATCATTAAACAACGTTTCCGTATGTTTATGAAATGAATCTTTTACTTCCTCAAATTTATCTGGATCAACAAACTCTTTTTCAGACTCCAACATTTGTAATATAAATTTCGCTTGCATAATTTCTTCGTTATCTGGTTCAAGCTTTAATGCTTCTTTTAAATGAAACTTGGCCTTTTCTTTCTCTTTCAATTTTGCATACAAAGTACCTATGTTTAAATGTGCTATTGCATAATTTTGTTTTGCATTAATTGCTTTTGTGAAAAAATCAATTGCTTCTCGTATATGATCAGTTTCTTGTTCTAATTTTCCTAAATTATTCAATACTTCTGGATGCTTTGGATTAATTTTAATGGCCTTTTCCAAATAATAACGTGCTTTCCCCATCTTGTGTTGATCCATGTATAATAAAGCAATATCATTATGCGCATTTGCATCTTTTGGTGAATATTTCACAACACGTTCATATGTAGAAAGTGCCTTTGATTTCTCTCCTAATGTTTGATAAGCTTCGGCTAAACCAGCATAATAATCTGAACGTTTTGGATCCACATGCAACGCACGTTTAAAATATTCGATGCCTTCCCGTAAACTTGCTTCATCCGTCCTTGTTGTGCGTATAATTCCACGAACATATAACGATTCACCATGCTTTGGGTTGATTTCTAATATTTTAGCATATAACTTGTCAGCATTTTCATATTTACCAGTTAATAATTCAACTTGTGCTCTATCTTCAAAAACTCTAATTTTTGCTTGCTCTTTCTCCGATAAATCAGCAGGATCCATGCCATCTAGACCATTACTACTATTTTGATATGTATCACCTCCAAATTTATAAAAGCCTACAACGGCCATTACAATTCCTAAAAATAATGCTTTACAAAATTTCGACCACCATTGCTTTGATGATTTTTTTCTTTTTTTTACATTTTGTC
>JACLAC010016205.1_pt1 | contig 11482 bp, 5 predicted proteins | sample 8027881 | NCBI WGS metagenome assembly JACLAC01 (sample SAMN15725517, study PRJNA655200) | protist metagenome | isolation source: fluorescence activated cell sorting (FACS) single amplified genomes of... | place: Spain: Blaines Bay Microbial Observatory, Mediterranean Sea | collected 2016-01-19 | reverse complement strand
GAGAGAGAGAGAGAGAGAGAGAGAGAGAGAGAGCGCGCGCACGTTGCCAGACATTGCGAGTCGTTCTGTTGTCAGAAAAGAGAGGATTTTAATCAGAGAGAGAAAGAGCTACGTTGTGAAGAAGCAGGTGTTGTGGCGCTTTCCTTTTCTTTCCTTCACAGTGGATTGAATTGTTGCTTTGTGGCTGTCGGGCTGGCTCGTGACGGACAAGATGCAGCGGTACCAAGGCGGACCGTTCTGCGATGTGTTCGCGCCACAGGGAACTGAGCCATTGAAGGCTGCAGGAGTAAAGGGGCGCGTGAAGCGGGCCTTTGATAAAAGTCTAAAAGGATTTGCCGTAACCTGTGATGGCGGTCCTCTCACCAAGATTGAGTTTCCAAACAGTAAAAAACGAATGACTCGTAAGTATTACGTATGGTTCGCCTTGTTGCATGGTTCTCCACTAACTTTGTTTTTGTCATCACATTTATTTGCACAACCAAAGTGGGCCTCACACAGCGCTTTCTTGCAGTCCAGCTTTGTCTTCCTTCGTCGAACGAGGCTTTTTCTCTCGAGTTGGTTGTGAGCGATTCGCAACGCACTCGACGCCGGCTTGTCATATCATCCGGCTTTCGAACAATTGTGACTAACCCGCTTCACGTGCAGCTTCCCCTGGGCTCAGGGTACAGTCGAGAGTTTGGAGCTGGGACTTTTGATGTGGAAAAGACACACTTGGTCCCGCGAGGTTGTTGGTTCACTCTTTGCCTCGACCTCCAAGAACTTGTCTCCAACAATTTTGTGGGAATCAATCATCGATCTCTTGACTATGTGGCGCTCAGTGGACATTGTCAGCTGCGGAGGATCTTCACGCTTAAGTGCGCCCCCACCTGCGCTGTTGGTCTAGTGCAAACTGGAGCAGGAATGAAAAGTGCGCCCATACCCAATACCCTTTTGCTTCCAGGATCTCTTGCGCAGCAGCCTACTGTGATGTACTCAATGGCTGCTGCGGAGCAGTGGGAGGTGCACGCAAGTGAGGAGCTTGAATTGGCCCAGTCTGGGCCAGCCCCGATGGAAGCAGCTCGCAAAGCAATCAGGGGAACTTCATCGTTTGCTCTCCCACACGACTCTGGGCGTAACATGGGCAATCTTTCTGCTAGAAGTCGAGGCAGTGAATCGAGTAGAAAATCGAGACCACGGAAAAGTGCGAAAACACCTATAGCTGAAGCTGCGCGTGCGGACTCCAGACAGGAAGACCATGTAAATCAGCAATCCTTTGCGACGAGCGCAGCGAATGCCTCGTCGCGAGCCAGTGATCTCGAGCATGCTTATCCTAGCGCAAGGAGTAATAACAATTGCGAAAGCGAAGATGAAGACTTTGACCATTTGAAACCAACTGAGCAATGCAAATTAGGTGGGACGCCTCGCACGTTTTCTTCTTCTTCTTCGCCACAGCAAGCAGGAAAGCGGGCTTCCGTCATAAAGTTTAGCGATGATCCCACTGTCAAGGTCATTGGTCAATCAAATGCTGGCGACCAAGGCCCTTTTTTGCCAGCACTCCCTGGAACCTCCATCTCAAAAGAAATTCCGGATATGTATGAACGCCCTAAATCGTCAGCGTCTATGTTTGATGCTGACCGCCCGCTTTCTCGAAGGTCCATGAATCGACCAACTAGCTCACGACAATCGCAGTATTCACCAGAAGAGCTTGATATTGAAAATACAAATGTGCCGGAAAAGAAGATGCTGCCGGCGCTTGCGCGCCTAAAGAAAAGGCAAAGCAAGGAGCACGCCAGTGAAGGCATCGTAGGGAACTTGCAAGACGAAGAACATTTTCCCGAGTCATCTCCTTCCCACGCTAACGATGCCGCTTTACAAGATTCGCCAGATGAAGGGGCTAGCGATGAAGGGGCTAGCGATGAAGGGGCACCAGGTTCTCCGTTGTCTCATCGCGACCAAAACGATTATGGTGACAATTTAATAGGGGAAGGCATCCGCGAAGACGACGCCCAATCTCTCGCTGATTCTGATGATCAAATTGTGCATGGCGACGACAACGAATCTCACCTTTCTTTGAGTGGAACCAACGAATTGGAAGCTGCCCTGGCCGTCGAGAGGGAGCGCCTTGCGATGATGGAAGAGCAGCTAGAGGAAGAAGAGCGATACGTGCTTGGTGAGGAAGAAGCGCCCAACGGCCAGGTAGAAACGCGGAAAGAACAAAGTAACGACGTCGAAAAGCACTTGCAGGCGGAATCAAAGGATGATCTGCTGAACCTGACCAATGAGATTGTTCAAACGAGCATACATAAGGCGCTGGGTACCCCGAAAGATTCACCTCTGGAACAGATGGATACAACACCAGAAACTGATGAAGAGCCCGCGACCTCGTTGCACGGCGCGATATCTCCTAATGACGAACATGGACAACGGCAACCATCTAGCCGCTCCTCTATTTCATCCAGTGCAGGTAAGGGAGACGACGAGGAGCTGGATCTTGTTTTCGACCCGCTCTTGAACTGCTATTATTGTCCTAAAACTGGGAAATATTATAAGGCTAAATGAATGTGAATGTACAATATTTTATTTTTTTCTTCTTCTTCAAGTCAACCTTGCAGTAAGCTATTTGCTGCACGCTCGGTGTCATTGTTATGAGCGCGCAGGGCAGCAAGCACCCGTGTGCGCTCGAAACCCATTGCAGTTAGGGTATTTACCTGCTCTTCGTTCGGTTCGGGCACTTGCTGTCGCTGCTGCTGCTGCTGTTGTTGTTGAAATCGTGCCAAATCGCCAAACAGAGACCCGTTACCAGGGATGAGCTGTTCTCCTTGCTGCTGCTGGTTTGCTCCTGGAATGCCCTGGGCTTGCAAGCCTTGCGCAGCGAGTCCCATCCTGGTCAGGCGCTCGCGCTGCAATCTTGTGCGATCGGCTGCTACTTGTTCGGGGGATCTAGAAGCAAACAATGGGCTAAGATATTTACGCCCAAAAGCTTTGAACGATTCGGGCAATTCAAGCCGCTTAAAGGGCAGCCTATCAGTGGCGCACAGAAGGCCACCGGCGAATCCACAAAGCCCAGTCAACGCAGACTCGCGTCCGCGCGCGAAAAGCAGCTGGCTTCCCCAAAGGTAAACCAGAGTCTTTTCACTCACTTCGGCCCCCAGAATACGTCGTTTAGATAGCTTGGGTACAAAAGCGATATAATGCACCAAAAGGGCAAAGATGTGGGCATAAGGGCCAGGGGCCATTCGCGTAAGTTGTGGGTTGTTAAAACCAGGGTAGGCCGCGAGAACCAACATTTGGATCGAGATAGATATTATCGTTGAGAGTAGTGTGTAGCTTAAGAATTTGGCCGTACCCATGCGTCGCTCGAATAGCCTAAACTGGTAGATAAGACCGAGCCCGAGGACCAACTCTCCGACACTGCCAAAGAACAGCTGCCCAAAAAAAACGCGGTGGAGCTTCATGCCTGTGAACGCCATCACATCGTACCCCACAAGCGGCGTTTTAAGGAACAGGGAAGCTCCGATCGTACCGAGCCCCGACCCGAAGAAAAGAGCCTTGGAGGCAGGCGCCTGGTAAAAGTCTACGCTGGCCATGTTCTACCCAACCCGCCAGAGCCAGTGCAGGCGCAAAAGCCGGGAACGAACCTAGTTCAACCGCTACGACCACCGCCCAACTCTTCCTCGCCAAGGTCACGACGCGACTTACTTTTTCCCGCGCGCCGGTCGACAACAGTGATCGAGTCCTTCCTCCTCCTTCTGCCTCACTCCTGGTCGAAGCACTTCGTCTCTCTTCCGCGACGTTTCCAAACCCAACCGTTTTTGATGCGTTTCACCTATTTTTGGTGCTTTCTTTCCTCGTTTCTTTCGGAGGGCCGACCCCTCTTGTGTCATGAATGGTATTGGTATTGTGTCACAGACTTGACTTTTACGGGACATTGCCGTGCAATTACTATGTCGCGACGGTGTGAGTTGTGACTGTGTAAAACCCTTTCCTATTCCTCATTCCATAGGTTAGGTTAGGTTAGTTGAGGTTAGATTAGGTTAGGTTAGGTTAGATATAATCTCAAACTCAAACGCTTTGGGTTTTGTCTTCGTCGCGCGCCGTGGTCGCCAGCCGGCGCTAGGAACAGCGCTTGTCGCTATCAGCACCCGGTGCTCGGGAATCGCGGCGCTTTTGTTTTGCTCGACAGGTCGGTGTGTTATTCGGCTCCGGAAAAAGCAAAGGGGCAGCGCTCGAAAATAGAAAAGCCGTCTACGGAGGTTGCCATTTGGGACGGGTGCTCAACCGAGTTGCGCTCAAGTTGACCTGGAGTTCCTCCCCTGTTGTTCGCGAGGCAGACCCTTGTTTTCTAGGCGCTTGGTGGCTTTCTTGTGATTTGAATCTGCGTCTGTGGATAGATTCGTAGGCTAGCACGTTGCAAGTAGCGATGGATGGTAGGGAGACACCCGGATGTACATCCAATACTTCCTCAGCATCCAATTGGAGTCGGCGTGGACTGAGATCATGGGCGAGCGCTGGCGGGTCGACCGCTAGCAACGGTCAGATTCGCGATCTCGTTGCGGGCGAGAAGCAGATGACGGAAGGGTCAGCTTCCCCTAACAATGTGCCAGCCCAAATCGCACCGCCAAAGCCGACACGCGTAGTCGCCGATGCTGTTGCGCGTGACTTGAGCCTGACAAGCAGTCCTATGCTTATGCGCAAGGAGAGAGCCGGTTCGTCGCTTAGCGCTCGGCCCTTGCGATCTCTATACAATTCGGAAGAAGATGGAGACGATGAGGAGGTAGCTGAGTTTCTTCGACGTAGGCGGTTAGCCGAGCCTCCTCGCGGGCGCGCCGCCCACTTCGATGACCTGCTTGAAGAGACCAAGCTGCTAATTTTTTCGTACCTATTTCTGAATCCGGACCTTTTCTCATCTGCGTGGGGTGTGTGCAAGTCTTGGAACCGTTTGTGCCGCAGTCGCGCGCTTTGGAACCGTGTGCCGAGCTTCAACCCGAATGGTTCCATCAACCCGTTTGCGTTTCGAAACTTGGGCACCAAGAATCAAGGAACAGAGGGAACTTGTTTCAAGGTTTTCCATCGGCGCTCGGGGCGTCTTTTTGCGATGAAACGCGCACGGGTGTACCCTCAAGGTGAAGGGGTTCCCTACTACATGCTCCGCGAACTAGCTTTCCTGAAAGGTCTCAAGCACCCGAACATTGCTAGCGTGGAACGCATCTCTCTGTTCGATAATAAACTCCATCTGTTTTTTGGCTACATGGACAAGTCTCTTTTTGACCTCATTAACCCGAACAATGACGCCAATGGAGGTTTCCCGTTGCCGAGCTCACTCACCAAACGGTTCTTGTACCAGATCCTGCAAGGTGTGGCGTTCTGTCACCAGCGAGGCGTGCTCCACCGTAATCTCAAGCCTAAACACCTTTTGATAGACATTCCAGCTCTTTCCGAGTCGGCGATGCGTTGCGTCAACGTTGACGAAGAAAAAACGCGGCTCGGGGAAATGCTTGGTATGGATGTCTCCGGTGTCTCCAAGCTTGCTACTGACCTCACCGCTTCCCCTCCCCGCAAGAAATGCAAGATTGGCGAGTCCACCCGGGCCGCGACCGCGTCGTCATCACGAGATGCCGCCGCTAGTACGTCGTCTGGAGAAGAGGCGACCATAAACACCGCCGTCCATAGAAAACTGTTGGAGAGCGCCGAGCAAGGCACGGTTCGCATTTCCGATTTCGCTCTAGTACGGTCCACCTCTATTCCACTACGCAGCTACACGGCAGAAGTTGTGACGCTCTGGTACCGATCCCCAGAAGTGCTCATGGGCGGGCAGTACTTTGCGGCGGTAGACATTTGGAGCGTTGGGTGCGTTTTTGCAGAGATGTTCTTGGGCAAGCCGCTGTTCCCTGGGATCTGTGAGATCGACCAGCTGTTTCAGATCTTCTTCAAGCTAGGAACTCCGGACGATGAAACATGGGAAGAGTTCCGAGAGCTCCCAAACTACAAGTTTGAGTTCCCAAACTGGAAACAGCGGCCGCTCAAGAAGCACATCAACCTTTTGGAGCCCGCCGGGTTGGATCTCATGGCCAAGCTACTGCACATCAACCCTAGCCGACGCATTACTGCCGAGGATGCGCTCAAGCACGAGTACTTTGACTCTGTCCGCGAAGGGTCCTCTCTTGCATCGCTTGAAGCCACAGAGGTGCGCCAAGCTGAGCGCCTCGCTCAGAGGGAATCGCTGGAAAGCGCTCTCCCGGAAGCCAACCGGTCCTTTGACAAGGACTTTCCTCCGGAACAATACCCACCAGGCCGCATGGACCTGAATAACCTCAGCTGGGCAGGGGCTGGCACGATGGACGAGGCGTCCTGCTGGAAGTACAGCATCGAGCTGGAAAACATCATAAGTACAAAGGAGCGCAGTCGAAAGGGTCTTGAAGACCCTGTGTACTTGGTTCGCTATTACTTGTACCTGAAGTCGCTTGAAAAAGAAATGTATCCGCTCGTCAATTATATGGGAGAAGCTCTCACTATGAACAAAATAGGGAAGAGGCCTACTGGACTTGTGGGATCGGGCTTGGTGACAGGCGTGGCAAGGTTACCGGGATCAGGACCACCAGCTGCAGCGGCACTCGCTTCGCATGCAAATGTGCCCGATGCAGCTGCAGGTACAGCTGATCAGGCGGGTCAACCATCAACTTTGCAAGCTGATGCCTCGATTCATGCCAAGCTGATGCCTCATCACCGCAGCATGCTCGTGGACTGGCTTGTAGAAGTGATTGACGTGTTCGAGATGTCCGTACGCAGCGTTTTTATGGCTGTAAACTACACAGACCGCTACCTGGCGATAAACATGGTAGAGCGCAAGCGCTTCCAGCTTCTCGGAGCCACATGTCTTCACATCGCCAGTAAGTGCGAAGATGTTAGCTACATTGGAGTGGATGATCTAGTTGTGTGCGCAGACAAGGTGTACAAGCCAGAGGACGTACTGGCGCTTGAAGAGCAGGTGCTCAACAGCTTGGACTTTAGAATCTGCGTTCCAACTGTTGTTGACTTTCTCAACGTGTTTGTTATACGGCTCCAATACAGTGCAGAGGAAGACGCCATTTGTACGGTGACCCCGCGCAACGCTGCAGTATCGCCAAAACAGGAAAAGGCGATGCAGGTGTCGATTGAAACGCACACGCTTGCGCGCTATTTGGCAGAATTGTCGCTTCAAGAGCTCTCCTTTATCTCTAGAATGCCATCCCTCGTTGCCGCTGCATGCCTTGTTTTGGCCGTGTTCAATCAAAGAGAACACGTCGAATGGTCCCGCGTGACCGCCGTAACTGGGTATACCGCCTCGGAGCTCTGCGATTGTGTCAATCAGCTCCGCGTGGTGCATGTCGAAGCTCGTTTTACGTCACAAGTGCAGGTGATTTTGCGCCGGTATCAACGCCCTGACAATTTCGGAGTTGCAAACTTCAACAACGATCGTCCTCTGGAGGAACTTTTCGGCCCAGGTCATATCGGGCCTCCCATGCGGCGACGAGAAGGAACGTAACCTATCTGACCTTTACGGCCTAGACCATGTCGGACCTTGTAACAACAACAAGCAAATATAACATCATTTTCTAGTTTTCATTCAGTCGCGAGAGCTGATGCCCCTTATTTCCTCGAACAAATCTTTCGATTTAAGCGAGCTTTCGATAAGAGCAAGCCACTTGGAATACTGTTCGTTGTTGGCGCATGCTAGCAGAGCATGGGCCCAAATTCTGGCACGCGGCTTGCCGTGGTGGTGAACTTCAAGCTTGCTCATCGCAAATGTGACAAAAAAATCAAAGTCTTGGTGCTCGATTGCTAGAGGCAGGATTTCATCCTTCATCACTTGTTTCATATTCTTGCCAGCCTTGGCCATTTCTCCTACTTTCGGCATCATCACTTTTTCCTCTTCAACGTAGTGATTTTCATTCACCTCGACGAATGACTCCCAAGCCGAGCGGGTTGCTTCCAGGTCACCAGATGCCAGAGCGTCGTGAACCGCCTTTTCTGCAGCATGCACCTGATCATGAATATCATTCAGACCATTTTGCTTGGCAACGCCTTCAAATTCTTTGTTTAGTACGCCAAAGACTCCAAGTCGTGTATTGTCGCCGTCTTCCATTAAAGCATGCACCTCTTGCCACTTTAACAAGTTGCTGTATTCCGTGGAAAAGGCGTCAAGATTGTCAGCTTTAAGTGCGTCCGAGGCATCATGCACAGACCCTCTCAGCACTTCGTGCCCATTTCGCATAATGGCAAAGATCTGGGGGCGTGGCTTTTCTGCACTCGACACGTTTGCCGGCGAGTTACTGGTTTCCAATTTAGACTTTTCATTGTCCAGCAATGCATGAGTAGGAGTATTTTCGACCTTGTTCGACTCTTCATTGGTCGCTAAGAACCCGAAACAATCCCAAACACCCATATTCCTACCTCAAAAATTCTCCTCTGCTCTATTCCAGAGCGGGGTCACGAATATTTCACGAGTTGAACAGAACAGGTGCAGAAAGACAGCGCGGTCGTGATTGCACGAATCGAATCACACCCCGGTTCTTCGAACAGTGAAAGCACGGAGTGAGAAGCAAGGGCAGGAGAGGAGAAAGGAAGCGCCGTGTCGATTTTTTTTGTCGCGGCTGGTGAACTCAAAGTGTGATGACCTTTGTTCCTTGGCTGTCTGATGGACAATCGCCATTCATTGTCATCAATCGAAGGAGGGATTATGAATCCTTGATTGCTGTCGGCATATATTAAAACATGGAAAACTCCGACCCCATAGGTTAGGTTAGGTTAGGTTAGGTTAGGTTAGATTAGGGGACCTCCAGGGAAAAAAAAAAAAAAGGAAAAAAACCGGCAAAAGCTTTTTTCTGATGATTCACTTGAAATCAACAAACCCAACAACAGCCTTTCCCATCCTCAAATGTACCATAGGTTTTGGGGGGAGAAATACGCTCTCGTATTGTACATGTAGTAGTTTTGGCTTACAGAAAAAAGAGTCTTTCAGGGTGCAGCCGCCATCCCTAAGAAGGGAACGTTGAATCGCGCTTTCTTTTGTTTATATGTTTTTGTGTGAAGGCCCCCAGGGCAAACTGCGGAGCGGGTGCCAGTGGGCAGAGGTTGGAGCGGTGGGAGGGTGTTGAAGACTCACAGGTTGAGGTTGTCATGTTCACATGCAGGCCGCGCCATAGAGGCTAAGGTGCCCGTTACGGTGGCGGGTTAGGGGCTCGAAGCTTGTCATTACCTAACCTACCTAACCAAAAGTAATGCAATTAATGCAAGCCTTCAATTGCCTTGAATCATTGAACAAATTGTGGGTAAGGGGTAACTTTTCAATCAAATCAAAATTTACACAAGATTTAAATTCCCCCGGCTACTGTACTAAAAGATTACCCAGCCGTTAAATCCTCTCTCTCTTCTTCCTGGGTCAATGCGCTACCACCGATTAACGTATTGCACCGACGAGAGCGCAGTAAAATGCCTGCCACAAGAACAACTGCTCTGCCACAATTTCCGTTGGAGATGCCAAGCAGCGCGACGCTCTTTCATCTTTGGCGTCACGATCCTGAGCAGAGGAATTGCCCTTTCTAGGACTAGGAGTAAGAGACTCGGACGGTAACATTCCGGGTTTGCGTATTTGGCCAGACACCATGCCGTGGATCCTGTTTAGATCTTCAATGTCTTTAACAAGGCGGAGAATCTCAGAGTTGGTATCTTGCATCAGTGCGATACATTTCGCTTGTTCTCCCTGCAACTGCTTGGCAAGGCGCGCATATTCTCTGTTGGTCCAGCGCTTTTCACAGGCAGAAGCAACCGTTGCAATGTTGGTGGACTCTTCGTGCGACAGAATGCTTTCCGATAGAGAAAGAGCATTCTGTTGCCTGAGCTTGAGTAGGCTCAAAAGCCATGTCTGGTGCTGCAAACTTTGCAATTCATCCCTGTAGCGCAAAAAGTTTTCCATACGGGCAAGCAGCCTCGAGGTATTTTCTTGGCGCGCGGCGGCCTCTTTACCCAAGTAGCCGCATTTTTCTGTCTGGCTGTATAGCCACTGCATCCTGTCCAGATCACAAAAGCCAATCTTGGCACGGGGAAAGGACCGCGACCTCGACTCAAAGATCTCAAAGTCGCTGAGACGTTTGATCGGGTCAAGGGTGTCTTGAATCATTTTGTCAATATGAGATAGTTGCAAGGCTCTGAAAAAGCATGCCGGATCAGCACTTGTACTGCTTGCGCTGGCACTCTGCCCCCCAGACAACAAAGAAGAGGAGCGTAACGAACTATGTAGCTTGTCGGACTTTTGGTGTTTTTGCGATAGACGCTGTCGTTGGGTTGGTTTAGGTGTGCTAGTTCGAGACAGATCAGCGCAGAGCGGGCTTTCTTGCGGGGTGCTACTTTGTTCTTGCTGGGACGAGGACAGGTTATCACTACAACCTGAAGATGAGCGTCGGCGTTTACGGTTTGGTTTGACTGTACTTATGGCTAGTGCAGCAAAGCCTGGATTCTCTTTCGAGCGCGAATTTAAAGGTTCATCGTTGGCTGCTGCTGGAAAATTCATTGGCTTGGCTAGCACAAAAGCAGCGCAGTCATCGCTGCCAAGGGAGCTAGCGATTGGAGCGCTTTTACTTCTTTGACGAACGATTTCACGATCTTCACGAAGACGCTGCAGGTATAGAGCTTCGTTGCGGGCCCTCTGCACGACTCGCACCTCTGTATCACTTAGGTCTTCAGCACGAGTGGGATTGAGTTTTAATAGTTTGCGGTGCATCGGATTGACGAGAACGATGAAGCCACAGACGTTGCAGCTTGCAATTTCTCCTGGCCAATAGTTGTCTCGCATTTTTTCCTCGCGGTCCTGGTCGAGCGCAATCAGCTCGCGGAAGCAGCACCTACACGGCATGACGACGCGACTACAGCGGCTGCACTTGAGCTTGGTCTTGGTAACTCTGGCGCGGCACCCATGGTCAAGGTATATCGATGATTCCTCCTCTTCGAACCACGTCTCTTCCTGGAGGAGTTCCTTTCCAGTTTCAACAGAGTCTTGAGAGGGTTGCGCGGCGCCGTGTTGGATGTCAATAATCCGTGCAACTCTGGCAAGTTCAACCTCTTGCCCCTCATCCTGGTCGCCCACTGCTGACAATTTCTCGTCCTTTGACAGCACTAGTTGCGGAACAGTATGTGGCGTCAGAGCCGAGGGCCACCAACCGAGATGGGGCCGCTCGACAGCGACTTCACAGCACGCGCAATGCGCGCACATCCTGTTGTTGTTTCATTCTTCATCAAGCTTCTCACGTGGAAAAAAGTTCGTTATTTTTGAAAACCATTACAGTAATTCAAAAGGTTGCCTTGCCTGGTGTGGGGGAACGGGAAGGAGTCAGTCGCATCGGACACTGGTGAGTGGGTATGGCGGACGCAGAAGCTGCGCAGGAGAGCAGCAGCAGTGGCAGTAGTAGTAGTAGTGTCAGTAGAAATAACTGTGTGACTGAAGGATTCGCAGTAGGTGGCGATGCCGCAC
>JACLAC010004164.1_pt1 | contig 11482 bp, 7 predicted proteins | sample 8027881 | NCBI WGS metagenome assembly JACLAC01 (sample SAMN15725517, study PRJNA655200) | protist metagenome | isolation source: fluorescence activated cell sorting (FACS) single amplified genomes of... | place: Spain: Blaines Bay Microbial Observatory, Mediterranean Sea | collected 2016-01-19 | reverse complement strand
TTCAGCTACGGATTGTGCGTTTGAACAATGTAACTCCATTCGAATGGGCAGTGTTTTGATTCCCCGAAGTAGCAGAAAGGCGTTCTGTGGGCTTAGGATCCCACCATAAGCGTTACGTATATGGTCCATCTGGTGTCCTATTTCTTCCGTTTTACTGATAATAATTCCTGCTAGGGTGTCGCCATGGCCACACAGGTATTTTGTCGCGCTGTGTAACACGATATCTGCACCCATGTCGAGGGGGCGTAAGAGATATGGAGTTAGGAAAGTATTATCAACCACTACAATCGCTCCTGAAGCTTTACCAATTTCAATAGCTGACTTTACGTCAATGACATCAAGTGTAGGGTTAGCAAACGGTTCGAAGTAAATGACGTCAGTCTTTTTTTTGACTGCTTTTCTAAGTTGGTCGAGATCTGTCATATCCACGTAGACCACTTCCACACCAAATTTAGCAAGGTAAGTATTTAAAATTTCTTTGGTCCACATATAGATAGTATGGTGACAAACGATGCGGCTACCTGATTCTAGCAAATTAGTAAGTACTTGGCTGATGGCTGATGTCCCGCTGGCTGTTGCGGTTCCCCAAGATCCTTGGGCAAGGGTTTTAACACGAGTTTCAAAAGCATCTATGGTAGGATTTCCTGACCTGAGGTATTGTCCATCGACGGTTGCAGCTTGGTAAATTGGTATTGCCGACATGTTTTCGAATTCCCCTGTGTGTATTGCGTCCGTAGAAAATTCGTGGTTAAAAGGTGAATCATAATTGGTTTTTGTGGATTGTCTTTGTTCTTTCATCGTTGTTTCCTTTATGCTACAATCTTCGTGGGATAGGACTGGCTAAGAAATCGAGAATTTAAATGTTTCTGAAGAAAATTTTCCTGATTGCAATTGGTGGTAGTCTTGGTGCAAATGCGCGATATTGGCTTGGCATTTTGGTTAAGCATTATCTAGGTGATGAATTTCCCTATGCGACTTTTATTGTTAATATCACCGGTTCCTTTCTACTTAGTATGTTTTTGACTTTGATTAGCACACGATATTTGAGTTTTAATCAAGGTTATCAATGGGCAATATCAGTTGGTTTTTTGGGGTCTTACACCACATTTTCTACGTTTAAGTATGAAACTATGATGTTAGCTGAGACTGGGAATCACTTAGGGGCGTTGATGAATACTGGGTTAAGTATATTCGTTGGGCTAATTGCCGTTTGGCTGGGAGTGCGGATTTGCTCTATTCTCTGATTTTTGGGTTAACTGGAATCAGGTCTGCGTAGATGTCAATATCGTACGAATTCCCATTACGACCATCACTCCAAGCAATCAGCACTGTATTGTCAATCATTATGGCGTCTGGAGTCATCTGTCCACCTTCAGCAAGGCAAATAGGTCTTCCATTTAGAGCCCATAGTGATCTGCCGTTTTTATCTATTCGTTGAGCGTAGATTGCAGACGTTGCTGTGTTGCCGTAATCACCTCGATAATCGAGCCAGTATATAATTGTGCCATCTGATTTGTCTCGAATTAACTTGGGTTGTCGCTGTTCACCTTCTGCTGTACAAATTGGTAGACCGTTTTTTTCCCACATTGGTTCCCCATCGCCGTTGATCCACTGTGCGTAAATATCGGAAAAAATGTCTCGATCGTCCCACCAAGTTACGACTATACCATCAATTCCGTGATTAACATGTGCTATAGATGGTTGTTGTTGATTTTCTGTTTGATTGCAAATAGCAATACCATCAGGGTTCCATAGCCTTTGGCCATTAGCGTTTAGTCGTTGGGCATATAGGTCAGATGTTGTGAAAATAGCCGGATCATTGCGGTAATCTGACCACACTATGAAGGCTCCACTAGACCCATCGGAAATGACCAATGGTCCGCCTTGGTTCCCATTTGCTTTGCAAACAGTGACACCTTGTTCTGACCATAGTTTTCTTCCATCCGAACTAATTCGCTGTGAGAAAACTTTCCATTCTGGTGTGCTGATATCCCACCAAGCAAAAATTGCACCGCCTGTTTGATCAGTTGTCAGGGAAGGATCGTATTGATCTCCTTCACCATCATAGACTGCAACACCATCCTTGCTCCAAATCGTTTCGCCTTTTCCGTTAAGTCGTTGAGCAAAAAGGTCCTGTCTATTATTTCGCCAATCCTCCCATACTACAATCACTCCATCTTCTCCATCTGCTATGGCTTTAGGGTCGTCTTGATTTGCTAAATTCTGACAGATAGGAATTCCATTCTTTTGCCATAATTCTGCACCATTTATGTCGATTCGTTGAGCATATAGATCTGGATTCCCATTGCGTGAATCTCGCCAAACAATAATTGCACCATCATTGTCTGAGGTGGGTATGATAATTGGCCATCCTTGTGAACTCGGCAGTTGACAGATAGGAATTCCATTCTTTTTCCATAAAATTTTGCCTTTTGCATCGATTCTCTGGATGAAAACATCGCGATTTCCGTTTCGGGCATCCATCCAAGTGATGATGGCTCCTTGATAGCCATCACTGACTATATCAGGGAAAAGTTGTTCATTTGGTGCGGTACAAAAAGGTAGGTTAGAGTGCTGAGTAGCACCTCGTTCTCCGGGTAGGAGAAACATAGTAGCTAGCCATAGTAGTGTGCGGATGGTTTTTCTATTCATGTGATGTATTATTGTTCAGTTGGTTGATGATAGCGTCAACGTCATAGACGCATCCTCCCCAGGTTCCTCCACTTACGCTTTGTAGCGCTGCCCAGAGCCTTGTATCATCAGGTAGCATAGCATCTGTTTGTAGATCAGGTCGTAGAGATCTTTCCTGCAAGAGTTTTGTCCCATTTATAGCCCCAAATATTTTGTTATTATGGCCAACAAGATTAATACTGCCTTCAAGTTGGTTGCGATCGACGATAATTTCGATTATATCCCCGTCTATTACCTTTCCAATTGGTCCTCCTGCTAAGGCCTCTGGGCCGATGTGACCGATGCAAGCTCCAGTGGATACACCTGAGAATCGTGCATCAGTAATTAGGGCGATGTTTTTGCCATAGGGAAGATGTTTCAACGCAGATGTAATTTGGTAAACTTCTTCCATTCCTGTTCCCATTGGTCCTCGACATACTAGTACCATAACTTCGCCTGGTTTGATTTTCCGTTCTTTAATCGCGATAATAGCCGCTTTTTCGGTAACAAAAACGCGTGCAGTACCAGTCATCCGATAGGTGCCGTCTTCATCAACTACGCTTGGATCGATAGCTGTACTCTTAATGATGGATCCTTCGGGGGCGAGGTTACCACGTGGGAAAGTAATGGTGCTAGTGAGTCCGCGTTGTTTAGCAATATTAGGGCTCATGATTACGTCGTTTGGATCAATTCCGTCTTTCTCAAACAAAAAATCCCTTAGTCGCTGTCGGCGTTCTGACGTGAGCCACCAATTCAAGTTGTGTCCGAGCGTTTCCCCAGTTGCCGTCATTACTTCTTCTTCAAGGACGTTTAACTCGCGTAAACGTAGCATTACTTCTGGAACGCCACCGGCTAGGAACGCCTGAATAGTGGGGTGACCAATTGGTCCGTTTGGTAAGACATCAGCAATACGTGGCACTTTTTGGTTAATTTCAATCCAATCTTCAATGCTAGGCCGATCAAGTTTAGCGGCGTGAGCAATAGCTGGGATATGAAGTAACAAATTAGTTGAACCCCCAAAGGCGGCGTGTATGATCATAGCATTTCGAATGGCCGCCTCTGTTATAATGCCACCTATTTTTGTTCGTTGTTTTTCCAGATGAATCAGGGCTCGTGCGGATCGTGTTGCCATGTCGGTCCAGATGTGTTGTCCTGACGGCGCTAATGCAGCATGTGTTAAGGTTATTCCCATGCCTTCTGCTACTATCTGTGCTGTTGCAGCTGTCCCTAAAAATTGGCAGCCTCCTCCTGGGCTTGCACAAGCTCTGCATCCTAGGTCGGCTGCGTCCTGTAACGAGATTTCTCCGTGGGCAAAGCGTGCTCCAATCGTTTGGATTTTACCTGCATCTTCGCCTTCACTTGGTGGTAATGTTACCCCGCCAGGAATGATTAATCCTGGAAGTTCGGATACTCCAGCAATAGCAATTAACATTGCTGGTAAGCCTTTATCACAAGTAGCTATGCCAATAACGCCTCTGCGGGTTGGTAATGATCTAATCTGACGTCGTAAGACAACTGCAGCATCGTTTCTAAAAGCTAGGCTGTCCATCATGCCGGCTGTACCTTGTGTTCGCCCATCACAAGGGTCTGAGCAGTAGGATGAAAATGGGATTGCTCCAAGTCTTTTGATTTCAATAGCTGCAGCTTTGACCAGTGATCCTATTTCCCAATGTCCTGTATGAAACCCTAGTGCGATAGGGCTTCCATCTTCTGCACGTAGCCCCCCTTGTGTACTCACGATTAAAAACTGTTTTTGGTTTAATTCCTCAGGATTCCATCCCATTCCAGCGTTTTGACTCATCGCAAAGATGTCACCACTCGGAGCATTTAGTAGCATTTCTTCGGTCAACGGTAATGAGCCTTTAGGGCCTTCAGCGCTTGTTTCTAGGTCAAAGATTTCTGGGTCATGACTATCGATAATTTTATCGGAATTTATTTGGGATTTATGCATTATCCTGTACCTAAATTGAGTTTGAATTCAATAGAATCGAGTAGGAACACCTGCATTTTATAGTATTGTTGCTTGTTTAGTTGGAAATAGGGATATTATACCATCCTTATGCTAGATTGACGATGAATTGCCAAGATACAATCGCTTATTTTTTATCGTCATAGAAGAATTAGAACGAGTGTGTTAGATTTGAGTAAGTAATGAACATTATTGCCCATTGTTGTTATTCAGATTTTGGTAATCTTTACATATTGTCATGATAAATATGTGTGTTGGTATCGACTTGGTAGGTTTTTCTAGAATTTAGTTGGGTGCAATCAATTTGTAGCGTTTTAAGACTAGTATTCCATTACCTTTTGTAAAGAATGCACACTGCGATTTTTTTGTTTTTAATATCGGCTGTTAGCTAACGTCATTGGATCCTTTTTTCCCTTATGTCTTGCCTTAGATCACTAAATGGTGTAGGAATTCTGGAATTATGTTTGGTAATTTTTTCAGAATTTTTACACTGTATAATAAAATGATCTCTCATTTCTGTGAGAAGATGACCGGTTCTTCCAGATTAGTGTGATCAATTCTCTACGGGATGATAAGTTTTGCGTCTAAGATCTAGGGTTCGACTTGCTGTTTTGACGATAATGTTTGTTTTTTCGCGAGATGGCGGTAGTTGCTAAGACTCGCTTGAACTTTTTTCGGTTATGTAATTGTATATTTGGTAAATTTTCGGGTTGGTAAAGTTAGTTTGATTCATGTGGTAAGTGGGAAAAGAATAGGTAGTCCAAAAAGTGAGATTTATTAAGTTTAAGAAAGGCTGGGTTAGCTTTAAGGGGCATTGGTTTAATGGCTAAATATGTAGTTAGTAACATGTGAAATAACTTGATATTCTATGTTGGGAGGTATTGTGCTCGCTATTTTAGAAAAAGAAGTGAACTAACGTCACCATGTTTGGCCGAGTTTTTGAATATTGAGTTGATATACTCCAGCTTGTTTGTCTCTTCTTTGATGTGATCCGAGGGAGTCCCAATACGTTTCGTTTCGAAAGTTGATACCCAATGGTTGCAGCGATTGGGGATAGTAAGGCCCCGTAGGCAACGCCATCTACTATTTTCTGTTCTTTGTTTTGGTGGTTTTGGCTTGCAACCAGTGCCCCGATGAACGGTGGAATTATTGCGCCTGCGATAGTGTTGACATGAGATCCTCCTCCATACCCCCAAAACTCACCGATCCAGTGAATCTGAGAGGCCCCTCCCCAAATTAGGCCCGTGCTAGTACAAATTGGGATTGCCATTTCGTCATTGCGTATTCCTACTAGCTTTGTACCTAGGTAAGCTAATGTTCCCACAACAGCCCCATTAAAATAGCCGCTAAAAGCTTGGAGTGTCATCTCCGGCCAGCCTTCAATTCTTTTTCTCCTATTTTCTTCCATTGGTAATGCCCAACGAGCAACTTCTAGATTTACTTTTGCTCGAACGTGTTCGGGGTTGATAGATATCGCTTTTTCAAATGATTCAACTGCGTCCTGCATTTGTACTAGCTCGTAATATGCTTCGCCCATAAAATTGTACGCGTCGGCATGGTTGGGACTCAATTGAACCGTGATTTTGAAAGCTTGGATAGCGCTTTCAAAATCACGGTTTTTTAGTGAATTTTTCCCTTGTTGGTAGAGGCTATTTGCTTTTTCTTTGTCTGTTTTGTTTTGAGGTATGGCAGTTATCGGTACAAGCAAAAAAAAACAGCATAGGAAACATATGGGGTTCACGTGTACATACAATTTCGTATGGTCCATTTCTAACCATTCTTGATGGTTCTCATAGAGAACATGCTATGATTGGGAGAGGATTATACTATAATGGTTGCTAAGAGGGGAGGGATGCGTTATTGTGCGCCATTCAATAGAAAAGGGATTTATTTAATAATAAATTTTTTCAATTATGTAGTTTCGTGGGTTTACGGCTTTACCATTGACATAAACACCATAGTGAAGGTGGGTTCCTGTACTTGAACCGCTACTTCCGACGTAACCAATGACTTCACCCCGTGCAACTTTTTTACCTTTTCGAATTCCGTTGGCGAATTTCTGCAAATGTCCATAGATGGTTTCCATCTTTGTGACTGGATGTTGAATTCGAATTGTATTTCCGAGACCGGATCGACTTCTTTGTACCTTGGTGACAACACCGTGTGCTGCAGAAATAACTGGAGTACCAAGGCGTGTTGCAACATCCAACCCACTGTGAAAGTGTCGGCTTTTTGTGATTGGGTGGATACGGTAACCGAAGCCAGAGGAATACCAGTAAGATTTTCTAGTTGAACTCGACAAACGAAGCGGTAAAACAAATGGCATTTGTTCCAATTTGCTGAGGCTACCGAGTACAGCATCGTATACTTTTCTGACCTCTCCTTTTAATTTGGGTATAACCTCGGGTGTTTCTGAGATAGGTGGAGGGGGATTAGAATCCAGAGTTACGTTTCGAGAATTTGAGTCTAACATGTTGGGAGTAGGGTTAAATGGGTTTTGATTAGTTTGTCCATTTTCAATAATGCTGCTGCCTCCTTGGCCTAGAACTCCTGTATTTTCAAGACCTAATACATGTTTAACCGTTTTTACCATGCCACGAACTTCATCCCATTTTGTCTCGTGAAATTTGATCTGCATTTTCTGATCGAGGATTTTGTTGTTCAGCTTTTCGATCGTTAGTATCTGTTTTGTCTTTTCTTGCTTAGATGATGTGAGTTTTGATGCTGCACTTATTGTTAGATAGATAGATGTGCCTAGCATAAGTAAAATCAGGAGTCCGATAGAGCAGAAGGTTATCAGCATTGTGCGGCTAACTGAATGCTGGCGTACAGGCCCACCGGAAGACGACATCACCACAACTGTGTAGGAATCTTTCAAAATACCCGCTCCAAGATGCGTGGATCTTAGCGAAATTTTTCGACAACAGAATAGGAAAAAGCTTACAGATACTCGGCTGGGTCGAAGTATAGCATAAACGCCGGTACGTTGCAAAGGTTTTGTGATCAAGTTATAGAGGGCTTCTTTTAAGAATATCGTGATCAAAGATTAAACTGACTAGAATGACCTCAGTAATTGTTTTCTATGCTCAGGAGACAATCAAAATATATTAAGTTCTTGGTATCATAGATTGAATGTGATAAGCAGTAATCAGTGTTTTTTAATTGTATGTAGTGTCGTCTTTCGTTGCGATTTTTTGGGAGAGAGTCTTTGGCTGTATTCGATTTTCGTTTCGTCTTGATTTTAAAGTTGGGTGTTTGCTAAACTGATGTTATTATTTTTGTGAATGGATGTGGGTTAATGGTATGGTTAATATCGGAGCAACATTATCAGTATTCACCATTATTGGTGATTTTCGAGACTTAGGGGCTAAAGTTGAGCATGGCTAAATACAAAGTTGGAATTGTGGGTTGTGGGGGTATTGCACACTTTCACGGTAATAATTACAATCGATTTGATGAATTTGAAATTGTCTCAGTGGCGGATATCAATCAGGAGTCGGTTGATGAATATGCAAAAGAGTTCTCTGTTCCTGGCAAATATACAAATTACCTGAAGATGTTTGAGAAGGAAGATCTAGATGTTGTTAGTGTGTGTACTTGGCAGGGAACACACGCGGAAATTACTATTGCAGCTGCGAACAGTGGAGTGAAAGGGATTCTGTGTGAGAAACCGATGGCTGTTAGCCTAGGTGAAGCTGAATCAATGGTTAATGCTTGTGATCAAAATGGAGTTAAATTGGTAGTTGGGCACCAACGCAGATTTGAAGCTGTATATACCGAGGCGCAGAAGCTCATTGTAGAAGGTGTTATTGGTCAGCCAATTACTGTTACCCGCCGTGTTGGGAGTGGCTTGCTCAATTGGGGGACACATGTGATAGATTTGACACGACAAATTCTTGGCGATCCAGAAACTAAGTGGGTGATTGGACAGGTTGAGCGCAAAACTGATCGGTATGAGCGTCGTTGTGCAATTGAGGATCTTTGTGCAGGTATCATTTGTTTTGAAAATGATACCCGTTTGATACTGGAAGTTGATATGCCACCACCACATATAAACAATATTTTTGTGCATGGTAGCGATGGAATTCTTACTTCAGAAGATGGAAAACTTAAGGTTCTTAGTGGGAAGGAAGGATGGCTGACAATCGATCCTGTTTCTGATGGTGAAGATCAATGGTCAGAGTTCCTTGCTTGGCTTGATGGACGAGTTAATGTGCATCGTTGTAGTGGAAAACAGGCGTGCTATACTATCGAAATCATGATGGCAATATATGAGTCGGTTCGAACTAAAGGTCTTGTTGAAATGCCCCTGAAAACCAAAGAGTCACCACTTATTATGATGATTTCGGATGGAACATTACCGGTTGAAAGATCTGGTAAATATGATATTCGAGTCCCTTTTTGAAGTGAAAACTAATCTAAGTTGGCGGTTGTTGAAAAGTGGAAAAAAGCATAATAGAATCTGATACGAATAAATCTGTATCTTCAATCGAAATTATACGAATCTGTCTCGGCTCCTACCTATTAAGGGTTCCAGAAGCGGATGTTGCTTGGGTGTTTAATCCTTGGCCTGATATTAGCAAGTATCTTATCCATAAACAGCTTGATTTTAATGGAGTTGTCTATCCAGACTTGCGTGTGCAAAATGGAGTTAGTTGCAACTTGATAGAGTTCCCTCTTCTCCATGCTATGTTTGTACAAGGGATGATTTTCCGTGGTGAAAAGCCAACTTTGGTTGGCACTGAAAAACAAATTTGTCTTGGCAAGGAAAGCTTTAAACGTGGTCTGTATGGTTTTTATGATGTTGCTGAGATGGAAAATTGCGATTTGTCTCAAGCTGAGATGGGAAATTTGATGCGGGAAATTAAAAGTCTGGCCGTTGGTGGTATTAAAGAAATGGATGAGTTGATGGATTTTGTATCTCTTGTTCCTTTGGAAGAAGCCCCGACGTCTGAAACAGCGACAAATTATAATGGGGTACGAATTTGGAAAGAATCTGTTAATGTCTATGGTATTGAGTACGAAAGTGAATCTGTTAAGATTGATTGTAATTTGGGGGTAGGGGAAAGTTATATTCCTCCACTTGATATTGATACTAAGAATATACCATTTGCATCTTTTCAGATTATTGATACTGGTGAAGAGGATGGGTTTTCGCCAAAGAGCTGTTTGCATACTATTATCCAGTGGCGTGATAAAGTAATTTGCATAGACCTACCAATGAATTCTGCGTATCTTTTAGATAAAGTAAGTCTATCGAAAAATGAGATAGATGCGGTCATATTTACTCATAATCACGATGATCATATAGGTGACATATCCATTTTGCTCCAAATGGATAAAAAAGTTACTGTTCTTTGTCCTAGGATTATCTGGAAGTCGATTCTGTTGAAAGCATCAAATATGCTTGATATGGACATTGAGGATCTAAGCTCTTATTTCGATTATCGCCCTCTGCGATATGGTGAAGAATATGATTATGTGGGGCTGCGCATTTTGGCGCACCCATCCCTTCATCCGGTGCCGTGTGCTATCTATCGCATTCGTGGTATTGTGGATCAAGAATGGAAAGTTTATAGCCACATGAGTGATATTCTTAACTTTACAAGGTGTGAGAAACTGCTTGCAAACGGTGCCATAACGCAGGAGCGTTATCAGGCATATCGTGATTTTGTCCTTGACTCAGCACAAGTGAAGAAAATTGATGTTGGGGCTAGGACTGGGACGGAAGATTTTGCTGTCCACGGGTCTTGGAGAGATTTTTTGGATGACACTTCAGAGCATATTGTGCTTGCTCACATCAACCGAGAACATTTGGAGGAAGAAGCTACAGTGCTCGTTGGTCAGGTCGCTTTTGCCGGGTCAGCTAGGAATCTAAGTGGCAGTCGTGCGAGCAACCAGTACGCGATTCATGATATATATCGTCAACGATCAATCAGGTTTCTTCGTGATTATGTTTCTAATTTGCTTGAGGATAGTTTTTTTGTTGATTCAATTCGAGAAGAGCAGTTGCAGGCGTACATCGGCATTTTGGCCGATAATGAGGTCCGACTGATTCAACCCCAGACCCCATTTTTGAAAAAGGGTGAAAAGTCTGATTTTGTCTGTATGCTAGTCAGCGGGTCGGCTAGTGTTTGGTCGGGGGAGAACGATAGTTTAAGACAAATAACTGTAGTAGGAGCAGGTGATCTTATCGGCGATATTGGTGCGCTTGAGTTTCAACCTAGGAATGCTAACGTGAGGTCCGAAAACTATGTTCATGTACTTCAAATCCCTGCTGCTCTGTTCCGTGAGGTTGCTATTCTCTTTGGGATTTATGAACCAAATGGAAATGGAATATTGCAGCGAATATGGAAGAATCGGCCGGTTATTCAGGCTTCAGCAATTTTTGGTCACAATGTTCCGTTTCGCCTGCAGAATAAAGTCGCTCAGTATGCAACTGAAGTTGCTTTAGATGCAGGAGCATTTATTTTACCGGATGATAATGGTATGGAATCGGTCTATCTTGGGAAATCTTCAGAGCATTTCTCTCTCAGGTTTAAAGGCCAAGAAGTATCTAATGTCATCGAACCAGTCTTTGGTGAGAACAACTTGCTCCCTCATAAAGGTATTGAATACCAAGTTGTGGCAACCCAAAAAACAACCATTCTTAAAATTGAATTGGGATCCGACTCAGATTGGATAATGGATGTGCCTTTGTTCAGGTTGCGTCTGACAGAGTTAGCTGCTCGGCGGGAGATTGAGTTGGAACGTACCACGCGACCGAGCAAAACTGGTTAATCGTTTTTTTCAGTATTTACTCTGGTTTGCCCTTCTACAGATAGTGCACGTGCACCAACGCCG
>JACLAC010018748.1_pt1 | contig 11487 bp, 5 predicted proteins | sample 8027881 | NCBI WGS metagenome assembly JACLAC01 (sample SAMN15725517, study PRJNA655200) | protist metagenome | isolation source: fluorescence activated cell sorting (FACS) single amplified genomes of... | place: Spain: Blaines Bay Microbial Observatory, Mediterranean Sea | collected 2016-01-19 | reverse complement strand
GTCAGCGTCCAGGTGGGGTACTTAATTGCGTCGAGGGCGCCTCTGCAGCAGCAAGATCTGCAGCAAGAGCAGCAGCAGCAGCAGCATGAGCTGCAGTTCATGAGAGAACGATCCATTGAAATTTCATTTGTTCGTGACAGCAGCCCTTCGCGTCGATTGCCGCCGCCGCAACTTCCGCCACGGCATCCGCCGCCGCTGACTACTGAGAACGCCCCGGAGATGGCAGCATACGAGCACCGTGACCGCACCGACAACATTGGCAACGGCATCGGCATTGGCATTGGTACCGGCATCGGCGTCGACAACGGCAACGGCAACGGCAATGACGAGAAGAATAATGCGGAACTTCGCAGCCGCCTCTCCTTCCCGCTCTTCCCGATTGTGTCTGGTCGCCCATCTCCTGGTGGTGGACCGCCTGCTGCTCCGTTATCCCGAGACGTTCTCTCGATGTGCAGCCGCACCCTGTGGCACACTCTCGCCACGACCACTCTCGTCCTGGGCGAGAAGGGTAGCAAGTGGAACCGCGAGCACAATGCATTCCCTGGCGATCCGGGCGGCACGTTCATCCACACTGGAGACATCGACGACCTCTGGCTGCGCGACTCGGCGGCCCAGGTGCATCCGCTACTCGTGCCGTGGGGCTCGCCGCAGGGCGCACTGGTCAGTCAGGATGCCCAACTCACCCGGGTCGTTGAAGGGCTGATCAAGCGCAGCGCGTTTTACATCCGGCACGATCCCTATGCCAACGCTTTTCGCATAGACGCGAGCTACATCTTTAGCGCCGAGCAGAAGCTGCTCGGCCGGCACGACTACATTTCCACGTGGAACTATGAACTTGATTCCGGGTGCTACTTCATTCGCATGCTGTTCTTCTACTGGAGGGCAGTCCCTGATGCCCGCGTGCTGCGCCTCGATTCCGTCAAGAATGCGGTGCACATCCTGGTTGACATGTGGGTAGCGCTGCAGAGGCACGAGGACGATGTCTTTCCGCAGGGACCTCTCTTCGATTGCGCGAACTGCCACGCTCCGTACCGCTACAGGGAACTGGCGAGGGGTGGCAAGGGGACGTTCACAAAGTACACGGGGATGACGTGGTCGGGCTTCCGCCCGAGTGACGATGCTTGCAAGTACGGCTTTCTTATCCCCAGCAACATGTTTGCGGTAGTGGCGCTGCAGTACGTCGCGGAGATGGCACCGGTACTTTGGGGCGACGGCGGCGGCGGGGTAGGAGGGGCCGAGATTGGACACAAAGCAGCCTTGCTCGCACGTGAGATTGATGGTGGCATCAAAGAGCACGGCATAGTTGACCACCCGACGCACGGCCGCATCTACGCGTACGAAGTGGATGGCAACGGCGGAGTGCTTCTGATGGACGATGCTAATGTCCCGAGCTTGCTCTCCACGCCGTACCTCGGCTATGCGTACGACGAGGAGGTGTACGCGAACACGAGGCGGTTCATCATGTCACCGGACAACCCGACCTACCACAAGGGCTCGTCTAGCACAACGGGGGAAGTCGAAGGGTACGGCAGCCCGCACATGTCTCAAGCGATACAAAACAATATTTGGCCCATGTCGATCGCGATGCAAGGCTTGACGAGCTCGAACGAGGTCGAAAAGCGGCGCCTGATCTCAACGCTGGTCCAATCGACAGGTGGGACGGGCTGGATGCACGAGTCGTTCGACGCCAACAACCCGTCCAGATTCACCCGGAAGTGGTTCTGCTGGGCAGACGCACTCTTTGCAGAGCTGGTGATGAGTGTCACCGACAAGTGCCCGAACCCAGCGAATGATCCGCAGAACGCCCGTGCCAGTGCTGGTGCTGTTGGTGCTGCTGGTTGGACGCTGCGGGGATCGGCGACAGCGGAGGACAAGTACACGATTCTGAGCTGGGACGATCCAGTGAGGCCGCTGAAAGGGGTGCATGCACAATAGTGGTGAGCTCTCGATCTGTATAACAAAGTGCTACATGCTGATGTTCCGCCGGCAGCATGCACACGGCTCGCCGTTGATTATGGCGACTGTGTATGTGGCCCTACTATGTTACTTAGTACCACGTGGTACAAGCGCAGTAGGGATCCCTATTCTAATAAGTAGGGATCTTGGAGATCCCTGCACCCTGGGTCCCTACCAGTACTCGTAGCTTCACTTTTGACTAGTGCTGGTGAATTTTGTAATAAATAAATTACTATGCATACATGTAGGCAGTGCCTATTATTCACGTGGCTCCTCTCCCCGTTGAACACCTAACAGTGAAGCTTCCATTTCACCAGTCATTTCTGCAGAAGTAATCCACTCAACTGGAATTTTCTTGAGAACGTCAATAATACGTATTCCATGAGCTGTCGCAACTAATACTTCCGCCTCTTTGTACTGAAACTGTTTTCGCATAGTTGTCAATGGATTATTTATTTATTTATTTATTTATATTGTTTGAATATTGAAGCCCAGTAGTAGACTGAGTAGCAGCTGCAGCAGCTTCTACCACTGGTACTAGCTAGCTAGGGACGTACTACTAGACTAGGCACTCCCTACTATTAGCTATTAGGCAGTACCAAATGGTAGGCAGTGCCTACTACTGTGCATAATAATACTATGCGAACATATGGTAGCACTGCTAATACTACTAGCTAGCTAGAAGAGTTCTACTAGCTAGTGAAAATGTACTAGTATGAGTAACTAATTAATAAAAGTCACACGGAAATCTGGAAAAAAATGCGACAGCGCGCCTTCGGTCTGCTCACGGCGTACTACAAGGTGCCGACAGTGATGCCCGAATTCGAGGTGCTCACCCGCGCTTCCGTCTTCTGCTGCCCAGCCGCAGCACGTCCCACAACTGCCGTTTCTGCCCCTTTCTCTGTCACTCCCTCTGCCGCCGATGCCGCGGCCACGGGCGCTGCCACCACGGCCACTGCCACTTCCACTGCCATGGGCACTGCCAGTTCCTCCTCTCCGTCCCTACGGTGGGTCACAGCCGCGCACTCGGTCCGTCCCATGCTCTTTCCCGACTTCTTCCCGGATGAGTGCTGGCGGCACGTGAAGCCCGAGCACATCAAGCTCACGTTGGAGTTTCGGGACGAGGCGACTGGCGACCTTGTGGCTGGGCCGGAGAAGTTTTGCCAGGAGGCACGTTGCCACCTGACTCACGACGTCGCTTTATTGCAGTTGGCCGACGAGTCACGCGCATTGGCCCGCCTCCGGGCTGCCGGCGTGGACGTGTGTCCCGTCGGTTTCCCCACATCCGGCGCCAAGACCGAGAACGAGACTGAAGCTGGGGCAGCTGGGGCAGCTGGGGCAGCTGGGGCAGCGGCAGCGGCAGCGGCAGCGACAGCGACAGCGATGCGAAACGAGAGAGAGCCTCTGGCAACGCCGCCGTTCTCTGGTGTCGGGGAACAGGTCGCTTTCCTTGGCCACTTTCTCAACGAGTCGGCTGAACATCCAGACTGCCGTCCAACGCCACAGTGCGTTGGCGGCGAGATCATGTACCTGGCGCCCGACTGTACAGCCGAGGAGGCAGCCGCAGCTCAGTCAGGCCCAGGGGGTGCTGGCGCATGTAACCAGGGTGCGGCTGTGCGGGACACGCCAGGTAAAACCCAGGTAGTCACTCGGCAGCGCCAGCTGCGGCATTCCAACATCGTCGCCGCGGACGAGCCCCTCTCATTCGGCATGTGCGGGGGACCTCTACTGCGCGTCGTCTCCGACGGTTATGGCGACCCCGGCGACGATGACCCCGACGACGTTGTTGTTGTTGGTAGTGGTGGTGGCTACGGTAGCGGTGGTAGTGTTGGTAGTTGCTGCGGTGGTGGCACGAGCGCCCTACTCCTGGAGTGCGTCGGCATGCTCGAGTCAGCAGTCGCGAGTGGGCCCCTACAAGGACATGCTGTCGTGGTGGCTCATCCCGTGCTCGAAAAGTTCCTTCAGGAAACTGACGAGGAAGGAGTAGATTTTGTCGAGGTGCTGGACAGCGGCGATAGGGCGGAATCGCACTAGTGTTCTCGAGTACGAGCATAGGAGGGATAAATGAAACGCGAAATAGTTTAAAAAAAAAAAAGTCATTCGTGGCACACCCGCTGAGATTTCTCATTTCCTTCTCCCCCCGTCCCTCCACTTCCCATTTTCTGCTCCTCCAGCCCTGCACCGTTCATCGCCGCTGCCACCGCCTTCATTCTGCCGTGTAACTCCCTCTCTCGAGCTTGTGCAGCCGCGAGGAGGGCGCGGAGCCCGCTCGCATGCACCTCTTGTGCAGCCAATTCCGAGTGAAGCCCTTGCACGAGCGTCGTGTACTTCGTCACTAAGGCAATCTCCCGGAGAGCCCATGAGTGCTCGCCCTCGTGAGTGAAACGAGTGCTGCCGCCGGCATCACTGCAGATGCTGATGACACTCTTGTCCAGCCCACTTGCGTGGTCACCGTCGTCGTCGCCGTCACAGTCATCATCCTTGAGAAGACACCCTCCCGCGGCAGTTGCAGTAACATTAGTCGCCGCCACCGCAGTAAGCGTTGCCTTAAGACGGGCCATCTCCATCTCTAGATCCGCATTGCGTCTGATCAGCCTTTCCCACAGCACTTCGCTGCAGCAGTTATCAGCAGGAGTTGTCTTGTTGTCATTAACACTACTGGAGCAATCCGGGGATCTGGAGCAAGCCGATGTTGAGTTTCTGAGCGCGGCAGCAAGCTCGCGTCGGAGCATGTGCTTCTCCGCTTCTGCTGCGGCGGCTAGGCTCTCGACATGATCCCTGCCGGCCTCTGCACTCTGCACCGCAAGCTCTGGCTCGATCGTGTTCAATCGAAGACTTGCCACCTCCTGCTGCCGAGAAAATTCTGCCTGCTCCAGCTTCGTACGGCCGCGTGATGTCGTGTACGAAGCGCGTGTTGTACCTTGCGAGTTACTACCGTTGCCGACATCAAAACCGGCATGAACATGAGCATGCGCATCCGGAGTAATAACTGCTGCTGCGTCGCCCTCGCAATCGTCATCGTTATCGTCGTCGTCATTCTCCAGGTGGCATGAAGCGGCTGGGTGCTCGGTGCACGTGGTGCGCACAATGGCACTATTCATCGAAGCAGGCAGCGGCCGCGATACGGATGCCGATTGAGAAAGCATTGGCAGCGGCATGCAACCCAACATCACGTTCACCACCGGCCTCGTGTGTACCCGCATCGCCCGTTTGGCAAAGAGCAGCGTGGAGAAAGTCTCATCGTAGTTCGAGGCGCAGGGAGAAATACTCGCGCAAACGACTGTCTTGGAGTTGCCGCTGAGACAGCTCGTCAACAGGCGCGTAAGCTTGCTGTCACGAAACGGGATGTGCATTGAGCGAGGACCCAGCCTCGAGCCCGATGCCGCCGCTAGCGCTGCGACGCAGTTCCCCAGAGCGGAGATGGAGCGGTTGATCTTGCACGCTTCCTGCAGTCGCGCGCCCACGGACTGAGACTTGGCGACCCGCTCTGAGCCAGCGAGGTCGACGATTGTAAGCACGCTGCGGCGCACTTTCACCGTGACATCGTCGCCGACGGTGGATGAGGATAATGAAGGAAAGGAGACCGGTGCGCCGATTGCCGCGTCTTCCCCGCCGTGCAGCGAGTACTGCTCCACATGGATACGAATGATGCAATGGCTGCGGCTGGACGTGTCATTCTGCGAGGTGCACGCAGTCATCCGCCGCAACGCGCCGCGCCGCAATAGGGCAATGGCATGTTGCGGGCCTCGCACCGGCACGCGAGTCAACCCGTCTACGAAGACACCATGTTCAGTGTCCTGTCGCACGCACAGCTTCGGCATTTTCTCATGCACATGCTGGAGGCGGTGCTGCTGCTTGCGCTTGTCGCCACTGACTCTGCGTGTATTTTTTCCAGGAGCGTTTTCCTTGCCACGGAGGGGCGCCGAAGAGGAGGAAGATGAAGCGGCCGACGCGTCCTTGCCGCGCGGCGCGAGCAGGTCGAAAGGTTTGTCTTGGTATAACTGCATCATTGTCACCGAGAGGTCCATGCGACGCCTCATGCCACCGATACGCTTCTCCTCCTCCTCTGCCTCCTCTTGCTGCTGCTCGACCGCATTGAACAAATGCTGGATGGTGCGCGGCAGCAGTCCAGCGACAGCCCACGCTGCAGCCACATCTGGCGGCGGGGGCACGTTCTCAGTGCGCCGATATGCCATGATTTGAGACACCACCTTGCACGGCCAACTGCTTATGCTAATGACATCAGCATTATCGCCACTGCCACTCCTTCTGCTGCTCCTCCTGCCGTTGCTACGGCGGAGGTTATTACCCATGTCCCAGAAGGCGTCGCCGCCAAAGGCTGTGTACGTCTTCCCCGTACCAGTCTGTCCGTAGCAAAGAATGGTGCCGTTGACGCCCTCCAGCACATCTGCAACGACGGGGCGGCCCACAATGTCGTAGACATCGGCTTGGTCAACACTAGCATCGGCAACGCGATTCACCGCAAAAACTTTGTCATCGTAGAAAGGACGCAGCAGGGTAACACGATCGCGCGCTTCCTTTTTCGGTTTCTTCGGAGGGTTATCCTCCTCGATGTGATCTTCATCCACTCTACTGCTCTCACTCCGCGCGCGCTCGGTTTTGACGCAAATCTCCAACTTCTGCAGCACAAGCGCGCTCGATCCGCCTCTTCTCTTCCTCAAAGCCTTTTTCCTGCGAGCTGCAGCCTCAGCCCTCTGGTGAGCGAGGATTTGCTGCCGCTGCTGACGGCGAATGCACGCGTGGTCCACTGGCATGACCGGTCGAACTCGCACAACGACCCCGATTCGTGCGCCGTTGCTACGAGTACTTTTCCCATGAGCGGGTGGAGGTGCTGGCCTCGTTTTCGCCGCCACCGGAGTTGCAGCAGCAGCATGGGCCGATGATGATAATGATGATGATGATGATGACGACGGGTGTTGCTGCTGATGCCGCGGCTGCCACAACTTCGGCCGGGCGGCACGTGTTGGAGTCATGTTCCGTCGGCGTGTTGCCGGCCGGTGCACGGCAGCCGGTGGCGGCGGATGAGGCTGTGCTTTCGTCGCTGGGGATGCCTCGTTTTTAAATTTGATTTCAGGGTGGACTTTTTCTTCCTCCTCTTCGACGTCGTCACCAGAGTAGAAATGATCATCCTCCTCACTCTCGTAGGAGAGTCCGCGAATCAAGTCTAAATTCATGGCTGCGAGTGGCGGGCGCCCGTAGATCCGCGCTACCATGTCCTTGATTTCGTCTGCACTTGGTGCTGGTTGAGGAGGAAGCATTTTGTCCTCTTGAAGTGCCACATGTAAATACACATGCAAGCTACCGTGGCACTATGTACTCGTACTAGGACTCGAATTCTGCCCCACCTGGACCTTTTGGGCAAAAAAGCGGAAAGTTAGTATGAAAACTTCTCTACCAATTTTTGAGGTATATAATATATACGAGTATACTAGTTATATATAAGCAACCTACTTCCGTACTATGTACCACCAAAAATCTTTGTGGTCCACCAAAAATCTCTGGGTTCGAGGGGGGGTGGTTCGTACTTCGATACTGCGATTGTTGGAAAATAATTCGTCCTTCAGAATGGTGCAGGCTCTCACACGGGCTATACTCGAGTTTTCTCTTCAAGATACCGACGTCTGCACGCTCCGTTGCCGTGTGGCTGCGCAAGCTGCGGGGATAACACATTCATCAACACCGTCGACTTGTGGCCTGGCGTTGCTAGGGCAGTCGGGCGAAATAATTACGCGCCCGATGGCCATCCTCCGGGCTTTGGCCGGCATCGACTTCGGTGGCCGCATCTCCCTCTACGGGCGGACCGCTTTTGAGCATGCCGAGGTGGACGGATGGCTCGAGTTTTGCTCTAACACTCTAGATGCGCCTGTATCACTGCTCATGGAGAAGACGAAGGCGCATGCGGATGTTGAAATATCACAGGATACGATCCAGCAGATCTCGGCTGTTGCCACCGCTGCCACCGCTGCCACCGCTGCCACCGCCGCCACTGCAGCCACTGCTGTCACTACTCCTGCCACGGCCTCAATATCCATGCAGAGCGTCGAGATAAAGCGCGCTCTCGCCAAGGCGCGGCAGGATGTGTTGTCGTCGATCATCTACTTACTCGAGCCTCGGCTGACTGTCAGTACGTATTTGGTAGGCGAACGTTTCACAGTGGCCGACATCGCCGTCGCTTCCTCCTTGCTTTCCCTCCGCAGTGTATGCGACGAAAACGACGACGATGACGACGACGACGACTGCTTCCGCGAGGCGCTCAGCAGGCGGGACAGTATCGCGCGCTGGCTCAATACATGCCAAAACAATCTTTGCTTTCAGTCTGTGCTGGAGAATGCGCCGTTCGTAAGACAATGAAACTTCGCTTTGCTGAAAACCCGAGAAGTACTGGCTGAGTTTTTTTTTGTGTTTTTCATTTTTCTCTAGTTTACTTTCATCTACGTAGGAATGTTTAGCACGTAAAGTTTACAGAGCTTGTCTGCACCCACGCATACTCTTCCGTGTATGATCTGCCCGAATCTTCGCCGCCCGTTGCTTCACTTGTGCTGCGGATGCGGTGGCTGCTGCTACTGCACGACTCAGCGCATGTGTACACCATGAGCGTGTCCCAGTCAGCGCTGCCGTCGTCGAGGCCGAGGCTGCAGAAGTGCAGCAGTTGCGGCATGAGCTGCATTTCGAACGCTCGCGCAGAACCGCACCACTCGCAAACTGGCGGCCTCTGCACCTGACCCACACCGCGCTGCTGCATTGTCCAGCTCTTACTCAAAACCTTGTTCGCATCCCTGCAACCCTCGTCTCCGTTCGCTTTCGTGTTTGCGCTCGCAGTCGCATTATTATTCTCCAGCTTATTTTTGTTCTCTGTCTTGCACCGGCTCCCGAGCTGCCTCTCGCTGCTAGCCCAGAGCACAGCTCCGTTCTCCCACCGAGCGTACCTAAGGCACTGCGTCGGCCGACACGCGACGCGCCGCTGAAATCTTCGAACCTGGCTGTCTGTGCAGATGCGCGAAGCGGTTTCCCCGCCAGCAGAGTAAGAGGCGGCCTCCCGGAGATCCCGGCGTGTGATGCGCCCCTCTCTACCATCGACACCGCTGTCCTCCAGACTCTCGACATCACCTGCTGCCGCCTTCTCCTTCGCTGCTTGGATATCGCGGAGCGTCGTGTCTCCAGTCTCCGAGTGACGTTTGGTGAACGCTGCAGCCAACGCATCATCTTGCTCCCGCCACACTGCCTTACGTTCGCTTGAGGGTGGCTCTGGCTCGCAAAAGAGCTCGTACTCTTTCAGGCGACAGCCGACCCGCTCGATGGCCGAACTACTGGTGCTACTAGCATGATCGCCAGCCTCTTTCTTCGCGAGCTTCTTGAGCCGACGCAGCATGTACAAGGCAGCGTCTGCGGCATCGCGCCGTCCAAGGGCACCGAGCGCTTGCGCCCTTCTGTACTGCGCCTTCGGCCAAGATGGATCGAGGACCGCTGCCTTGTCAGCGTCGCGCAGCGCTGAAAGGAGGAGCCCGTCGCGCAATTCGATGTTGGCGTCAGAGGAGTCGTCGATCGTTCCGTTCGGGTCTTCCATCCTCGCCGTCAGCGCTGCTGCACCCTTCGTCCGTGCTGCACTGCGGTTCGCAAAGAGGATGCGGGCGGAGTCGTTGAGCGACTCCTTCGTCGCAGTATTAATACTCGCACCAGCATCAGCTGTACCTATAGCATCAGTGTCATCACCAGCGGCGAGGGCCCCGGGAAACACGGCCTGGAGCTTCGCTATCGCAGATAGTGCCTCAGTATAGTGTATCACAGCCTCGGCCCAATCTTCGGCTGCAAAAGCACGGTTGCCATCACGCTTACCCTTTGCAGCAACTGCACAGGCCTCAGTGAGCGCAGCAGCCATTGCGTCAGCGGCGGACGCGCGCTCCTCATCGCCTTCGCCAAGCACCTCGACGGCCGCATTCCATTCCTCTAACCCGCCATACTCTTCAAAAAAGCTCGCCTTTGAATATCCTTCGCCATCATTTGGGTCCACACGCAGGGGTCCTGCGCGAAGGTCCACATTCGGACTCGCGCACAGCGCTGCGGGAGGCGTGAACGGATTGGCCTTGGGCAGCTGGGCACGGAGCACGCGTACGGCGCCGGCGCCGCCCGCCTTGGCGCGGAGGCAGGCGGCGCGGCGACAGCAAAAGATGTAGAGTATGCGGTGATATGCAGCACCATCTGCACGATCGACAGGCGCGTACACTTGAGCAAGAAACAACAAAGGGTCGCCACAGTGTGCGCAGACCAGCGCGTCATGGGCCGGAAGATCCGTCGGGTTCAGCCACACGGGCCGCCCGCCGACCTTGCCACCGTGCCACAGCCGCCAGTCGGAGAGGCTGCCGCCAGAAAAGGCGCCGACGAAGCCAAGCTCAGCGTCAAGCGCTTCAAGGCCCGTGGCACAGGCAACGGCGGAGTCGTCGTCGGCGGCGTCGGTAGAACCAGTCCTGGCCTCGGCGCTGCCACCTGCGACAGCGTTACAGTCGTCTTCGTCGTCACTGCTATCTTCCGCCTCAATGATGTTTTGGGTAGAGACCGCCGCCCGAATGCGCTTCTTTTCCAGCTCCTGTTCGGCAGCGAGGGCGGCGGCTTCTTCCTCGTCGCCAGCCTCGACAAGAGAGGCCACGACCTCGCTCTGCACAGCGGAAAAAGGATTGTTCGCTGTTGGGCGCATCATTCGGAAGACGCGCTGAATGAAAATCTCTGGTATGTATGCATTAGTATGCATAGTAGTCAGCTTATACATAACGATTCCGAAATCGCCATACTAAATCATATAAACCTACCTCCCGACCGATTTAGTATGGCGATTTCGTAGAGGGTGCTGGAACGACCTCAAATCGCGATTTTCGGCCAGCTTGGAAGACCGAAGGACCACTGGTATATACTAGCTGGTACTAATACAAGAGGAGAGAAAATCGCGGGAACGGGAATGGGAAAGGGGGAGAAAGTTTGCAAAAGCGCGGGAACGGGAACCCTTCCTCGAACCGAATCGAAAGGAAAATGCCCAACACTACTATGCTTACTACCCCAGCTTATCTTCTGCGCCCCGATCCAAGCCTCTCTCGATCGGGTCTCTCTGTGCACGCCCCCACTGGCGGACTTCGCCGCCTTGCGATGACAAATCAAGCCAGGAAGACCGCAGCGTCGGTTGGAGACACGCAGCGGGCAGCTTACCTCCGCCGGGCCGACCCTAGCGTGGCACGGGCAGGCCTGTGCTGCCACGTTGACCTGCGTCGGCTCGCGCTGCGCAACGCAGCCGGAAGTGCGGCGTCCAGCAATGCCCGCGTTGTCGAAGCGAAGCACATAGTGACCACGTCCACCGGGCGCCGTGCGCACGTGCCGGCCTACCTGCTCCGCTCCGATCCCAGCGTCGAGGTAGCGATGGCCGCTCCAACCACTGGGCTGCGCAAGCTGGCCATCCGGAACTCCATGGCAATGAACGGGCTCCGCAGGTCGGCTGCCCGCGCCGTTACTCCGCCTCGGCACGCCATG
>JACLAC010022620.1_pt1 | contig 11489 bp, 7 predicted proteins | sample 8027881 | NCBI WGS metagenome assembly JACLAC01 (sample SAMN15725517, study PRJNA655200) | protist metagenome | isolation source: fluorescence activated cell sorting (FACS) single amplified genomes of... | place: Spain: Blaines Bay Microbial Observatory, Mediterranean Sea | collected 2016-01-19 | reverse complement strand
CCGCCATGAGAGAAGCACCCTGGCGCACGCGCGTGCAGTTGAAGGCCGCGCTGCCCGCGGAGCCGGCCTGGCCGCGGGTCGTGACGCCAGCACTGTTTTTGTTGCGCGGCGACACCGAGCTGCTACTGCTGCTGCTACTAGTAGTACCGTTGCCGTTGCCGTTGCGCTCCATGAGAAGCGCTCGTGCGCCGCGGGAGGGCACGGGGCGGCCCATCACGGCAGTAAAGTCTTCCCACGAGACCGTGCCGTTGCCGCGGCCGCTGCCCCTCGCCGCGCCGGAGACGTCCCGCAGGAGAAACATCTGAAACAACGCTCGCATGTCCCCCTCGTCCATGTCATCCGCGCCGTCGAACCGAACGCCCACCTCGGCGATACCGCGCTGGAACTCGCGAAAGGAGACGGTGTTGGTATGGTTGCGGTCCATGGCAGCCCACAGCTGCCCCGGCGTCACGCACCGCCGCTTCAGCTGCCGCCGCAGCAGCGCGAGCCGCCGTTTCGTCGCCGCGACTAAATCTTCCTTCGCCTTCTCTGCCTCCAGCCTCTCGATCGTCGCTTCGTCCGCGGCGCGTCCGCGTGCAAGCTATCAGTCGAAAGTGTGATTTACGATAAGTCAAGTTTTTTTGGCACAAAATATATGACAAAACCTACAAAAGTTACGAAATATTAAAATGTTGTGACGTACCGCCAGCGCGAACCGCGCCTGGTCGTCACGCCCCGCGGGCGGAGGGATGGAGAAGGGCGCCGGAAGCGCCGCGGTGAGGTGCAGCGGTCCGGGCTCAGAACGGCCGGTGCCGCGGAATCGGTGCATGGCGGGGTAGACGAGAGCCGCCTTGAGCTTCTTTCGCTTCGCCTTTGCCTTTTTGTTCTTCTTTTCAAACTTCCTCCTCCACCTCTCATTAGCGTTGTTGTCATTATTCTCGCCATCGCCGTCGCCGTCGCCGCCGCCGCCGCCAAAGGCCTCATCATCCAAGTCCAAGTCCAAGTCCTCGCCGCCGACTTGGACGCCGGCAAGCAGCTGCTGCGCCGCGAGGCGGGCCCCCGGGAGGCGATACACACGCGCCGTCCCGTCGCTGTGGCCTGTAAACACGTGCAGGGCGGCATCGTTGTCGTACTCGTCGTCGTCGTCGTCGTCGTCCTCCTCCTCCTCATTATTACTGCGCGAGTAGAGAGGAAGCTGCCCCGCCGGGACCCACTGTAGTGAAGCAACAGGCGCCGAGCTCGGGCAGGCGAGGCGGCGCACGCACTGGAGCGGATCAGCGATGCCATCCATGCCGGCGGCGGCAGTAAGATCACAGTGCAACCAGAGGCGAAGGTCGCTATCCCGGCTGGCAGTCAGCAAGTAATGGCCCGCTGGCCCGTACCGCGCGGCAATGACTGGAGCACGATGCCCGGGCACGCGGCGAACCCGTCGCTGTCGGCTGGTTAGCCGCTGGGGAGCGGGCGTGAACCGGATAGCGAGGAATCGATTGTCGAGCCCCGTGGCCGCGACGAGAGTGAGGTCTGTGGTTTCGTTACTATTGTTAGTACTACTAGAACAAGGCCGCGCCTGGAGGCACGTCACACCGCGCAGGTCCAGCCCCGCGCCCTGAATCACGGTGTCCACGGGCACCGGCTGCGAGAAGATCAGGCGGCCGAGCACGAGGGAGCCGTCCACCGGCCTATCATTTCAAAAGTGTGATTTACGGGGTGAGTCGAGTAATTGGAGTACAACATATTGTATGGAAATTACAAAAGGCACGAAAAAAAAATGTGGTGACGTACCGCGCGCTAGTAGCCAAATCAGCCTGCCGCAGGGGCAGCCCGAGTCCAAAAGTGGCGCGGAGGTGAATGGCAAAGAGATCGACGCGGCTGCAGATCCCGCCGCCGCCGCTGCAGCCGACGGCGAGGAAGCTGTCGTTCCGCGCGCCGCCGCAGAACTCCAGCGCGGTGCAGGTGGCGAGGCCGTCCTGGTGCGGCGCGGCAGAGGGCTCGCTATCAGTCGCAAGTGTGGTTTACGGGTAAGTCAAGTATTTAGGTACAAAATATTGATACAAAATTATAAAAGTCACGAAATATAAAAATGTTGTGATCGACGTACCGGGCGCCGTCGAGACGGAGGCTCCCGAGGAATGGGAACGGCTGCGCCGCGTCCTTATCGGTGGGGCGGCGGACGGCGTGGTAGAAGTCAACGCTTGTGTTGTTGGCCACGGCGACGAGCTCCAGCGAGACGGACACCGCGAGGAACTGGCGGGCGGCGGATTCATCAAACTCGTCGTCAGCGGCGGTGGCGGAGGGGCCCTGGGTACCTAAAGTGGTGCAGGAGAGGCGCTGCGAGGAGACTTGGACGAAGTCTTCGATCGGCGGCGGGGACGAGGAGGAGGAGGGGCTCAGCGGATCGCCGAGGAATTCGCCAAAGTCGGAGAGCGCGGGCGGCGGGACGGGGAGCTTGTTCCGGCGCCGCGCGCACTCGAAGGTCCAGGCTTCACTCAACTTCAAATCGCGCGCCATTCTCTCCACTCTCCCCAAATTCGTACTTAAAACATAGTTGTTGCATTTAGGAAGGCATGATTAGTATAGGAAATTGCTCAATGGTACATATCTTTTAGATACGACCGTTCACACGAATCCTTGAGGGGTTTCATCCTAATATGCAACACTTCGACTCTTATGGACTCTATAACATCACAATCGGTGATGGTAGCTTCTGCTACGGAACGCTCGTGAATTTCGACAGCAACGGTGTGCGCTTCACTGTGTATGAAGAAGGTGATAGATGGGAGGAACCGTGGAGGAGAAGATGGTGAAAGAGAAGAGAGAGGCGGCTGCGCGCGAGGCGAAGAGGAGGGCTGCCAGGAAGAGGCGTGTGTGATTAGGATTGGGATCGGGGATGGATTGCATGTAATGTTTATGGTTAATTAGCGAATTCGTGCACACTTCATCTTTTCCCCTTCTTCTTTTTCTTGTTCTTTTTCCGCTGCTTCTCTTTCTCTTTCTGCTTCTCACGCTTCAATTCGGCCTCCTCCGCCGCCTTCTCTTCCGCCGCCTCCACCGCGTCGAGACGTTTTTCCGCAAAGAGGACGGCGAGGCGCTCCGTGACGCTGCGCGCCGCACGGCTGCTGCCTTGCTCCCACGCCGTCTTCTTTTTCTTGCGGGCGTAGCTCTTCTTCTTCTTCTTTTTCTTCTTCTTGGGACTGCCTGGCCCGCCGTCTTCCTGCGCCCGCTTGGGGCTGCCCGGAATGCCGTGGCTCGTTTGCTCTCCGTTGAGCACAGCGACGCCGAGCTTGCCATACAGGCCTTTGACGGCGCGCACCTTGGCAAGTTCCGCGGCTTCTCGCTGTCTCTCGCTCATCGACTTCTTCTTCGCCTCACCCAGCGCCGTCTTTGGCTTGTACGTGCCAGGCCGCGCCTCGCCTGTGTACGTGCGCTGGCTCCGCTCCGACTTATCGACGGCGTACGCGTAGCCGTACCGGCGGTTGAAGGCCGAGTCGTGGCCCCGGAACTGGTGGAAGTAGCCCAGTCCATCATGGCTGTCTGAGGTGTTGAAGTAGATGCGCACGTAGGTTGCCACTTGCTCGTCGTTGACCATGCTGAGCATTTTCGCGGCCCCAAGATTGCCCTCCGCGAGCAGCTTGAGGCGCTTCGCCTTCTGCTTCTTGATCTGCTCGAGAATCTTCTTCTGTCCCTGAATCTCGCGCAGCTGTTTGTGCGACTTGCGCATCTCAAAGGCCATCAGCTGCTGCGACAGCAGAAAGCTCTTGTCCGAGTAGCAGCACGCGTCGAGCTTCTTGAAGTGCTGCCTCCGCCGGAGGCGCTCCATCTCCACGTTGAAGCGGTACATCGTAAACTCGCGGCCCATCCCCTTGCCCTTCGCCCACTCTGCCGCGACGGGGTGGTGCGGCTTGTTCGCGGCGCGGCCCGTCGACATGTACATCATGCCGTAGGCCAAAGCCATGTCTTCGTCCGGCTGCCGCGTCAGGAACTGCATCGAGTCCACGGAAGCTTCGTACTTGGCGAGCAGCTCTGCCGGCGCGGCGTCCGGCTGCTTCGCCAGCTCTTCGGCCTTGGCTCGAGCGGCCGCCAGCCGTGCCTCGGCCGCCTTGCGGAGGGCCACAGACTGCCCCTGCTTGGCCAGCCGCTTTGCGCGAGCCGCGGCCTTGGCTGCACGAATCCGCTCCTGCTTCTCCCGCTCGGCCCGCCGCGCCCGCTCGAGCAGGTTGATGCGGTCGCGCTCCAACTTCGCCGCGGCTTCGGCAGCCTCGCGCGCGTCTTTGTCCCTCTTCGCCTGCCGGGCCATGGTGATGACGTCGCGCCGCGCGCCGCGCCGCCGCCGCCACTCCGCGTGCCAGTCGTCCTCCGTCTTACGGATTTCCGCGCGCTGCGCTTCCTGGAATTCGCTCCACGCACTCGCCTCCTCTGCGCTCTCCCGCTCCTCTTCCGCGACAAAGTCGAGCGGAGTAGGATCACGCTCGCCCGTCTCGGGATTCTTCTTGAAGTACTGGGGCCAGCCGAAGCCGAGCTTCTTATGCTCCGCGAAGAAATCCGCGAGGAGGACGTGCACGTCGCTCGCGCACAGCCCGGCCGCGCCCACGCCGTTAATCGTGGCAAGCTCCATGCCCTCCACGATCCCCGTCCTCAGCTGCCCGCGCACTGGGCCTGCGACGTCGGCCTTCTTCCCGGCGCGCTTGCCGGTGGTGACGACAGTGTACACCTGCTCGAACCCACGGATCGTCAGCCCGTTCGTCGGCGCGGAGGCTTTGCCCGAAGGCCGCCACAGGACGCCCAGACCGACGCTTGCGGGACAGTCGACCTCGATGACATCTCGGTGCGACTTGTCCATGGCGAGGCGCGCCTCCTGAAACTTCTCCGAGACGGCCAGGCAGGCGTGCTGCTGGGCGTGCAGCCGCGACGGGCGCGCGAAGAGGAACGTCCGCGGGGAGTCGCGGTGTATCTTCAAAAGCTTGCGCACCTGCGCGATGGCCAGCTTGGTGAGGTCGACGTCGTTCATCTCGATAAGCTCCATGCCCAGTTCCACGCCAGCTCGCTCAGCTGCCATGAGGATCATCCCATCCTCTTCGCTGTCGTCGTCGAGATCGCCAATGTCGCTGTCAGCAGAGTCCAAATCGAGGCCCTCGATGGATTTGACCACAAAAGAAGACAGGTTGGCCGCAGCGTCGTTCCACTCGAGGTCTTCTTCCTCCTCGCTCTCCTCCTCCTCCTCCTCCTCCTCCTCTTTTCCCTCCATCTCCTTTCCTCCTGCTCCTTCTTGCTCGGCATCATCTGCCCCTGCAAAACTCCCGACGGTGAGCGATGATGACGAAGAGCTGCTTTCTGGCATCTTCTCTTCTTCCCTCTTCCCCTTTCCCTTTCCCCTTCGCCGCCCTGTTTTCTTCCGGCGCCGCAGCTTTCGCCTCCTCTTTTCGACAAGCTTCCGCCGTGAAATAGGCGGCTTGAGCCGATCAAAGCCCCACACGGCACAGCCCTTGAGTAGCGCCTCCTCGCCGTCATCGTCAAGGTTGACGCTCAGCATGCTCATGACGCTCATTGCCGTGGTGGCGCGATCCGCCTCTTCTCCCGCGGAGGAGGCGCTCACCGCCGTCACCGCCCTGCTCTTCGCCTTGCGTCCACTGCTAGGAATGGGGTACAGCTCCTGCCCCGCCATGGTCTTCACCATCGATCCAAATTTCGCCCCGTGGCGCTCTCCGGGGGCGCACTGCACTGTAATATAGTCTTCGTACAGCGCGTGGCCAAAGGTAATTGTCTTCTTGTCGAGCTTCTTCTTCTTCAGGTACTTCTTCACCACCTCAATCCTCTCCTCCGTGACGTTTACTTTGCTCAGCTTGAGCAGCTCGACCCCGACGCGGCCCCAGTCGCTTCGCTCCACGGGGCCCGTCGCGCCCTTGACGGTGTTGAACGAGGCGATGGCCGAGCCGAGTTGGCCCAGCTCGGCACTCCTGCGGCTGTTGTCCTTCGCCTCGCCGATGTTCATCCCGTCCGGCCCCAGCACGACTTGCTTCTTCGCGATGTACCGCCGGAAGCCAAACTTCACCCACTGCGGGCCCAAGTCGGCCTTGCGCCGCTTTTCCAGCTTCTCTTGCAGCGCCAGCTCTTTGCGCATCTTCCGGCTCATGGTCGGAGCAGGGCTCTGACTCTGACTCTTCCCCCTGCTGCTGCTGCTGCTTCTGCTACTCGGAGTATCGCGGCCGCCGCCGCTGCTGTCGTCGGGGGAAGGCGAGTGCGATCCTGCTCCGCCGCCGCGGGAAGGGCTTTTCGATCTCGGCCTGTCGCCGTCGACTGGAACCAGTGCCTCGGCCTCGGCGGCGGAGGCGGACTCCTCCTCAGGCTGGTGCTCGCGAGAGCCATCCCCCGCAGCGAACTGGAAGCGCTTCTTCTCCCTCTGCTTTGCCAACGGGCTCGATGGATCAATCACATCTTCCAGAAACCCGGACGATTTCGGCCGCATTGGCTCGTCACCGTCCTTTTGCAACCACGGGGGCCGGCGGGCGCTCGCTCCGTCATCGTCTGCTTTTGCTTCTGCTGCAGCAGCTGCTGCTTCTTCTGCTGCTTTTACTTCCTTGGCCTCTTCCGCCTTGGCCTCCGCCGCCTCCCTGCTCACCCGCTCCGCCTCAATGTTTTCGCGCATCGCCGTCGCCACGCGCGCCGGCGTGCCAAAGACGACCGTGCGGCGCTGCCCGACGCTGTCTTGCAGCTTCATCATCACCTCGGAGAGCGGCCAGTCGTCGACGTCGCCGCCTTCCAAAATCCAGTGCTCTTCCTCCTCTCCCTTCTTCCCCACGGTGTACTTTACGTACACGCCCAGCCAGACGAGCTGCATTTTCACCGTCACGTCTGCCGCCAGCTCCACGGGTCCCCGGCGGTAGAACCGCCGCGGCTCGCACTCCTGCTCGTAAATGCACGGGCGAAACGCAGACACGTGCGCGCCCGTGAGCCCGTCGAGGCCCGCCTCCCACCTGACCCCGAGCGTCGGGTCCAGCTCGCCCGCGCCAAGCTCAATGCACTTCGCCTTGGGCCCTTCGAAGCCGCACGTGTCCGGCTCGTCTGGAAACGGGAGGTGGTCCGCTGTCGGCAGCCTGCGCAGGTCCTTGGCTTTCTTCTTCTTCTTGCCCAAGGGAGAGAGAGAGCGCCCTCCTCCTCCTCCTCCTCCTCGGCTGCGGCTCAGCGGCGACAAGCTTCGCGCTCGCTCGACTGCGGCCGATGCAGCCGAAGATGCCGCAGCCACGCGCGGATTCTCCCTCGCGAGCGCGCCCGCCGCTCGAGCGGACGCCCGCGCCTTGCGGGCGGCCGCGCGGAAGCGATCTTTCAGCTTCGACATTTCCTTCGACGTTTTCTCTCTTGAGGTGATTGCGTAGTTAAGCAAATGAAACTGCCAGCCATGCCAGCCACTGGAGTAGAAATTTCGCGCGCGTTTTGGCTCGGGTTCTGGGGTGTGACTGGAAATTATTTATTATTTTGGGTATAAAAAGTATATATAAGAAGCTATTTGCGCTAATATAGCCACGCACGCTCATTCACCATGGTCTCCACTACAAGTCCCCCTTCTTCTTTTCACTTTACAGTGGGAACTGTGCATGGGAGGAGGTGGTGAAGACCACCACTCAAAGAAGGAAGTGGACCATCACATTCGATTTTTGAACCATATTTTGTACCAAGTCATACCTTGAAGTCGCAGAATTTTTGAAACGAAGGGGGCATGCCAATGACTCATTCTCAGGCTCGAGCGGAGGCAGGGTACTTTTAAAGGGTGAAATTAATTAGAACGCGTCTCCTCGACAATGCACGCACCCGCATTTGTGCGCACGCGCTGCGGGTAAAGCGCACGTTCTATAGGAAGAGAGGAGTTAAATTCGTGATTTTGGTCGATTTTCACATTTGGTACAGTTTTGCAACCAAATATTGGAACATACTCCAAAAATCACACTTTTCCATCGGACTTCATTTTCCTTCTGAATCCACCTCCCTCTCCGTGCAGGAGAGAGCGCCAGCTAGGTCCTCCTCGTTGCTGCCCGCGCTGTCCGTACTAATTCGCGCTCTCGTGGTTCTGATCGTATTAACCGTTTTGCGAGCCATGTCGCTTTTGCTCCTCGTAGAAGTAGTGGGGGGAGGAAGTAAGAATAGGAGGGTAGGAGGTAAGTGAGATTTTTCACCTCTTCCTCCAACGAGATTCCACTTTACTTGACTATGATGTGTTGAAACCTTGGATAGGAGGCCCACACCGACGGCCGATGCTCCCGCTCTAGGACAGCTATTATGAAAGTACGTAGCGGGAGTTTTGCGCAAGAGCGCGTTGCGTCTCACTGGCGGTCCAGCGGGGTTCAGCCTCCACGTCGAAGGTTGCGTATTTCTCTGCAAAAGCATGGTGATAAAGCCGGCGAGCGCATCAAAATACCGCTCCTTTTGCGTAAATCCTCGTACAAGCGCTGTAGTGCGCGACCTCGAGCATACTCTTGCGCAAAAATTCCGCTACGTACTTTTACAATAGTTGCCCTAGAGCGGGAGCATCGGCCGGCGGCGTGCAGGACGTAGTAGTGGACGCCTTCGACTTTGGCACAATACTTTGTGTTGAAATTGATCGCCTCAAACCTCGGCTCGGAGCTTCATCAGCTCACGCATTCATTCTGACCCCCTTAAATTGAAAAGGATCGTTTGTCCCACTTTCCTGCCTTATGTACTTGAAAAACCTACCAATTTCAGGCCAGAAATAAATTCAATCTAATTTTCACGAATCTTTTCGTCCATCTACCACAACGATTTCATATGTTAATGACCTTTTCCATCTCCAAATCTCGTCCCCAGAAAATTTTTAGTCACACCATGGAAGCAGCGCCTCTTTCGGAAAGTTGGAAGAAATGGCCGCGCTGACCAGAGCTCCTCCCTCTCGATGGGTGTCTCAAGACCGCCGCCCTCTAATAGCCTTTCTCTCCTCGGCATCGTCTCTGAAGCGTCGCGGCCGTCGCCCCAAGCTCCAAAAGCTTCTGCAACACCGCGCTCTGCGTCGCCGTGTGGCCGCTTTCCTGCGCGTCAGCAGCTGGGTCGGTCCAAACATCTTCGAGATTCTCATCTTCAGACCACCAAAGGCGCCACTGCGAGCGTTGCTGTCAACCCGCAAATCCGAAGTCCTGGGGGAACTTGCCCTCCTGTCCGGCCACATCCACATCATCCTCGCCCCTAAGAGGAGCGATAGGTACGGTCTTACCGAGGCAGCCACTGCAGTTAGACCGGAAGAGGACCGGATCGTCATCAGCGGCGGCACTGCCCGCGAAATCTCGGCCGTGGGAGCGGAGCTGAGCCGGCTTTTGGACAGTGCTGGCCACCCGGAGGAAGCGGCCCGCCTCGCCGCTGATCTGCGGGAAAGCAAGCCGCGAGTCGTGCACTTCGAGAGCGTGGCCAGCACCACCTCCGACCGGTTGGAGGGCCGTTCTCTCATCTTTCCGACATGTGTCTCGCGAAATCCCAGAACAGGCATAGCCGGGTCTTTGCCGCAGCATCTCCCTTGAAGACTCCCGAGCGGGGGAGCGGTTCGCCGGAGAGGCCTCCCCACCCCAATGGACCCTTCATTGTCAGTGGCGATGGGAAGTACAAGCAGTTGGACTACTTACTGGAGCAAGGAGCAGTGGCTGGCTGCTAATGGAATGGACCCGAAAGATGCCACCAACGAAAGTATGTTGCTCATCGGGACCAGCCCCCACAAGCCGGCTGATTTCGCCGTCTCTGATCATTACTACACTGGTCGCAACGTGCTTACAGCGAATATGGATTCCTATTACAGCTTTTCATCATCGTCAAAAGAGGCGGCCGGAATCCAGGCGACCTTTGCCTGGATTTGCCGCGAAGGAGTTTGCACAGGGCAAGCGCTGCACAATGTCAAAGTCCACCTCGACGATTTTACCCTCAACATCCTCAGAGGTCGCAGCAGAGGATTTGGGTTGGGGCAGTTGTGTCCCATGGTCCGTCGGGCCATTTTTGGCTCCGTGCTGCTCGCGAAACCAGTGCTGCTGGAGCCGTGCTACCTCGTGCGGGTATTACTTCTGCGGGTCCAGGCGGCAGGAGGAGGAGGTGGACAAGTGCGGGCGCAGCTGACGCGCCATCTGCAGAGCGCTTTTGACTCCTGCGGCGCCCTTGACGTCGCCTGGCGCTCGGGAGGAGGAGGAGGAGGAAAAGGCAAATGCAAAGGCAAAGGCCACCTTTTGTGCACCGCGCGCGTGCCCGTCAGCTAATGGCAAGGCGGCGCGGTTTTTGGCCCAAAGCTTCGCCGTCGCGTCGCCGTCTTCCGCAAGTTTGGCGGTTGGCGTCCAGTCCCGGGCGATCTGTTCGAGGTCGTCTCTGCTGCGCACACTCTCGGTGTCAAGCTGCGGGCAGAAAACGGTCTCGCTGCCAGTGGCCTTGGTGGGAGAGATGAGTTCGAGAGGTTGGTGAAGTTAAATTGTGATTGGTATTAATACGAGTAGATTGAGTTGAGTTGAAGTGGAGTAGGAAGATCGTAACGAGGCCGCAGGCCGAAACCACAGCGTAGCGCTGAGGCGTGTCGATCCGGTGCTTGATACGAGTAGATGATATCCGATGAAAAATAAACTCTCCACTGGTAGTACCGCCCTCAACTGAACTCTCTCCTCATCACTCCCTCTTCATCGTCACATGACATGACATACTCTACCTACTAGTACTACCGCCGCAGACTGGACACCACCTCCACCAAGTCAGACATCTGCGCGTTGACGTCCTTCGCAAAGAGCAGAAAGGATTCCCGCAGAGAGCTCAGCTCGTTTTCCATCGCCGCCACCCGCCTCCCCACGACCTGCAGCCGCTGCACAGTGGAGCCCGGACGCGGCGGCGATACTGTAATTGTGGCGGCGATGCACGCGGCGTCGTGGCTACTACTGCTACTACTACTACTACTACTACTACTACTACTCGTAGGAGAAAGAGCACTCCTATTATTAGTACTAGTACTCCGCAGCGGCTGCAGCGGGGAGACGCGTCTGCGCGGACTGGGAGGGCTCTGCTGCTGCTGCTGCTCTCTCTTCATGTTCATGTTCATATTGTTCGCAATATTCTCCTCCTCTGACAGACTAGTAGTACTAGTGGTAGTAGCAGCCCTAGAGAGAGCGGTCTTGGTCCTCTTTGGCCGAGCGAGAGGCGCCGACCGAATCGCAACGTGGTGCAGCGCGCCATCACTGAGGATAAACAGCTCAAAGAGTCCCTTCGTGTTGCGCCCCCGCACTGTCTCGCCCAGCCGACTGCCCACCATGGCACTGCCCGAGACGCACCCGACCCCACCGCCACGGTTGCCGCTATGGTTGCCGCCGCTGCCGCCGCTGCCACTGCCGAGGTCACACGTCTCTGCGTTGAAGGCTTTCTCAATGCTCGGCCAGGTCGCCTTCACCTCCGCGGCGTCCCTCGCTTCCACGCGTCGGTGGTCGCCGCCGACGTTGCCCGAGGCAGACATGACGGGCCACAGGCGGCACTGCGCCGGCAGCCCGCCGCCGCCTATCAGT
>JACLAC010015963.1_pt1 | contig 11490 bp, 10 predicted proteins | sample 8027881 | NCBI WGS metagenome assembly JACLAC01 (sample SAMN15725517, study PRJNA655200) | protist metagenome | isolation source: fluorescence activated cell sorting (FACS) single amplified genomes of... | place: Spain: Blaines Bay Microbial Observatory, Mediterranean Sea | collected 2016-01-19 | reverse complement strand
TGAAAGAATTCAGACTGTCACCTGAACAAGTTGATAATTTCCTTGATGATGGCTTCTTGATCATTCCAAATTTGTTAGATGCTGAAGAGACAGAACTACTTTTAACTGCGGCTAGTGCTGATCCAATGATGAAGGAGAATGTCTTTGATGTTAGCGATCGGAAAGGACAAACCAGCCAAATGACACTTTGGAATCATCCAGGCGAGGATCTTTGGGGAATCGTAAGCCGCTCAAACCGTATCGTAGCCTCAATGGAACAACTACTGGAAGGAGAGGTTTATCACTACCATTCCAAACTTATCCTGAAAAAACCAAATGAAGGAGGTGCTTGGGAATGGCACCAAGATTATGGCTATTGGTACAAGAATGGGTGCTTATTTCCTGACATGGCAAGTTGCTGGATCGCCATGAATAAGGCCGATAGAGAAAATGGATGTCTTCAGGTCATTCGGGGTTCTCACAAAGCAGGTCGTATCGAACATGGTGTTTATTCAACCCAACACTGCGCTGACCCTGAACGTGTTGAACAGCTACTCGATCGGTTAGATCTAATCTACTGTGAACTAGAACCGGGTTCCGCCGTTTTTTTCCATTGTAACACGCTTCACCGATCCGATGCTAACATCAGCGAGCGAAACCGCTGGAATCTAATCTGCTGCTATAACGCCGCTAGGAATGATCCCTATTTTCCATCACATCATCCCCAATACACTCCGATGAAAAAAGTCCCTGACAATGCGATCAAACAAATGGGGCTTAAACTTAGTGGCAGCCCTGAATCATTCTACAAACCCGATGAATCGAGCAGTGCAAGAGCTCATACAGCAAAGTGAATACATGAGAGTTGTTCAGTGTTGTTAAAGTTGAGTTCTGCTAGCTACTCCTCGATTTTGAAGTGAACAATGGGAGAATCTCCAATAGAAGATGAGGGAAATAGGGGATGAAGCGGAACACCTTTGTAGATCCTATTGCGAACCAGCCAATTTGAAGGGTGAGATTTATTGGATTTTTTCATGTTTTTAAAATCTTTCTAACCTTGGAATCCATTTTCCTTGAGCTTTCAGCCGCTCACAAAGCTCCCAAAGAGCAATTTTGTTGGAGTCGTATTTAAGAAGCTTTTGTGCTTCGGTGGCATCACACCAACAATAATCACTATGCTCAGATGACAAAGTAGGTTCCCCAGTGACTTCGACTGAGAATGCATACTCCGGAACTACAAGCAGGTGATTGGGCCAGTGCTTGTGATCATTAAATATTATTTTTGGGAGGGTACACATTGAATCAAGTTGCAGCCAGTTTTTGCCCAAAAGTGCTGTTTCCTCATTCAATTCTCTTTTAGCAGCCTCCAGAGAGGTCTCATTATCTTCCCCACCGCCTGATATGGGCTGCCAGAAGCCAAGATCTTTTCGTAGACAGATGAGAAAAAGGAAGGTTTCATCCTGCTGCTTGTAAGGAAAAACCAAAACTTGAAATGGTGCTCTCATTCATTTTCCCCAATCACACTGAGGTGTTCATTACTTGAGTTGTAGAAATCCGCCGCACATCAGCAAGATTTCTAAAAATCTATTTCATAACAATATTTTAAGCTTCAATTTACAAAAACAGTGAGAACCTTTTGGCTTCCCCGGAGCGTGCTTGCCAACTTTTGAATTTTGGAGATTCTTCCTCATTCTTGGTCCAGGAATCAATAGCTATCGTCCCAGGAATGATCAAAGATTTTGATGACTATGCTGGATTTTTGAACAAGGCTCGTGTCATCGTATATAATTAAATTTTTTTAGAGTAATCCAGACTCATTATCATAGTTTAATTTTTAGTGAGGTATGTTTTGACTGAAAAAAAGTGGATCGAAAAAATAGTTGCCCCAAGGGAGAAGCACTGGGTTGGTGATGGTTTTCATGTTAGTACAATTTTTTCTATGCACTCTGAGGATACCGAAAGTATCAGTCCATTTTTGATGATGGATCATGCTGCACCCAAATATTTTCCACCAACCCAGAGGAAACGTGGAGTTGGAGAGCACCCCCATAGGGGTTTTGAAACCGTAACTTTTGCAATCAAAGGGGAGGTGGAGCATCGGGACTCTGGGGGTGGTGGAGGCACGATCACCACTGGGGGAATTCAGTGGATGACTGCAGGTTCAGGGGTTGTTCACGATGAATTCCACTCAAGCAAGTTTTCTCAAAAAGGAGGTGATTTTGAGATGATACAACTATGGGTCAACCTTCCTTCAAAATTTAAGATGACCCCACCACGGTATCAGTCCTTTGAGAAAGGTGATTTTCCAATAATTGATCATGGAGATCTTGGAATGAGCGTCAAGGTTATTGCGGGAACCTTTGGCACAGTCACTTCCCCAGTGAGGACTTTTTCCCCAATCAACATGTATGAACTCAACGGTCCATCCAGTTCCCAGCTAGAAATAACACTACCTGTAAGGAGCAACACCCTAGTTTTTCAACTTTCGGGCAAGTCATCTATCGCAGATCAGCAGATCGAAAAAGGGAATCTTGCCATTCTTAGCAAATCAGGAAATTCTTTTAATCTACAACTTCTTGAGGAATCTAAAGTGATGATTCTAAGTGGAGAACCCCTTGGCGAGCCTGTCGCGGCTTATGGGCCTTTCGTAATGAACACACGCCAAGAATTAATGGAAGCATTCAAAGACTTTCAGGCAGGTAAAATGGGGCAGTTGGTCAACTAGGTTGGTTAAACCAGGTGGCAAAATGTTGGTTGGAAAACACAATAATATTCAATGTGATGAAATTAAAATTTGGTCAATTCCGTTTACCAAGTAAGCGAAAAAGTTCTCTAGTTTGATGGCTAATTTGTAATTTATAAACGACAACACCCTTTTTCACATCTTAATTGATAATCCCCTTCTACCGGTCAATCCAAATTTCCTTATTTGACTCTCCGGAGAAGCTTTGGATTCAGTGACACAAGCCGTCTTAGGTGGCGCAGTCAGTTACGCTGTCTTAGGTCGTCGCCTTGGCAAACGTGCCGTACTCTGTGGCATGGCAATGGGAACCCTGCCTGATCTCGACGTGCTGATTGATTTTGGTGGGCCAATTGAGAACATGACCCTCCATCGCGGTTTTTCTCACTCCTTTTTAGTGCAAGCTTTAGTAGCCCCGCTTTTTGTCGTACTTTTATCACGATTGCCTAGCGGCCGTGACACTTCCTGGATCCGTTGGTACCTTGCAGTATATCTATCTTTTGCCACCCATTCCCTTGTAGATTTATTCACGGTTTATGGCACACAGATCCTCTGGCCTCTGACAGATCACCCGTTTGCACACTCAATTTTATTTATTGTAGATCCCTTCTATACCATCCCACTTTTGTTTGCCGTAATTAGCACATTTCTGATGCGTGACCGAAATCAAGCCTTGAGACTCAATGCCTACATGCTAGGACTCTCCACCCTCTACCTCGTATGGAGTACCGGAGCCAAGTGGATAATTGATCATCGAGTCCAAATGGCATTGGCTGACCGTGGGATTTCTGCTCAAGTATATGAGTCCACACCTGCCCCTCTGAACACACTATTATGGCGTGGCGTCGCAGTGGAGGGTGATCAATACTTCGAAATTTGGGCATCTATCTTTGATGAGGTGAACCAGATTCAGATTCGTGGATTCCCTCGCAACATAGATCTACTTTTACCCATCGAGAATCACCCGAATGTAGAGCGTTTGCGCTGGTTTACTAAAGGTCAATACAAGGTTTGGCGATCAGATGATCAGATAATCATCTCTGATCTTCGGATGGGGGTTGAGGGAGCTTATGTGTTTAATTTCGAAGTCGGTCGAGAAATCAACAATCAAACAAAGATTGGCAGTTTTCAACAAATTTCACAGAGACCAGATTTTGCCGGCTTGCAGTCTGTCTTGGCTCGGATATTTGATCCAACAGTCAGTATATCCAATCCCAATTAGGCCTGCCTCTGCTTTTTGAACGAGAAATTGATTGAAAAATATTAAAGGTGAGAGAGCCAGTTGTGAGAAATTATGAAGCTGAGTTCATATCATAGAAACCCTCCCAACATTGCCACTTAGTCATTGTGAATTTCGCATCCTGCATCAATTGATCTTCGTTCAAGTCCATTATCCATCTTTGTTGGCTCTTACAATCACTTTGAGTTTGTAAGCTGTTAGCCGAAGATTTCAGCCGATCTTTTCTGTTTCGCCCCCCGACTTCCTCCCCAATCAATCATCCTTAGATTAAAGTCTAGCTGTATTAAAGAAACGTTGACCAATGTGTCTTGGTCATGAGTTCATTTACAATCTTTAATGGAGAACGTCATGTCAAAATCTTTCAAAATAAATTTCGAATATATAATTGGGTTCTTAATCATAGCTGTGCATTGCTTAGCCATCCTCTGATTTCTGGGAAGCCTCAGTAAAATTTAAAGTTCGGTTGATCAGTATTTAGGTAATGTGAGTCCACAAACCCAATTTTCCAACAAGGGAAACAAATGAAATTCATGATATCAATCAAATCCAAACTAATTGATTGGGCGCTACTTTTTAAACCGAAACCTGTCGAGCCTTCTCTATCGGAGACTGACGCTCCACAGGGCCTGTCTCAACAGCGGCAGTTTCTGCGGGAAATCAGATCTTTATTTACCTGATATAATTTACAAAAAGCAGATTCTAATTTCCATTGTGATCAATTTTGACTGGCAAATGGCCGATTCTCGTCAAGCTTAGTGTACAACTGAGATTGCCCACCCTAAGGAATGCTCAATTACCCAAAGCCATCAATGAGCGAAAATCTCATTCCAAATCAGCTAGTTTCCTTTGTGGACTCTTGAGGATGAGCCAGCATCCATCATTAAGTCGAAGCCAAAGATCGAAATTTTATTGCGCTGTCCAAGCTCCATCAATCGGTATCGCCATACCAGTGACACTTGCAGCAGCCTCACTCATCAAATAAAGACATAAATTACCAATTTGTTCCGGAGTCACAAAAGCCTGACTTGGTTGACGTTCCTGAATTAGTAAACTTGCCTCCTCCTCAAAACTTCTACCACTCATCTCCGATCGGACGTGTATCTGGGATTCTACCAGCGGGGTTTTGACCCATCCAGGGCAGATCGCGTTCACTGTAATTTCATCAGTAGCACATTCAAGCGCAACTGTTTTCGTCAGACCCACGACACCGTGCTTTGCAGAGACGTAAGCAGATTTATTTGCAGAAGCAACCAAACCATGCACAGAGGCAATATTAATGATGCGCCCAAAGCACCGACTACGCATACCCTCAATGACGGAAGCAATGGTATGGTAGTGTGCTGTTAGATTAATGGCTATCACATCGTCCCATTTGGCAACTGGAAATTTTTCAATCGGGGCTACATGTTGAATACCTGCATTGTTGACCAACACATCTATTGGGCCCATTGTCTTTTCGGCAATGACAATCATTTTTCTGATAGCCTCTCCATCACGCATATCGGCATCAAAATAATGAACACTAGTGGCGCCCAAATCAGTTAATTTCTCACTAATTGCAATTGTTTCTTCGAGACCAGCTATGCCATTATAGGCAATTTGGTGCCCTTCAGCAGCAAGAATTTGCGCTATGCCAAGGCCAATACCACTTGTCGCACCAGTGATAAAAACATTAAAAGTCTTCATTTAGCCACCTTATAATTTCAAACCATAAAATTTATAATCAAGGGCAAACTGAGTGTACTACGAATACTATCTGTCTAGACTAATCAAATTAACTTCAAATTAATGATTAATATCAAATTAATGATATATGTGGTGAAATTCGCCATAAAGTGGGAAGAGAAATCGTGAATGATGATATAGTTTATTCAAGCGAATTAGGCGATTTAAGAAAAGATCAATCTAAAATTTCTAAAGATGATTGTGAGGTTGATGAATCTTCTCTTCAGCTTCTTCTTCGGCGGTTGACTTCCGGTAAAGGTCGAACTGTGATTGAAATCAAAGGCCTGCCAACCAATAAGGAGTGGTGTAAGGGGCTTGCCAAAGAATTAAAGAAAAAAATTGGTGTTGGTGGCTCTTACAAAAATGATTTCATTGAAATTCATGGTGAAAATTATGAGCAAGTTGCAAAATTCTTAGAGTTAAAAAAGATTTTTTTCAAGAAAATTGGCGGATAATGGTAGAAAACTTTATTTCATTTTAAATTATCAATTGATGAACCTATTTTATAAATTCAAAAAAGAATTGAAGATTTTTCAATGAAAAAAAGAATTCTTTTGACAATCTCGTTTTTATTTCTTTCTGCAAATCTCCATGGTTATAAGCCCGAAGATTTGGGAAAACTCCGAGATTCAAAAACTTGTTCCAAGTGTGACCTCAGTGGAGCCAATTTTTATGAGGCAGATCTTCAGGAAGTTAATCTGAATGGGGCTATTTTGCACCATGCCAATCTAAGAAGATCAAACTTGAGCGGTGCAGATCTGAGTGGTGCTATGCTGTTTAGAGCTGATTTATTTGGAGCTAACTTGACCAATGCAAATTTAGAGGGAGCGAAATTCTGCAATACTATCCTCCCCCTAGGATCAATATCCATTAAAGATTGTTGACTGCCAAAAGCGAGTAAAGTATCAATTTCGATTTTGAAAACCCAAGGCCTCAAGTCTGACGAAAACTCACAGACCTGTTAGGATACGGCAATTAAATTATTTATCAATTTGACCCCATGTTGAATTTCATGAATGTGATTCTGCACGAAAAGCCATAAGCCATGCCCTTTAGAAAATTGATTTGACCCGATTATTTTTTTGTTACTCTACATAGAATCTATCAAACAATAGTTGAGAAGAAATATGACCTCTAACCCAATCACGACAACCATAAATTTTGAAAAGGAAGGAAAGCAGACCGGTTACCTCAGACTTCCTCATTCAGTCCATCGATCAGCCTACGGCTGGATTCCGTTTCCAGTTGCTTGTATCAGAAATGGACAAGGGCCCACCGCTCTTCTTCTCGCCGGTACCCATGGCGATGAATACGAAGGACAGGTAACTCTTTCAAAAATGATTTACGAACTGGAACCCCAAGACATCAAAGGGAGGTTGATCATCCTGCCAATGCTCAATTTTCCAGCAGCCAAGGCGGGACTCCGAACATCACCAATTGACGATCTGAATCTGAATCGGGTTTATCCTGGGAATCCGGAGGGTTCTCCTACACTTGTGATTGCGCATTATGTAGAGACCGTTTTGATGCCACTGGCTGATTATGGTTTGGATCTTCATAGCGGTGGATCCTCGCTGCATTACATTCCCAGTGCGGTTGGAGCTCTAGAGACTGATGCAGACCGATTGCAGGAAATTCAAAGGCTAATGAAAGTCTTTGGAGCTCCCTATTCTTTTTTCTTTCCAGGTGGACATGCAGCAGGCACATCCGGCAACCATGCTGCCCGGCGCCAAAACGTTCTGATGTTCGGCACTGAAATGGGAGGTAGTGGGACTGTAACGGCTGAATGTTTAAAAATTTGTGAAGAGGGAACTCGTCGATTTCTTGCTGAGATTGGGGTCTTACATAATAGCGGAGTGGCGCCAGCTGAAACAAAATCCCGAATGCTTCACGCACCAGATTTTTCCTTCTTTAGCTATGCGGACGGGGAGGGTCTCTTCGAACCGACAGCTAGACTGGGAAGTGAGGTCAAAAAAGGCGAAATAGCTGGTTATGTACATACCCCAGAGAATCCAGGCTCAAAGCCAGAAACCGTTTATTTTGATGCAGGGGGTGTTGTGGTTTGCCAAAGAATCCCTGGGCGAGTTTTGAGGGGAGATTGCCTCTATCACCTAGGTTGTGATTTCTAGGATCTTCTTAAAACTATTTTAAGAAATTCGAAGTTTCTCTAAGGTTTTTTGGCAACAGCAACAGTAATTGACCAAAAATTCGGCAACAACGGCAGCAAACAACTCAATTGATGTAATAAGTTGTCTGATTCCTGAAAGAAGTTTACACGAAGCTTCTTCAAATTAACTCCTTCAGTAAGGCTGCTGCGGTAAATATCATCAGCGCAACCAACACAATTGAGACGCTCTTCAGAATTTCAAAGCGTAGATATTTCTTCCTACTCAAATTTGGATACCTAGCTCCACAAGTGGGGCAAGACTTCGATGCTGGTAGAATTGCATGCTGACAATCCCTACATTTCGCCATATTATCCTTCAAGTCCAACAACCTCTTCTTTTCAAGAAGTAATTGCTTTTTCTCCAGAAGAATCCGCCTCTCTTCTTCGATTGTCATTACAACACAGTCTTCACAACTGGCTGCAGTTACTGGGATCGATCGCCCGCAAGTTCTACATTCTTTAAAAATCTTTTTCTCCAGTTCGTCTTCAAAACTAAGTTAAATACGTCTATCTTTCGTCAACTAATGATTTGAAAGACAGAAGTTAAAAAAAGGAACTGAACTATGAAATTCTTTCTGATTCTCGCCCTCATTTTTCTACCGATTCAAATCTACGGACAAATCTACACCATTCAGGTCAACGATTATCAGAGTAATGGTTGGGAACATGTGGACCGAATGGACCCATTCACGGACGAAAAAATCTCTACTGTGAGTAAGGCAGCCAAAGATGGGCCAGACACTTCTGTCAGCAGACCAGTTCTGTTTATCAGGAGCAATGGAGATATCTACGTGGATTGGAAGCGTTTCATTAGCAAAAATAGATTTGACCAGCCACTAAGGTACCGTTTTGACAAGGGAGAGATCGAAAACACCAAAGTTGCCACCTCGACCAAAGCAAATTTGACCTTCCTTGTTATCGGGGAAAACCTGAAATCGTATCTTAGCTTCATCAAACAAATTAGAGACTCGATGACTTTAGCGGTTGGAATAGAGGATTCTGAGGGAGTTGAGTATGTAGCAGTCTTTGATCTGACAGGTTCCTCAAAGGCGTTTTCTTTGATTGAAGAGGAGGGGGAGAGCCCTGAGGTACAGTTTGAGTCCATACAGATCACCAAAACTCAACTTAGAGATTTGGAAACCGCCTTAAGTTTATATGAGGCGCATAACAGCCGTTTTCCTACAACCGAGCAAACTTTGAGTGCACTACTACAGCGACCCATTGTTGGGAGCGATTTTGAGAACTGGAAAGGACCTTATTTTCGGAGTCAGCAAATTCCAGTCGATGGCTGGGGGAATCCATACAATTATACCAGTGATGGAACTCGCTACGTCATTCTATCCCTTGGGGCGGATGGGAAGAGCGGGGGAGTTGGGGTGAATGCTGATGTTTCAGCAATCGGAAAACTCTACTGGGGAAAAAATGTGGATAACTGATCAACTTTTACCCAGGCTAAGATCATGATTTTCTGAAAATTTAAAAGTCCACTAAATTGCGACCAAAATCACTCTGATTTTTGCTATAAATTTTGAGATCATCGCTTAGGGACCATCCGTTTTCATCAATATGGAATTAAGTAGCGTTGAGGATGTTTTCCAGCCAGAAAGATGCAGAAATTACCTTTGCATCTTCTCCTTGTCGAGAAACCACCTGAATCCCAATTGGCCATCCTTTTTCACCCTGTAGCCCTGGGACGTTCATAGCCGGGACTCCTAACATGCTCCAAAGTCGATTGAAAATTGGATCTCCGGTTCCTTCCTCGATCGGCGGAGGAACTCCGGGGGAACTTGGGGTGATCAAAACATCAAAGTCACATAGAGCGCGATCAAATTCCCTCCTCAATGATCCAATTTTCTGAATATCGGCTAAGTAGCACTCTGTCTTGGATGCCTCTCCTTCTTCTAAAATTATAGCTAGCTTAGATCTGATTAAAGATCGGTAGGTATTCCATTCAAAATGCAAGGCATCAAATGCTTCTCTAGCGAGGACTCTTTTGTGGAGTTCCACTGCACCCCCGAATTCAGGTGGCAGATGAAACTCGTCCACAATTACACCATCCATTGACTTAAGAAGGTAAACTAGATCCTCCCACACCTTACATAGATCATCGCTGGCGGCTGACCAATACGGAGTACGACATAGGCCGACTTTTCTTGGTTGATTGTCTTCTCTGCACTGAACCAACCAATGATTACCAGTGAGGCTATCCATCAAGAAAGCTGCATCCTCCACACATCCAGCAAATACCCCCAATGTATCAAAACTTCTGGCTAGAGCCTTCACTCCCGAAAGATCTAGAGTTCCAATGGTTGGTTTAAACCCCACAACACCGCAGTAGGAGGCTGGCCTGACAATAGAACCAGCGGTTTGAGTACCGAGAGCCAAAGGAGCCATTCCCGCAGCAACAGCAGCCGCAGATCCACTGGATGATCCTCCAGGAGTTCGACCCAGTGCAGCAGGATTTTTTGTGTCAGCCGCCTGAAAAGTAGCAAATTCAGTTGTGACAGTTTTGCCCATCAGAATTCCACCTGCTGCTCTGAGACGTGAAACGACAGAAGCATCGATGGCTTTTTTATGATACAGCGGGGCTTCAAGGCCCTGATAAATCTTCGAACCACAGCCAGTTTCAATCCCAGCAATATCAATGATGTCTTTGATCGCTAATGGTAACCCTAGCAATTTTGCAGATGGATCAATTCTTTCTGAATCAGACTTCTTTTGATGACTAGCCCTGGAAACAGCCAGATTTTCTTCAAATTTTGACTGCAGATTAGCAGAGAGGTACTCAACTTGTTGCTGAATTTCACCTTCATCAATGTGAGTCCAAACATTCAGATCATCATTTATGGATTTCTCGATGAAAGGCTGACAATAATCTGAAATTGAAAGAGATCCCCTCATTATTTGACCCAGGGCATTCTTTGCAGAAGTTTTATTTTTCTGAATTTTCAATGAATGACTCTCAATTTTTTCTTCTTAACTATTTTTTAAATTGAATAAAATCAAGAAATTAACTATCTACAAGTTTAAGAGTAGAAGATCCGGAGGTAGATTTTTTTTCTATTTCTCTGTCAGAAAGCATTGAAATTTTTCTTCGAGACACCACTCCTAAGAGATTTTCCCATAAGAACCTAATACCCACTTCAGTCATTTTTCTGAATTGTATGAACCAGAATATTCAGGTTCGTGATTTAGAGATTGCTTCAATCAGAGCCTCAGCCCCGGAAGTAGTGATCCCAGATTGTGTCTCCTCCATCAAAAAATGCTTTACAATTCCATCCTCTGTGAGCATTGCATAACGTAGGGATCGATCATAAAAGCCGATGGCTGGAACTGTGAAATTCAAGCCCATTTCTTTGGAACATTCTGAGGCGGCATCCCCAATGAGAGATATCCCTGCCTCAAAAAGGCCCTTAGATCGGCCCCATTCCTTCAAGACAAATAGATCATTCACAGTGAGAATACAAATTTCCTCAACACCCGTAGACAACAAATCATTTTTATTTCCAAGGATATTAGGGACATGCAACTCTGAGCAGGTATCGGTGAAAGCCCCTGGCATCCCAAAGATGGCAACCCTTCGACCTGAGAGTTTGTGACTAAGATTTATTGTCTCCACATCTGATTCTGTGACCCACA
>JACLAC010010939.1_pt1 | contig 11491 bp, 10 predicted proteins | sample 8027881 | NCBI WGS metagenome assembly JACLAC01 (sample SAMN15725517, study PRJNA655200) | protist metagenome | isolation source: fluorescence activated cell sorting (FACS) single amplified genomes of... | place: Spain: Blaines Bay Microbial Observatory, Mediterranean Sea | collected 2016-01-19 | reverse complement strand
ACGCCGGTGCAGGCATCACCGGTCAGGCCCTGATGGTGGGAGGGCTCAGTTACGGGGCGAGCATCGTGCTGTATATATCGGCGGCACAGCATATTGGTGCGACGCGGGGGCAGATTTTCTTTTCGTCAGCCCCTTTTTGGGGTGTCGGGTTGTCGGTTTTTTTCCTCGGCGAGCCGTTTTCAATGCTACAGATCTGTGCGGCGATATTGCTGATCGTCGCTATGGTGCTTTTGATGAGCGAAGGGCATAAACACAGCCACGAACATGCGCCGAATGCGCACGAGCACTGGCACCGTCACGGCGATGGCCACCACGACCACGAGCATAAAAAAAATCGGGTTGGTTGGGGCACAGCCACTTGCATTCACACGAGCAACTGCGCCATGCGCATTCGCACTGGCCGGATTTGCACCACCGGCATGCGCAGAAAGAATAGAGGCCAAGAGTCGTGCGAGAAATCGACAACGTGCCGGTGTGGGGTGTGCCACTGGACAGTGCCGTCGAACAGATGGTCACCTGTGCGGGTGAGGCCGAATATATGGCGCTGATGGCCGATCACCATCTGGGCTATTCGGTGCCGATCGGCGGAGTGTTGGCCTATGACAACAAAGTCAGCCCTTCGGCGGTCGGTTTCGACATCGCCTGTGGTAATAAGGCGATTTGCCTCGATGCGGATGCGGCGGAGGTGCAGGGGCGTATCGGCGAGATTATGGACGAGATTTACGCAGTGATATCGTTTGGCATGGGCCGCAAAAATGCCCAGCCGGTTGAGGCTGAATTGTTCGGCTTATCGATCTGGGACGAGATCCCTGTTGCGGCTGGGCTGAAGCAATTGGCTCAGTCACAATTGGGCACGGTTGGGTCCGGTAACCACTATGTCGATGTCTTTATTGATGGAGAAAGTTCGGTGTGGGTTGGCGTGCATTTCGGTTCGCGCGGGCTGGGGCACAAGCTGGCGACACATTTTATAAAAGCTGGCGGCGGTCAGGATGGCATGCACGTAGCGCCGGTGCTTTTCGATCTCGACAGCGAATTGGGAAGCGAATACTGGGCCTGTATGGAACTGGCCGGCGCCTACGCCTATGCGGGGCGAGACCGGGTCTGTAGTCGGGTGGCGGAAATAATTGGTGGTAGCGTGGTCGATTCGGTACATAACCATCACAACTACGCCTGGCTGGAGCGGCACCACGGGCGCGATCTGGTGGTGGTCCGCAAGGGGGCAACGCCGTGTGCTCCGGGGCAGCGCAGTTTTGTCGGCGGGTCGATGGGTGATATTTCGGTTATTGTCGTCGGCAAAGAGTCGCCGCAAAGCGCCGCGACGCTCTATTCGACGGTGCACGGAGCGGGGCGTGTGATGTCGAGGACTCGAGCGGCCGGTCGCAAGCGCTGGCGCAAGGGCAAACTCGAGGTGAAGAGCGAAGGCGAAATCAGCCATAGGATGATGACGCAGTGGATCGAGGAATTCAATCACGTCGAACTGCGTGGTGCCGGCACCGACGAGTCTCCGCACGTCTACAAGCGCTTGCCTAAAGTGCTCGAGCATCACCGCGAGACCATTGAGATCCAACACTCGCTGATGCCGATCGGCGTGGCGATGGCCGGAGCGGATGAGTATGACCCCTTCAAAGATTAGAGGAGAAAAAATGCGGATCGCGACCGGCTGTATCGGCCATGAGACCAATACCTTTTCGCCCATTGCGACGAATTTCGACAGTTTCGTGCAAGGGACGTACTGCGTTGGCGATCAGGTGATCGCGGAATTTGCCGGCACCAGCACTATTACCGGTGGTTTTCTCGCACGCGCTGCCGAACTTGGGATGGAAATCGTGCCTTTGCTGTGGACCTTCGCGACGCCATCGGGTACGGTCAAACAGGCGGCATACGAACGGCTAAAGGCCGATTTCCTGGCGCGGCTGGGAGAAGCCGGTTCGCTCGACGGCGTGTTGTTGGATTTGCATGGGGCCATGGTGACTGAGGCGCACGAGGATGCTGAGGGAGATCTGCTGCGGGCGGTGCGCGAGCAGGTCGGCGATTTGCCCGTGGTAGTGACGCTGGATCTGCACGCCAATATCACCATGGCGATGGCCGAATACGCCGATGTGATTGTCGGCTTTGACACCTATCCGCATGTGGATTGTTACGAACGCGGTCTTGAAGGGGCACAGATCATTGCCGATACGGTGGCGGGCGAGATCCGTCCGACGATGGCCTATCGCCAATTACCGCTGTTGACCTCGCCGCCGCCACAATGCAGTATGCGGCCCCCGATGAGCGAGGCGATCGCCGCACTGCACGAGGTCGAGGCGCGGCCCGGAGTGCTGACGGCGACCTTGTCGATGGGCTTCCCCTTCGCCGATATCCACGACGCCGGTTGCTCGGTGCTGGTGACGACCGATGGCGATCAACAATTGGCCGCTGACTATGCCGATGAGTTTGCCCGGTATATGTGGAGCCGGCGAGAGGTCTTTCGCGCCGATTTGGTGTCGGTGCACGAGGCGATTGAATTCGCGCAACAGAGCCAGGGGCAGCCGGTCGTACTGGCAGAGGGATCGGACAATCCCGGAGGCGGCGGGCCTTGTGATGGGACCTTTATTCTGCGCGCCTTGATGGAGGCTGATTTTCAAGGTGCAGTGGTTGCGGTGATTGCCGATGCCGAGTCGGTTGCTAAGGCGGTTGCGGCTGGGGTAGGCGAAAAAGTCGAGTTGGAGGTAGGCGGCAAGTCGATCGCGTTGCACGGCGAGCCGGTGGCGCTTTGTGGCTATGTGCAAGCCATTACCGACGGACACTTCGTGCATAAGGGGCCGATGGCCCGGGGCAAGAGCGCGCAGATGGGGCGGACGGCGGTGGTGAAAGTAGGCGGGGTGGAAATTATTTTGACTGAATTGCGGATTCAGCCTTTTGATATGGAGGTATTGCGCAGCGTGGGCATTGAACCCCGGGACCGCAAGTTAATCGCGCTCAAGTCGGCAGTACATTTTCGTGCAGATTATACACCACTCGCGCAGGCGATTGTCGAGGTGGATACGCCTGGGGTGCACAGTCCGAATCTATTCAGCTACGAGTATCAGAAACTGCGGGCGGTCTACCCTTTGAGTGAGGGGCTAGAGTGGTCATAGGTCTGGGCTTATTCGCACCAGTTGAGGGACTCGACCGTTGAATAATATGTCTATATTGGTGCCGAGATAACGCTTGCGATGGCATGCCATTAATGCTCAGAGGCCGCGTTATTAAACGAAAATCGGTAGTGACGCCAATAGCCCACCACGCTGCTAGCCAGGAATATTGATTCCATCGCAACCCCGACTGGTGTCCATAAGAGGGTGTTGTGCACCAACCAGGCGACATTTCCTCCCATAAAAAAGAGTCGGACATTCTGGCCGCGCGGTTGGAAGCTGCCAAAGGTGCCCACCAGCGATCCGGTCAGGGCCAGCAGGCTAATCGGTGATTTGAAGGTGGTAAAAAAAACACCGCAGGTGGCCATGAGAAAAAAAAGCATCACGCGGCGGTTGGTAGTGATGGTCGCGGTCAGATAGCGTATGCCGGTGAGCAGCATCAGGGCGCTGGGGCCGGGACGGTCTAACAGGAAGAAATGCGCGGCATTGAAGATGACGGAGACAAATAGGCATAGCAGCACGCTGCGGCGCGTTTTAAACTGAAATGAAGCCAGGCCGAAAGCGAAGGCAATGCCGGCAAAGAGCTGTGAAAGGACGAAGTCGTCCATCGTATGACCGCTTGCGAATTGGCGGGAAGGGGGAATTGCCTAACTGGCTAAGATAGGTGTTTTACGTCAGATGAACGCATTGGGTCGACTTTTACCTGACCAAGCGGCCAGGCAGATAACAAGATCTGGCGCCCATCGGCCAGTTGCTTGCCGTGTTTGAGCTTCATCTTTAGCTTTGCTCTTCGTTCAAAATTGCCGTTACCAACAGCGACGCAAAGGCTGTAATTAATGACACTCGATGTGGTCAAACTCACAAAAGACCTGGTCAATTTCAATTCGGTCAGCCAGTGGTCTAATGTGCCGGTCACCCGCTACATCGCGAAGGTCCTCGAGTCGCTGGGTTTTGCGATTGAAGAACTGCCGTATACAGACATGAACGGGGTGGACAAGCTGTCGATCGTTGGCAAGTTGGGCACGGGAACGGGTGGTTTGACTTTGATGAGTCACGACGACGTAGTGCCGGCGGCGAATGTCGCAGACTGGACCGGTGATCCCTTTGTCGCCCGTTTGAGCAAGGGCAAACTCTACGGGCGGGGCTCGGCGGACATGAAGGGGCCACTGGCTGCCTCGATTTGCGCGGCTGCTCGATTTGCGCCCAAGGATCTGCGGTTACCAGTTTATATCGTCGTCACTGCCGATGAGGAGATTAATGCGGCGGGTGCGTTCGATGTGACCAAGCGCTCAAAGTTGTTCCAGCAAGCCAGTGGCGGCTACGGGTTGATTTGCGAGCCGACGCGGATGAATGTGGTCTACGCACACAAGGGTGGGTTGGGCATGCGCATTACGTCCAAGGGACGGGCGGCGCACACCAGCACATTGAAAGGCGTCAATGCCAATCTGAAGATGATCCCCTTCCTGGCCGAGATGAAGGACATCAACGACCTCGCCTTGACGGCCAAGCGTTACCGCAACGACGAATTTAAACCTGCTCATTCCGAATGGAGCATCGGCATAAACGACCACAACGTGGCGATGAATATATCGCCGGTCGAAAGCGTCTGTCGTATCGGTTATCGGCTGATGCCCGGGGTAGACGTGGCGCCTCTGATCGAGCGAACCAAGAAATGCGCACAGCAACACGGCCTGCAATGCGAGGTTTTGCATATCGGCCAGCCACTCTATACATCACCGGATTCGCCCCTGGTACGCACCGCACTCAAGATCGCCGGTAAGCGCAAGCCGCGCACGGTGCCTTATGGCACCGACGCCATTGCCTTTTGCGGCAAAATGAAACAGATGATTGTCATCGGCCCTGGCGATATTGCCCAAGCTCATACGGTCGATGAGTGGATTGAAGTGGAGCAGTTGCACCGGGGCGTGGACGTATATGGGCGTTTTATTGAGCATGTTTGCGTAGAAAGGTTGGCTTGAGCTGGGCGCGGTGGCTTGGGCCAAGTGGGGCTGGCCGGGGTTTGGGAGAGGGAAGTGCTGGTTGGAGAAGTTTATCTGTGTTATCTCAGGTTAATTATTATAAGGAGTTATATCATGGACTATAAAAACTATATCAATGGTGAGTGGGTCGGCTCGGCTGACGGCAAGACGTTCGAACAGCGCAATCCATCCAACTTGGAAGAAGTGACCGGTTATTGGCCGAAGAGCACGCGCGAAGATGCCAAGCGGGCGATCGAGTCTTCGCATGCGGCTTTCGCCGATTGGTCTGGAATCGGCGTCCATCAGCGGGCGGAGTACTTGTCCAAGGCTGTGGCGGTGATGAGGGGACGCGCTGAGGATATCGCGGCTATTCTTACGGAAGAAAATGGCAAGACGCTCAATGAGTCGCGTACCGAGGTCGCTTCGGCAGTGCGCGAGATGGAATTTCAGATCGCGCAGGGGGTGGCGATGTGCGGCGAGACGGTACCATCGTCGACGCCGGGAGTTTTTGCCTACAGTGTGCGGCGGCCGGTCGGGGTGGCGTCGATAATTAGCCCGTGGAATTTCCCGTTCAATGTGCCGGGACGCAAATGCACACCCGCGCTGATTAGCGGCAACACGATCGTCTTCAAGCCCGCTAGTCTGACGCCCAAAGCTGGCAAGGCCTTTGTCGATGTGTTTATCGAAGCGGGGATGCCACCGGGAGTGCTGAACTTTGTCTCGGGTGGCGGCGGCACAGTGGGCGAGGAGATGATTACCAATCGATTAGTCGAGGCGATTTCCTTTACCGGGTCTACCGGAGTGGGTAAGGGCATTCAGCAGAGCGTGGCACAGACACTGGTGCGCACGCAGCTGGAATTAGGTGGCAAGAATCCGGCGGTGATCATGGAAGATGCCGACTTGGACAAGGCGGCAGAAGCTGTCGCCACAGCGGCCTACGCCTGTGCAGGGCAGTGGTGCACTTCGACGAGCAGGGCGATCGTGGTGCGAGAGGTGGCCGAGGCTTTTAATGCCAAGCTGTTGGAGCGGGTACGAGCAATTCGCGTGGGCGACGGCCGTGGGGATGTCGATATGGGTCCAGTGTGCGGCACGGATCAGTTGGAGTCGATTATGGGGTACATCCAGATCGGTCAACAAGAGGGAGCGACGCTGGCGCAGGGCGGCAGTCGACTGACTGCCGATGGGATGGACAAGGGCTGTTTTATCGAACCGACGGTCTTTGTCGATGTGCAGCCGGATATGCGGATTGCGCAGGAGGAGATTTTTGGGCCGGTGCTTAGCGTACTGGTGGCCGAGGATTTCGACCAAGCTTTAGATTTGGCCAATCGGGTGGAATTCGGGCTGTCGTCGTCGATATTTACCCAGGATATTTCGCGCGCGTTCCAGTTTCTCGACAAGACCGAGGTCGGGTTGACGCATGTAAATATGATGACAGCGTACCGGGAGCCTCAGCTTTCATTTGGCGGGGTGAAGTCATCTGGGCACGGCATTCCCGAGTCGGGCAAGACTGGGATCGAGTTTTTTACCGAGCACAAGGTGGCGTTTATAAATTATGCCTAGGAATCGATTATAAGTTCATCTCAAAGAGGCGCTGCGGTGGATTTTGTTCGATGAGTTCGTGCAGGCTACTAAGTTGCCATTCAGGATGGTTATAATGTCCGTGGTCGCTTCGATGTGAAGACCGGCTGCTCGCAGTTTCTGCAAATCGGCGATCGAGCGGCCTATAGGATCGCTCCTGTCGCCGCATAAGTTCATTGCCTGCGCATAGACCTGTTTGGCTTCAGCAATATCGCCCTTCCGCAAGTACACCAGTCCTAGGTCAAACTCTATTATGCACGTCGATCCCCCTAGTCTGGCATGGGAATATGCATCGATGGCGGATTCGAAACTGCCAATCTGGTAAAATCCTCGTCCCAATCCGATACAGGCGTTCTTGTTGTCTGGATTTGTTGTCAGGTTTTTTGCGAAAGCGATAATCACTTCGTTGGGTAGATCGATCAGCAGCAAGTCCAATCCAAACTGGTGGTATTCTTTGCGGATCTGCTGCCGGCCAGCTCGAGGTTTGCAGGTTAATCGCGGCATGGCGCAGATGCGTTATGGCGACTTGGCGCTGTCCGAGTGCTGTCCTGGCCTTGCCGATCATATAATGCAATCTGGAGCGCTCGCCGGCGTGCTGGCTAGTGTAGAGAGCTCTCTCATATACATCCACCACCGCCATATTGGCGTTGCCAAGGGCCTGCAAGGCCAAACCCGTTTGCAGGGCAGATTGGTAATCGCTGAGTATCCTATTGACTCTCGCGGCGATGCTTTGCTCAAAGACTGCTGTGAGGTCTACAGATCGGGCGTTGTTGCGCTTGGCGAAGTCGGTTAGGTCGGCGTGGAAGGCCTGTAGTTCGGGTCGGAAAAGTTGTTCCATTGCGGGCAAAATCAGCAGTATTGCATCGACGTCGTTCTCGCGGCTGATGGCGTAAATCTTACCCATATCGTCGTTTAGTCGATTGGTTACCAAGCTGCGTCGGACCGGATCGCGCAATATGCTTCGTCGCAGACGACCGGTATCTTCGCTGATGGTGGCGGCTCGACTGCTGAAGCGGCACTGGCGAAATTTCTGTATTGAAAGGCCGAATCCCGTCTCGGTCAGCAAATACCTCAACCAAGGGTCGTAGCCTCTCACTTCATCGTGTTTATAGGTCTGCAGCGATTCGTCTAGCCGCAGGTAGTTATAGCAGAATCCGACGATGGCGAAATCGGGCTGTAGATAAAGCGCTTCGGAGAGCATGTGGTATTCCTGCTCTGTATTATAGCCCTGGACGCCCGCATTGATGATTTGGTGGGAGGAGTTGCGATTGACGAATGCTCCGAGCAAGTCTTCGAGTTGGTTGGCGTAGGCAAAGTCTTTTTCTACGCCGTGCCCCATGGTGACCTAATCACCGATGATCAAACCACGCCATTGCCCCCCTGGTGGGGTTGTGAGTTCGAAATCATCGTCGTGCTGACCATAACGGTTAATATGGACTATGCCCCTGGGTGTATGAGTCGTCGATGGGCGGTGGCGATAATGCATGGCGGGGTCGGTGACCCAGGGAGACCTTCCCCAGTATACGAGCAAGCCGCGGTCAAGCATGATTATCGACGCAAGGCTTATAAAGAACAGCAGCAGCTTGATTCCGCGTTCGCCGGGCAGCGGTCTGCGGCTGCCTAGTAACAGTATGCCGCCAAAGACCAGCATGCAGACGGCGAATTCGTACGATACGTCGCGATAGTCGATCCCATGCGGGCGAAAGATCGCCATAGTCCACGGGTTTACTAACGCTGCCGAGACGATAAAAAAACGGCGAAAAACTGGTCCAACAAGCGCTGCACAGCAGCAGACGGCACTGTGAGGTAAACCGCGGTATATGCGCTTTGCAAGTTAGTCGGCCAAGTAGCGGGCTATGACATTGGCGGTTATGCGCGAAACCGCGTCGTCGACGAGGATCGAGGCCGGCCAGCAAATCGATCCAGCGGAAAAGACCGCGCCGCCGTTCGCCGGCTCGTGCTCGACAAGTTCGGCGCCGCCATCATCGGGGTTGAGACCCTTGGCCAAGAGTTGGGTGTTGGCGGGTGATTGCGCGGAGATTTTGTCGGTTTCGTGGCCGGAGGCTCCGCCGGGAATACGCTGGTGCAGACTGTGCTCGCCAAAAGAGTCGCCGTTTTTGAGTCCGGTGCCCTCAAAGCACCAATGGCTAGCGTCGATCACCTTATAGGGGGCGGCGGTCATAATGCCGCTTTCGGAAAACACGACCCCGAGCAAGTTCGCTTCGGATTCTTGCAGCTTGTCGAAGCGGCTTTCGTATTGGCTACCGTCGGCTTTCATTTGCGGTTCGGAATGGCTCCATCGGGTGTTGTGATAGACGATGCGGTGTTCATCGAGGAATTCCACCTCGCAGTTGAGGCCATTGCCGCCAAGATACATTAACCGGCCGCCGCGCTCAAAGACCCAGTTCTTGAGGCGAAAGTACATATCCTTGGACCAGTATTCAGGGTGGGTGGTGATGGCTAGGCATTTGTATTCATTGAGCGGGACTTCATCGAAGTGGAACTGGCTTTCGCCGTAGAGATCGTAGTCGAATCCCTGCAGCTCCAGCCAGCCCAAGAAGCGCCATTCGGCAGCTGCCATATGGCAGCCCTGGCGACCGGCGATCGGATCGGTGAGGCCTTCGCTTTCGTCGATGTGATTGTAGGGATCCGGGCGTTCGAGTGATAGCGGGGCATACATATCCGTGTCGTACGTGCGGTGTTCGCGCTCGGTATAGCGTTTTAGCTCTAAGCGGGAGTTGATGATTGGGGTTGGGGGCAGGCAATCGGCGTTGATATAGTTCGAGCGGCCGCCAAAACTATTATAAGCGTTCCAGTTCATATCGGCGGCGAGCACGGCGAGCTTGCTCTTGGGTTTGGTAGGGGCGACTACCCAGGGAAAAGAGAAGAACTGCCCGGCCTTGTCGCGGGCGTGCAGAAAGTATAGTCCCGAATGGTCGGGGGCCTGGATGCTCTGCGATAGTGCCTTGCTATGGTAGCCATTTTTATTCCACTCGGTACCGGTTTGCGAGTAATCGCCGTCGGGGGTGATTTGCATCGTCGCGCGCGGACCGTGCTCATCAAAAGTTCCGATGCGGCGGACGAATTTTTTTTCGGCGCCGTAACGCCACAGTTCGAGTTCATATTCGCAGACGGCGTGCACGCGAAATTCTGAATACTCATCGGCTTTGACGCATTTGGGCCACATATAACCGAGCAGGCTGTCGCTGAGTAGGCGGAATTGATGGGGCTCGCTGTCGCTGAGCTGTATCTGGACGATTTTTGAGCCGAAGCCGTCGCCGCCGAGCACAACTTCGTAAGGGCCTGGGGTGAGGTCGGCGTAGACGGCGCCGGAGATGGTGGAGTGAGCGGTGGTGACGGTGCTTTGGCTACGGAATTCGAATAGGATGTTGGGTAGCGCGACATAGCGTTCGTTGCTGACATAACCTACGAGCATGATGGGTCTCCTGCTGTTTCTATGGCAAAATCGCGAAAACGGTGGGGAACGTTAAGGCCGAAGGGAGGATTTTCGCTCATTTTCAGAATGCATTCCGCATTCTTGCGGATTAGCTCTCGGCCTCAGGTTTGATATAGTACTCGGTCTGTTTTGCTGAAGATCCGTCGAGTTCGTAGATCCGGTAGGGATGTGGGGCTTCGCAGAAGGCACGGGCGGTGGCGAAGTAGGTGCCGTTATATTGTTTTAGGTTCGCACCTGGATGGTAATGGCCGCTTAGCGAAAGGTGGACCTTGCCGCTGGTGGCGATGGCTTGTTGGAGATCGGCGGCCTCGCGGTAGTTGTGTGGATAGCCCTCGTTGTGTTCGGGGTATATCATGTAGTGCTGCAGGTGGATTTGCGGCCGGGGGTTGGTGTCGGTAAGCGCTGTATCGAAGAGCAGGCGGGAGTCGTCGAGGCGTTCGGCGCAGTTGGCGCGGACTTCGTCATCGAGGAAGGTGAGCAGGCGGTAGGCGCCGACGGTGCGATCTGACTTCTGCTCGGCGAATATTCGACGGAAACTGGCTGGATGGTCGTGGTTGCCGTACAGATAGGTTGTGGGGCAGGCCGCTTCGGCAACGATTTCTCGGATCAACTGTAAGTCTCGATCGCCCCGGGCGATGGTGGCGGCATCGTCGAGAGCATCTAAGGGATAGTCGACTAGGTCGCCGGTGATCGCCAGTAGGTCGGGCTGCAGGGCGCTGATATCGGCGATCGCCTGACGCAACAGGTCGGGCACCAGCCGGCTCTGGCGTTTGGTGACCTGAGAGGAGCCCGGCAGATAGTGGCGCAGGTGGAAATCCGAAAGGTGCGCTATTTTCATGAGGTTTTTTCGCCCGGTTTGCGGAATTTGGCCGAGTAGCGGTCGCCGTTGGGGTCGTAGGAGACGGACACTTGCCCGTCGCGGACTTCTAATCTTGGCACGGTGCGTTGGCGGCCGTCGCGCTCGGGGCCGCGCATCACGGCGAATTGTTCTTCGCTCATGTCTTCGACCATAACGCCCCAGCGCTCCTGTGGGTCGATTACGCCGCCGCCCCAGTTAGAGTTTTTCGATTGATACTTGATCAACACGCCGCGCCGAGGTTCGGGGTTTTTCCAGGCGAGAGCGCCGTGTGTGCAGCCGCCATCCATAAAAAACAACACGTCGCCGGCTTTCATGGTGGGTTGCACGACCAGGCCCATAGTATCGTCACAGGTGCGTACGCCCGGCGGCTGCGGGAATTGCGTTTTGTGCGAGCCGGGCACGCAGGCAAAGCCGCCAAGGTCTGGCTCAACATCGCGCAATTGCCAGGTGATGGTGACGGTCTCACAATAGCTGCGGCCGTTTTTGAAGGCGTAACCGCGCGAGG
>JACLAC010022306.1_pt1 | contig 11497 bp, 6 predicted proteins | sample 8027881 | NCBI WGS metagenome assembly JACLAC01 (sample SAMN15725517, study PRJNA655200) | protist metagenome | isolation source: fluorescence activated cell sorting (FACS) single amplified genomes of... | place: Spain: Blaines Bay Microbial Observatory, Mediterranean Sea | collected 2016-01-19 | reverse complement strand
TGGAAAAAAATACTTTTAAACAACAAAATGACGATAAAACAACAACGACAACAATACATCAACATTCAAACATTGACAAATCCAATTTAATATTTTCATTTATTAATATGAATGTTTCGTTGCATATACGTTCGTATATGCTGTATTGTCGTGTGATTAATAATATTAAACCTGTATTGCTTAATGAAATATTACATGTATATTTATGTATGAAATGTTACAGTATGTGTACCCCTGCATATGCACAGTTTATGTACATTTTTTTTACCATTTATACATATTAAATTGCGCAATGGAAATATGCCATAACGATCATTGGCAAAATAAATGAAATAGCACCAATGGATATACTTTTCGGACCGAAAGCTGTAGTATCAAGTGCTGCTTTACAACCATTTTTTGCTACGCCGCCGCCATTCGCTCCACAACACGTACTCATGTCTTCCATATATGTTAACAGATTTATCGTTGTTCCATCACCGTTTAAGAAGTCATAATCAGCACATGTATTTGAATCTACATTTGAAATGTTTAAATCATTTTTCTTCATCACTGCCATAATTTTCGCAAAGTTGTATCCACCACATACATTATCTTCATCTCCTGTTACATCTTTACTAAATTTTCCATCTTTGTTATACGTGGATGGATCTTTACATAACTTGCTATAATCTCTATCGCATATAGATTTCTTATCGGAACAGCAAGTTGGGGCAACGCTTTTCTCTAGGGAGTATAAACTGTCCTTTAGATCACTACATTTTAACGTAGCAAACGGCTTATTTCGAAATGTGTACTGAGTTTCTGATTTCATGTTGAGAAACATGACCTCATCACAATTGCTAGTACCCATACTCGTGACGATGTTGGTACCAATATAAGTTGACGGATTTTTGCAAATTTTTGAATAATCATCATGAAATACACTTTTTCCGTCTGAGCAGCAGGATTTTCCCCACTGAACAATAAAAGCTTGTTTATCAGCAGACGCAGTACTTGATGGATCGCTCCAATCGATACCTGATTGAGTGGTAAGATAAAAATCACATCTATAATTACCAAGCATTCCGTCACCATTATAATTACTTGGTGTTTTGCACAGTTTTGAGAAGTCTTTCCAGCATATAGATTTTTTATCAGTACAGCAGTCTGGTTCAAAGTACCTAATTAACTCACTCGCTATGCCATTACTATTCATTGTGTCGCCATTATCAAAATCATTGATGCATGATAAAGTAGCAAAATTTTTACCTTGAAAACTACTCGTAGCAATCTTTGCATCACATGTACCAGTAGCACCACCAGAGACAGTCACAGTGGCCGAACCATTATAATTGCTAGAATTTAGGCAAATATTTTTATAATTTGCATTTCCTAGACAGGGTGTAGGTACAATGACAACGAGCGCAATTGGAATAAATAATAATAATAATTTGTCCATAATTTTTGTGTGTGTGTATGTGTGTGTGTTTCGGATATTCGATATTATTTTGTCAATTATTTGTTCGTGGATTTGGTTGTAATATTTATATATGTATATATCGATTTATGTATGTGTTTATATGTTTCTATATGTTTTTACGTTAACTCTTATTAAAGGGAAAGTTTTTCTTTTCTTTTTCTTTTTCTTCTTTTTTTCTCTCCGTCCAGTTTTCACCCTTCAACTTTTATTAGTATTATTCCCATGCTAATCCAGTTTCCGTTAGGGCCAAAGTATTAAATATAATAGACTATAATGGGCACTAGACTTTCTATTATAGACTAGTACAATAAGTATTTATTAAAATTTACCCAAAAATGGCAAAATGGAAACCTGAGGGAAAATGAAAAAAAGTCTGTAATAAAAAGCACCATAACACTTTTCTACAGCGACACAGCGACTGCATGCTTTTAAACGTATTTCTATTATAGTACAGTATACCTTTTTCCTGGTATTTTTTTTATATTCTAATTCCCTTAATCTACTTAAGCAAGAGGAGGCATTACAACTTTGTCATTTCAAAGTTGGTTTTGTGAAATCCCAACTTTGATATTTTGTTGTTTTAAGGAATTTTGAATAATTTTAATGGAATTTGTAATTAGCATTGAAATAGCACTAAACAAGCAATAACAGCACAAACAAGAACAACAATGGGTAACAAAAATGAATTAAAACAACTGTTAAATCAATATAAATTGGAAAAATTTTATACTAAACTGGAAGAAGAGGGCTATGATTGTATTGCAGACTTCACAAAAGACCCTTTTGTTGTTCATACCATTCGCTTTCTCTGAAAAATATGTCACACCACAGCCGTAGTCATATATAAATATATTGATGATTTACACAACCACACACACATCTTTTTTTAAATAAACTCTTGACGTGTTTGTTTTGGAGGACTCTTTAAGCCTTCACTTCGATGTGGAATATCATTCAAATTTCGCTGTGATGCTAATGTTACTTTTTCTGGCATAGCTCTTTCTTCATGATGTGCAACTTTTGCAACTCCATTTGCTGTATTTTTATTACCAGTTTTTCCATTTGAATTTATTGCTGATCGATTCTTTGCTTTCATTGCCGAATAATTGTTTGCCCTTTTTTCAGGTTGCTGATGTCGCATTCGTTGTATTCTCATCATTTCATCCACATCAACAACACCTCCAGCATTATTTAAAGCATGATCACGTAATGCACTTTCTACGTTATCATCATCGTCCATAACATCCCCCCTTTCCATTCTTGTAGTATTTTTATTTTTTTTATTCTTACTCATCGATTGGATATCTACAGGATTTTCTTCGACCCGTCTACCAAATACCATTTTTGGCCTTACAGGTGCTGCAAAACGAGTTGATAAGAACCGTTGAGTGCCATGACTATCATCATCTTCACCACCATCATAATGGCCATTGCGTCCAATGGAAGTGTGTGATTCATGCAACGTCAATCTATTATTGATGGCATTTTTTTGTTTGTCATAATTATATCTTTGTTGCTGCCGTCGTGAAAAGGATGATGATAATTTTAATTGTTGGTTCGCAAGGCTGGGTTCTTTTGGATTCATTGAACGGAGCGCTTCTCTCAACACTTTCGCACGCTTTGCATCATTTGCACCAAGTCCATCCAACCCTTCACCCTCTCCTTGGAAAGGGGATTTTAAACCACTATTATTATAGTCATTGCCATCATCATCATTTAAATGATCATCGATTTCAGCTAATAAACTAGCAACAAGCTTTGGATTTTCTTTAGGTTTTGCATCCACCTTTATTTGTACATTAAGATTATCCAGCGTATTCGCAGGTGCTGTATTTACCTTTCGTAAATCCACATTCTTCTTTTTTTTCTTTGCAAAAAATGCACTTAAACCTCTCTTTAATCCAATACTATATCGTCGTTTAGCCTCTTTTGATGGACCTTCCGCATTAGTACCTACTAAATTAGCACGTCCATTATTTGTATTTGAAGGACTTCCATATTTTCCCATCAGATTCATACTGTCAACAGTCACATTTCGTATTTCCTCCTCTTGTTGCCTTTGGCTATCATTTAAATCAGAGGCACGAAGATCTTCAATTAATTGACATGATGCAACTGCTTTTTTAAAAGCTTTTTCCCATTCCAATTGTTCCTCTCTTGATATGGCTCTTAAATCGATTGAATCCCGCACATGCCCTTCAACTGCATATTTTTTAATATTTTTACTAAATAAATCTACTGCACCATCCACTCGTCTAATCCCGAAACAAAAATCATATTTAGAACTCTTCTGAACAAACGCTTCAATGGTACTATAAGCATCAATGACTACTGTGCCTAATAATTTCCCATCTTCATCAGAATATTCCAACGTTGCATATGGATGAGGCAACACATCATCAACTTTAACATTTGGAAGAAACAACGTTAATTTGAAAATACGTTGTTTCCAATTTCTACGCCCAACAATTGCTGTTTTACCAGATCCTTTCTTCATCAATTTCCCTTCTTGTAAAATTCTTCCACCATTTCTATCTACGTTTGGCAATGCACGCAACATGACGCTAACTCTAGGCGGAGACTGCCACGTTTTATGTTTCTTTGGTAAATTACCAGAAATATTCTTCCACCGTGGATAATTATTTGCTTTCTTCATGCTGGTATTATTATCATCATTACTATTATTATTTGCATTTACGTCGATTCTTACATTTGGAGACATAGCATCAGAAAAGCCATTGTCAACATTATTATTAATTTCACCACGATTATTGCTTGAATCATCAAACAATAAAGTTTCGGTAACAATTTCCCTATCATCATTTACTTCCCATTGTTGTTGCATTTGTTCTTTCACTGTACTATAATATGCATTTTTATTATTGCTGCTATTGCTAATACTATCGAAAGCTATGCCATTACTATTATCATTGTAACTGTTAGATCTAGATCTTACAGCATTTACTTTTGTAAGCAATTTTTCAACATCTCGAAGTAATACAGGTGATAATTTATGTGTCTCAACCATATCAGTTTTCTCTGGGGTCCTTGTCTTTGTCTTTTTATCATTACTAATCTTTATCAATGGGGAACTTTTTGCCATTTTCAATGTCTGTTTCGATTCATCTATTTGAAAATTCCTATCTTCACGACCTACTTCTTGTTTAACCGGTTCTTCTAACTCTGATAATACCATTTCATATTCTTTAACAACTTTTTCAACTAATTGAACTTTTTCCGTCAATACACCAGAATTATTTTTTCCTAGTTTTGTATTTCTACGCGTAGATCCTACAAAAGGCGGTTTGCTTTTCAAGCTTTTACTAGTATTGTTGCCGTGCTTTAAATCATTTAAATATTCATCAGTAAAAAGTGTATCGTATGTAACTTCTTGCCATCTATTATCCTTATTCACATTGTTGGACTTATTATTATTGTTTTGCATACGATTTGCTGGCGTTTCATCGTAATAACTGCCATTTTCTGCAACTACAGTACCGATATCCGTATCATTAGCCATTGAATTAAATGGATCGATATCGTAATATGAATTATCATTTAATGCTAACATTGGCTCGTTATTATTATTTTTCATTCGATCTAAGATATTACGCGATTGGACAATTGGAAAAACTAATGGCAATACACTATTATCACCTCCTCCACCTCCCATATTACTATTATTCATATCATCCTCCATATCTACATAGACATTGTTGTTGCTGCTAGTAAAATTGTTGGACAATGCATAATTGCCATGTACGTATTGTTTAAGAAATAGCCCAATAATCTCACGTTGCAAGTTTTGATAGCTAGACAATACGGCTAAGATTTTATGTGCCCGTCCATCCTGTAATAAAGATTCTAATGAAGAAGGTGTATCTACACCATCTAATTTGGTAAAATCATGCCATATATCACCAGCAACTTTAGCCCAACCATCACGTGTAATGCTTGTCGCACCATTACTTGAATTAAAGATCCCTTGTTGCCTAGATGCAGCCACTGTACGTATCATGGTCCTCCAAACCGCTGGAGCAGCATCGACAAGTAAATAAATATCAAGGGATGGACCTTCCAAATGATCATTATTGTTATTACTATTATCATTATCATTATTGTTCTCTTTGCTTGTTTTCCCAGTAGGTGAATTTAATACTGAAATTTCAAATGGACGAGGTATGTTTTTTGTACCCATTTTCTCTTTACGTAAAAACAATTTATATTGTTCTTTTACGTGCAACGTTCTAATATCACCCCATATAACTGAAAAAGAACGTATTACTGCTAATGTAGCATTTAAATTTTCAACTTTTGCACGTCGTAAAATTAAAAAATGTTTAAATGCATCTAAACCAACTATTCCTACATAACGATATACATGTTCAACAGTTCCACCCATATCACGTAACATATCAAACGTACGCTGTCGTACATTTTCAGCAAATTCATCGTAATTATCTATCGTTTGACCTGCATATTGTACATGCCATGTCATTAAAGCAAAATTTAACATTTCTATTTGTGGAAAACTAAGCGTACCATAACCATGTGTATCTAATGAAAAGAATAAAGTTTCAACAGCGGCTAGCCATTCTGGTGTAACTTGAAAATTATTTGTTTCAATAACACTATGTTTGCTATTACTGTAACTGCTATTGTTGTTCACTAAAATACCATTACCATTATCACTTGCGAACGTTGCTAATAAACTTTTATTATTTTCATTTATTAATAAACTGAAAAATAAATCTAAATCTGTAATAGAATATCCTCTATCATTTAATATTTCACGAAAATGTTGTTCACTTATTGGTGACTTTGTACCACCACTATGATTATGTGGATTATTTAAATGTCTGTTTGTATATTTATGACCTTGTTTGATCCACTGCGCAACTAAAGTAGTAAATTCAATTTCATTTATTTCATCATTCACTCTCCATTCCAAGACGTCTAAAAAACCACTTAAATCATTTCGACTTGCACCAACATGTCCATGTCCTAATATACGAAACCATAAACTACGTATAATTTGCAATCTTCGTACACTTTCGTATAGATTTGCATTCACATTGACGGTAGCAGTATTGTTGGTATTTGTTTTCCGATCCATTATTATTATTATTATTATTCTTATTCGTATACAATCTATTGATGTACTTTTCTTATATAGAGAAAGGTATGACATAACAACACCTCTCTCTTTCTATCTTTCTATTAACTTCTATAATAATAATTTTTTCATTCAATTGTTGAATAATAATTGGTCATAATTGGTGGTCATAATAAAAAAATAATACAAAATAATCGATCCACCAACTCCTGCTTTTTTGACCGATTATTTTGATGATGATGAGGAAAATCATTATAATGCACCTTATAATTATAATTAATATTTAATATTTAAGTTCATTAAGGAAACTACTTTTTTCTAGTGCTTTTCCTATGCCTAGCCTGCTAGGTTCTTCCCTGCTACAGTACCTGAGCATATAAGAAGTCTCATAAATGCGACTTTTCGATGGCGTATTAAATAATTATATAAGGTGCATAAATGCGACAAATGCGACAAATCGATGGTGTATTCGGTTGATATTTTGTATTATAAATATTTAAGGAATAAAGTTTAGAGGTGGTAATAAATTAAAATAAGCTTCATATTTTAATTTATTCAGACTCTTTCTTTCGGCTTGTGGTACGAGCTCCCGTAGTGTGGGGTGCTAAAAAATTTGTAGTAGTGCTAGTGCTATAGTAATGTGCTAATTAAAGAATAATGAAAGGTAAAAAGTGTTGTAAAAAAAGAAGGACTTGAAGCTAGTAAATATGAATGAAAGATACAGCTCGTGTAGTAGATGGATATAGATAAAAAAATACATATCGAACATTACCACAAGATATAGATATATTTATTATTGTAGTTGTTATTATTATATTTATATTCATTAAGAAAATAACGAAGTATATACCAATTTTTTTTTTTACATATTACCGGAAAGAAAAAATATTATCGAATAAATTAAAATGATTTCAAATATTTTAAAAAAAAGTATAAGAGCAACACCTGCTTTAAAACAAATGGCAAGACGAGCAATTGTTATGAGACCAAAACAACATGCATGTTTTACAACATATTTTACAGAATCACACGAATGGATTGATGTAAATGATGGTATTGGTACAATTGGTATTTCTGACTTTGCACAAAAAGCACTTGGAGATGTTGTATACGTGGAACTCCCAGAGATAGGCGATAGTTTTGATGCAGAAGAAGCATTTGGATCTGTTGAATCGGTAAAAGCAGCAAGTGATGTATATGTGCCAGTTGGAGGTGAAGTTGTTGAAATTAACGACAATTTAACAGATAGCCCAAACTTGGTTAACGAAAGCCCAACATCTGATGGATGGTTCGTAAAAGTTAAAATTGAAGATGAAAGCGAATTAGAAGGTCTATTGGATGAAGCAGCATACCAAACATTGATTGATAATGAATAAATAATAAATTTTCCATTTTTACGGCATTTAAAACTATTTGAAATGCTTTCAAAAAAATAAAAAAGGAAAAAGAGGATCTACCATATATAATACGAAGTATGGAAAGATATGTGTTCTTATATTATTTACTTTTAATCTCCTTTTGCTTCCCGCCAATTCAAACATTTCAGAGAATACTGCGTTTGAATTTTTTGTATGTGTGCGTGTATAAAATTTTTTTTACATATTGTGCTGTGTAGAGAAAATTAAAAATTATATCTCATAAAAAAATGAATAATTATTTTTGTAAAAATATACAACATATATGTTTATTTACTCTCCTTCCAGGCTTCTTGTATCTACTTTCATCTCCAACAAGAAATGCCCCCCGCCGCGTCACTTCGTTTTATAATTGCAGGGTTGTATTCATAAATACACATATATTATATAATTGTTTTTATAATTCTAATATTTTCTTACCACACACGCGTGTGCTAAAAACTTGTTTTCCCCAATCTCTTTTTTGAATTTAAAAGACAGTTACAAGTACAAATACACAATAATACATTGCAACTGGATATGTAATTAACCATTTACTGGCTTGCATTTCTAATGATGCTACAAAAAATCTAGTACTTGTTTGCGTACACCATGCTACAGCGGCTAAACCAACACATAAACCAACGTAACCTCTTAAACTTACTAATATCGACAAGGATGCTAATCCTACCATTGGTAACATTGAATAACCTACAATACTTAATACGCGGAAAAAATCAATTTGTTTTAGTTGTGACATTAAATTTAATAATAAATACAAACCGAAGGAACCAAATACTAATAAACCAAATAAATGTCCATATTGTAATTTTCCACGCAATAGTAAGCAAGTGCCTAACAATCCAACAAATGTAATTGGGCCAGCTAAATCCGCATCATCCATAATGCTTTCGTCCACAGCTTTCATTGGGTTGATTACAGTAATAGTTTTTAAATATATTTTTTTTGGATTTACACCAAGTTCTTCCAATAATGGTGGTTCATGGTCAAAGTTTGGGATAGCACTCCCAAAATTTGAACTTCCAAAATTAGGTGTCGTGCTTGGTGCACCAGTATTGTTGTAATTTGGCTGCATTGGCGTCATTGGTGTCATCGGTTGCATAGGTTGCATAGGCTGCATCGGTGGAATGCCACCTCCCATCGTACCACCCATGTTCATACTTCTTGGCGATGCTTGTGCAGATGAATCAAACCATTGGGTATTATTATTTGGATTATTATTACTATTATTATTATTATTATTACTACTACTTTGACCAGGTGGTTGATTTAACCATTGATTTTGTCCACCACTATTTCGTTTTTGTTGATATGGTGGTGCTTGCATTTTTTTTTCCCTGTTTATGTCTCTCCAATTTCTTCCTCTCTATGTTTGTTGTTGACAGAATGATAAAATACTATATTATTTCTGTTTGAATGAAGAAAGACAATCTATTTCACCTGTCGTCTACAGTATTCTATTTTACTAAACTAAAACTTAAATATATATTAACGTTTTCTATTCATTTTTCAACAATTATTTTAATAATTATTTTTTTGATAATTTTTTGGACTGGAAAATTTAATAGGCGAGCTGACGAGTAAGTATACCAAGATATGAATTAACTATAAAAACTTTTTTTTAAGGATGGATAGGCCTATATCACAATTCAATCATACTCCAGCACTCCTAAAAATCTCTTCTTCTTTCTCACTATGCCATATATATATAAAATGTTCTCTTACTCCATATATATACAAAGTATAGTTTAGTTATATGAATATCTCTCTCTCTCTCTCTCTCTCTACAAACCCAAGTTACATGCAGTTGGTGATAATGGATAGTCGTTTCCTAATATATCAAGTGGACACATTTGTGTATAGCCAACAAAACCATCGTGTGCACCAAAATAATAATCATACACAACAGATATTTTTACTTTCAGCGTTTCTGGAATCCCAGTCTTTGAATTATACATATAAAGGGATCCATCAATATTTATATCATTTTTATTTAAACGTGTTGTTGTTCCATCTAAACGATTATCGATTGTTAAAAATGTTGCCCATGTTTTTCGTAAAGAAACCGCTTCACCACCATCATCATTAAAAGAATTTATAGTTGTTGTTGCCTTTTCTATTTTAATTTTTAATATATGTGCAAAACCTGAACTACCAGATGTTGATATATAATGTGATAAAATACCTTCCCCATCATTTAAACCAGCATGTGCTAAATAAGTTAATGATTGTGGTTTTGGTTCAACATCAAGTTTTCTTGAATATATTATACGTAAAATATTCACTGTAGAATCCTCTTCATTTATTGTTGTTAAATTCCAACCACTAGAACTCCCTGCATTAATATCTTTCCCGAATGCATTTATGTGATACATTGGGCCCATCATCCAACTAAGTTTTCTTCCTTGTGCCAAAGCGGGCAATGCTCCTGCAGGTAATGTTTGTCGTAGCACAATTTTTGAGGATTTCTTTTCTTCTATTCCATTAAAATGATGATCACATAGCGCTTCCCTTGCTTTGTCTTCGCCAATAGTTGCTAAAAATTTTACATCAATCGCGTGTGGGCAAAAAAAAGTTGCACCATGAGAGAAAAAAAATTCAGACTCAGGAGATTTGCATGTTTCTTTATCGTTTGCCAAAGGTAAAATAATATGTGCATGATGCGCAGGACCAAAATTGCATTCATTTGCAAGTATGGAAAACTGATCACATGGAGCAACGGATGGTTCGTTGTTATTGCAAGGCTGTCCGGCATATAGAATCAATACCGTAACAATGAATGATAAAAATATTATATTTGCAATAATTGATATTAAAAATGATTTATTTTTAATACCAAAACATAAATGACTACTTTTTCCATTATTATTATTATCACCATTACTACTATTATTCGAATTTAAACTTTGATTCCGATCTAACAAGGAATAGTCGTCGTTCCCGTCTTTGAATACGTTGTCATTATAGTCATTCATCTTTCTACGTATGTTGTGAGCGTGAGAGTGACCTTTCAGTGTTTTAAATATATATATATATTATAATTATACGCTGGTTGAAATTCTTATATTTTCTATATTCTTTATTTAATTTTGAATACAGCCTATTATAATTATGTAGAATGTATAAAATAGAAGTTATGTAAGAAAAAGAAAAAGAGCCTAATTCTTGCAAAATTACGATTATATATATATATATATATATGCTCACAGTTTTTAAAAAAGATATTTGGTTGTTGATTGTGTCCATCATAGCTTCAATATATAATAGTATATATATTTTCAATTCGGTGGTATTTTTTGTTGAAATTATTATTTGTTGGGCGACGAGGAGAGGAGGAGTCCTTTTTTAAGGATGATGGTGCGGGTGGATCCCACTTCCAGACTTCCAGCTTTTTCATTTTTCATCACTGGAAGACTTCTGCTTATTATTATATATTGTTACGATTTCTGGCCTGTCCAAGTGCCGAAAACCCTACAAAATCCCCAAAAAAGTTTACATGTTACT
>JACLAC010013730.1_pt1 | contig 11503 bp, 9 predicted proteins | sample 8027881 | NCBI WGS metagenome assembly JACLAC01 (sample SAMN15725517, study PRJNA655200) | protist metagenome | isolation source: fluorescence activated cell sorting (FACS) single amplified genomes of... | place: Spain: Blaines Bay Microbial Observatory, Mediterranean Sea | collected 2016-01-19 | reverse complement strand
GTCGATCATCTGAACGAGTGGGACAGCGAGCCGGATGGAGGGTATTATAATCCGCAGCATGAGGAGGAGAAGGGAGGCGGCGGCGCTCCTCACGATGCGGACGATGTGTATGGTGCGATGCATCACGGCGTCGAGGACCACACGGAGGGTACCGCGTCGGAGCCGGATCCGAGTACGGAGGAGCCGGAGGACGATCTCGACGACTACGAGCGGAATTATGGCGAGGGCGAGGAGGATTATCAACCGCCTGAAGAGACGTCGCAAGATGACAATGGGTTCACGCCCGATCCAGGTATGCGCCTATCTTTGCCTTGCGTGTGTGTTGTGTTGCGTTGTGTTGTGCATGCATGCATGGGGGAGTGTGTGTGTGTGGAGTTGGGAGGGAGGGGACCTCGCATGTTGACCCCTCCCTCCCCTCTCTCTTATGCGTGTTTCGTCAGCCGAAGACATGGGGACCATCGAATGGAGGATGAAGGAGTACGAGCGATTGAAGGCCGAGAAGCTCAAGGAGGCAGGGCCGCTGACGAGGACTATGGCGCAGATAGGGAGCGGGATCAGTTATGTCTTTGGCGGCGGGTGGCTGAAGAAGGCGCCGACGAATAGTGAGAAGGCGAATGATGCGCCGCCGGCGACGCCGCAGTTTCACGATTTTAGTGATCCAGGTGGTTAGATAGATAGACGCGTGTGTGTTGGGGTTGGGGTGTTGTGTGTGGTGATGCGTGTGCTCTGTGTTTGCTCTCTCGCTCTCTCTCGCTCTCTGACCGCGCTTGTGTTCGCGTGCGTGTCTTGTGTGCTTCGCAGAGGCGGAGGCTCTTCGCGAGAAGCACCGGAACGCTCAGAGCGAGGTGACGACCGTCGAGGAGCAGATCCGCTCTCTCGAGGAGAAGAGTAGTAAGGACTTTGGGCCGGGGATGCGCTTTGAGAGGCTCTCGCGCGAGTGCATCAGCTTCGAGCCGGGCGGCGAGTTCTCGTACGAGCTGTGCCCGTTCAACAACGCCAGGCAAAAGGATAAGAATGGCGGCTCCACCGAGATTGGGCGGTGGGAGGGCTTTGCCGAGGGGCACGCCGAGATGCGCTTCAACAATGGCCAGCACTGCTGGAACGCGGGCGCGAGGACATTGAAGGTCTTTCTTAGCTGCGCGGGCGCGAACAAGATCCTAGGCGTCGAGGAGCCGGAGGTCTGCAAGTACACGATGCGATTGGAGACGCCGGCCGCGTGCACGGAGGAGCTCGTGCAGGCCGCGCAGGCGGACGTTGACCAATTCTCGGCGCCGACGCACGACGAGTTGTGAGAGAGAGTTTTTGTTGTTTTGAGCGTATACGTAGCTACTGTGGACGGTGTTTAGGGACCGCTGAAGAGAGGCCGACGACGGTAGGACTTTTGATGGACGATTACCTTCACAAAAATCTGAGAATAAATAGCAGCGGATCCACAACGCGCAGACACCTCAAAATAAGAATATCAATACGTCACCATCTCCGCCGGAAGATGGCCGACATCACCCAATAACCGCAGCGTCACCTCGCCGCCCGGCCGTATGACTAGATGCGTCATCGACGCGTGCGGCAATGAGAAGCGCAGCCACGCCTCCGGCGGCAGCTGGAGCGCGCGGCAGACAACATAGCGTATCACATTCGCGTGGCACACGATGATCTCGCAGCTGTCCTCCTTCTGATCGATGGTCGGCCGCGAGCAGATCAATCGATACGCGCTCTCGATGCGCTCGCCGTCATTCTTGCGGGTGTAATGCGGCGCGTGCTTTGGCGGCGGCTCCGGTAAGCACGGCCGACCTTCGTTCAGCGTCGCGTCGCGCACGCTATAGGACGCCGACGGCAGCAAAGGCGCTATGATATCGGCCGTCTGTATGGCCCGCGTCAGCATGGACGATTTGAGCGTCTCGAGCGAGAAGTCCTTGTACGCGCCGTCGGACGCCGCGTGGATGGACGCGAGGCGTTTTCCGAGCAATTTCGCCTGCTCCTCGCCCTTTTCCGTCAGCGTGCGCTGCGTGTCGCCTTTGCCTTCCATGTTGTACTGCGAGTGGCGCAATAAAAAGACGTGCCGTACAGGACCTTTCGGCTTGTACGATTTTCCCGCGTCCCAGTCAGGATTCGGCGGAAAGCGCCAGCGATGAGCGTACGCCTCTTTTGGCAGCGATTCGGGCCGCGACGGCAGTTCGTTGCCTGCGGCGTCATAATAAAGCATTTGGCCATCGTCGTCGCGGCGTATGGTCACGCCATCGAATGTCCAGCACCATTGCTTGGCTGGAGGTGGTGATTGCTCGGAGAATGCCGGATACGCTGCGGCTGCGGCGATGCCGTTGCCGGCCGCGAGCGCGAGCGGTCTTAGCGCGCGTCGGAAGGCCATTTTTGCGCCGATCGCGGCGGCGGCTTTGCGCGCGCGCGGCGATGTCGGCCTCATCCAGCAGCGACGCTCCTGCCATCACCTTCAACCCTCCAAACGAGGTCGTCGCGCCGTGCCGCGAGCATATTTCCGCCGCCAACGCTGCCCTCGATCGGCTAGAGCAAAACCTTGAAGGCGCCGACACCAACGCCATTGCTTTGGATGCAGTGAACGAGGCCGCCGGCGAGCTGCGTGCGGCATTTGCATTCGTCGACCAGCTCGAGGAGAGCGTCGCGGCGGCTGGATTGCTTGTTGAGGCGACCGAACGACGGCTCGAAGTTTTTGAGCGCGGCGAGACGCTGCCAGAATCGCTCGCGCAATTGCCACCGGCGATGTTCACGACGCATCAATTCACGAGGCAGGTGCGCCGTCGCGAGAAGGCCGCGCAACCCGATTTGCCCGAGCTGGCGCTGCTGCCGCCGTCGCGCGCCGAGGAGCGCGCAAAGGCTTCCGCGTCCTCCACCTCTGCACCCTCGAGCAACGGTGCGCATCCGACGCCCGCTGCCGCTGCCGCTGCTGGCCTGAATGCCGAGCTCCGTGAGTCGGCCGAGGAATTGCAGCGAATCGCGGCCGAGAAGGCGGAGGAGCTGCAGAGGCTCGCCAAATCCGGCCTCGCGACCGCCAAGGAGAAGGCGCCGCAGCTCGTCGCCGCCGCCGAGCGCGCAAAGGAGACGGCGCGAAGCTTCTGGAAGAGCAGCGGCGTCAGCAAGGAGTGGAGCAGTTTTTGGAATAGCGCGACGGGCAGCAAGGGCGGCGGTGGCAGCGGATGACGAGAGCGTGTGATTCTGAAAACTCTTTGAACTGACTTACAGTACAACCACACATCAACACCGGGCAAGTTCGGCGCCCTCTTTTCATTTTTTAAGCACGACTCGAGCCGCGCGCCGTATCCTCTGTCAGGCGGGAGTCGCGCTCATCGTCCGACACGACCGACGTGAGCGCGACACCCTCCGCACTGTTCGGGCTCTCCTTGAGCGGCGCCTGCTGATACAGGCTCCCGCCAAGGAGGCACACGCAGAGCGCGCCGATGCCGGAAGCGGACGCATGCTTGTCCCAAATGAGGACGTTGACCGTCACGGTGAGCATTTTGTTCATGACGCCGACGACGGTGTATGTCGTCGCGGAGACGAGCGATTGGCACCAGAAGCCTGGAGAGAGAGAGAGAGAAGAGCAGGAGAGAGGCGTGAGGTGTGAAGTTGCGATGGAGAGAGAGAGAGTAGTGTGCGATGATGCAAGTGCGTGCGTGCGATGATGCGTACCGGCCCATGAGATCCCTATACCAATAGCGCATGACAGGAGGAGCCACCCAAGGGCGGACGTCGTCACGTCGACACTCGCGAGCCGCGCCTCGGAGAGCTCGCCCGCGATCGCGCAGACGAGGAGCGCCGGAATAATCGAAAAGGTGTTTGTGTAGAGCACCGGCGTCCACAGCGACGCCAGAGGTATGCCCGTCACGAGGAACTTGCCATAGGTGAGCTGGAAGACGAGGACGGCCCACCATATGAGGACCCAATAGTACGCGGCCGCGCCGTTCACCTGGAACTCGCGGTCGGACATAATGTACGAGATCGCGCCGCCGGTGATCAAAAGGAGCGCAAAGCAGCTGCGCGCGCCGGGCATCTGCCGGTTGTAGAAAATCGTGTCGAAGCACGCGACGGCGAGCGGCGTGCAGCTGCGGAAGACGATGACGGTCTCGACGTTCGCCATCGAGAGCACCTTCATGTTTGTGTACGTTCCGATCGTGAAGGAGAGCACGTAGATGATAAAGAACTTCGCCTTCTCCCACTCAAAGTCGTCCATACGCAGGCAACCGCCTAGCTTGCCGCCAAAGACGAAGACGGAGCAGAGAGAAAACTGGCACGCGGTCACAAGGCCGGGGAGCGGCAGGTGGTGCACGGCGAGCTTGTTCACCTGCGCGAGAGCACATTAAAACGTGTGAGCGTGTATCGCGCAAAGAAGGAAAATGGAGACGGCGTAAAATAAACGGTGGGTGGAACGCACGAGAAGCATGCTGCCGCTGCATATGCAATAGAAGATGACGGCCGCCGCCGTCTCGGAGGAGGAGGCCTCGCCGTGGCGCTGGATGCCCATGAGATCCACGCGATGGGACGTTGACAACTTGAAGTTTGCGGCGGGCGCTTCAACAAGTTTACAAAAGCTAGCGCCCAGGCGAGGACCTGCATGTGCGGACGTGTTGTCGCATGATTCCATGGGGGGACAGGCCACGTGTCTTCGCCGTTTCGCGTGCGTGGACAACTCCAACTACCACCAACGCTCACTACTACACACGATGGCCATCGAGAGCACGACCCGAGGCTCGATGGTGGACGCCATCGGCAAGGTGGACACCACCGCACCCTTTACCGACGTCGAGCCCGAGAAGTTGAGGGAGGAGCGCCAATCCGAGCTCAAGACGCGGGCGCAGAAGGCGCGTGAGGAGGAGGACGATGACGAGGAGCAGGTCGGCCGCTTCCGCCGGATCACGCCAAAGGTGCTCAAGAAGCTGAGCAAGGAGCAGAAGCTGTACAACACGGCGTCGCTCAACGACAAGCTCTACCTCCACTACCACGGCTTCCAGAAGATTGAGGGCCTCGAGGAGTGGACGGGCCTGCGTGCGCTCTGGCTCGAGGGCAACGGCTTCACCGCGATCGAGGGCCTCGAGACGCTCACGGACCTTCGCTGCCTGTACGCGCACCAGAACTGCATCAAGGAGATTGGCGGCCTCGATCACTGCCCGCTCATGGCGTCGATCAACCTCTCGAACAATATGATTCAGTCGATCTCCAGCCTCTCGTGCCTGCGCAAGCTCTCGACGCTCCAGATTGCCAACAACCACCTGACGACGGCCGACGATCTGCGCCACCTCTTGGAGGTGCCGGCGATCACGGTGTTGGACCTGCAGAACAACCGCCTCGAGGACGTCGAGATCTTCGACGTCCTCGAGGCGATGCCCTGTTTGGCGGTGCTGCAGCTGCAGGGCAACCCTGTGATCCCGAAGGTGACGATGTATCGGCGCAAGACGATCCACCGGTGCAAGGCGCTGTCGTACCTCGACGACCGGCCCATCTTTGAGGAGGAGCGGAAGGCGGTTGAGGCGTGGGCGATTGGCGGGCTGCCCGCCGAGCGCGAGGAGCGGCGCAGGCAGAGGGAGGAGAAGGAGCTGGCGCACCGCAAGAACCTCGATCACATGATGTCCATGCAAAAGGGGCAAACGGTGACGCGGCACGTCGACGGCTTTAACAACCCGCTGCCGGAGGTCGAGGATGATGATAATGAGGGTGATGACAAGGAGAGGACGAGCGAGGAGCGAAAGAAGGAGCAGGAGGAGAGGTATCGCAAGGAGCAGGAGGAGAAGGCGACCGAGCGCGACATGTACGATAGAGCGTTGAATGCGGTGGAGAGGAAGAAGAGGGAGCTAATGAGGAAGAAGGCGGAGAAGGCGGCGGCGGAGGCGCAGGCGAGTGAGGCGGCCGCGGGCGCGACGGATGCCGGTGCCGGTGCGGAGGAGGAGGAGGAGGAGGAGGATGTGCCGCTCAACCGCGGTGGCGGTGCGAAGGCGGCTGCCGCCGCGAAGGCGCCCGAGTGGTCGGCCGAGGGTGTGGATGAGGAGGAGGAGAGCGTGCCGCCGCCTCTTGCGGGTGCGGCGCCGCGTGCCGGAGGAGGAGGTACAACAAGCGGCGGCGATGCGACGAGCGACGGCTTCGTTCAGACGTACATCGCCGCGAGTGCCTTTGAGGGCGCAAAGGAGGGGTACGTCTTCAAGTCCGGGCACAAGGGGCTCGGCTATTATCGCGACGGCGCGCACTCGACGGTACGCGGGGAGAAGGCGAAGGAGACGAAGGCGGAGGTCATCGAGCAGGAGGACCTCGATGAGCTCGATTAGAGTGTGCGAGGAGAGGAGATTTTGAGTGGTGCGGGCAGAGTAAGTTTGTTTGCTGCTGCACAGAAGTTGTTTATGCGGTGAGAGCGCGACTTGAGGTTGCGCGGGCGTGGCTGCGGGTATTTTGGTCTTTAAAGAGCTCAACCCACCCACAATGGCAACGGCTCTCCGTCTTTCTGGATGACCGCATAGTGCGACCACGGTCCATCCTTGCCGCGGCGTGACGTCGAGGCCGACAGCTGCTTGACCGAGGACTTCCACTCGCGCTTCTGCGCCGCCGTCGGCTGCTCCGCCGGCTCGGACGAACTCTGAGAGGTGCGTTGCTCCTTTATGAATTGCATGAAGCGCACGCGGTGGCCTGGCGGCGGCCGGAGCATGTCGACCAGCGCGTCGAGCTGAAGGCGGTTGAGCGCCAGGATTTGCCCTATCGTCGCGCACGAGAGCTCGTCACAGAGCTTTCTCGTGTAGTGAGACATGCCAGCGCGCTCGAGAGTGGCTGCAAGCGGCGGTGCGGCCGATAGCGGTCGAGAGTGGCCACGGTCGGCGGCAGGATCGAGAGTGGCGTCGAGCGATGATGCACTGCGCTGCGGTTTATTGTTGGCGGCGGATTGAGGACGTCGCGACTCCACCAGATTGCCTGCGAGCCGCAAATGCTTTGGCAGCGGCCGCGACTTCTTTTCGTGCTTGAAAGAGGTGGGCTTCGGCGCGTCGCCAAATCCGTCGCGAAACTCACAAAGTATTGTCGGCGGGCCGCCGGTGCTGCCTCCACTGCGTGCGAGACCCGTTCGAACGCCCGCGGCTGGCATTTGGCCAAACATGTCACGTTCACAGAAAGGAGCCTTCGGCTTGCAGTATAAGCGCTGGCCGAGCGGTTTTGGGATGGCAGCGTGCATGGTTGGCGATGGTGCAGGTGGTGAGGAGGTTGCCTGAAGCCTGCGGCAAGTCAACCGCAAATTCCGTGGCAAATCGCGACACGTGGCACTCGATCGATCTCGATGTTATCTTCTTTCCTGTCTTGCGGGTGCGTTTGGCAGGTTGGCGGTGGTCTGAGGTGCCCGGTACGACGCTCGCGCGTATGAGTACGCGGACGGACAGCCTAATGGGCGAGGAAGGCTGGATAGCGGGCGCCCACAAGTATCGACGGCTCGGGCCAATGGGAGCGCCGACGGACGCAAGTGTTGGGGCAGACCAGCAGCGGCGATGGGTTGGCTTTGCCGGGTTGGGGCAGACGGTGACGGAGCGGCTCATGCTTGAGGGCAGCGATGCTGCTGACAAACGGGCGTCGTCGCACCCGCCGGCGACGGTGCTTGCAACGTCGCGCCACGTACACGGTGGTGAGTGTGCTGGAGTCGATCCGACCATTGAAGACCGCCCGTCCGCTTTTGTGAGGACCGCGTGGGACAAGTCGGCCGCGGATCACATACGAAAGATGATGTGGGACGTGAGAGAGGCGGGAGGAGCGGCGTCGAAGCTCATGCATCACCTGAATATGGCTCACTCGTACATATCAGCATCCCAAGCGGCGCGAAGCGCGCAGCCGGACGAGAACTGGCAAGCATACCACAGGGTAATAGCGGCGGATCTACCTAACACGGATTGGCAGATATGCGAGGGCTGTGATGAGGACGAAGACGGGATGGGGGAGAAGATAGCGCGCGACGAGCTTGGGGCAAAACTCGCGAATAACTGCTCTGTGGTAGGCCTTTGCTGCAAGGGACTGCTCGACAAATGGAATGAGGTGGCGGCGCCGGAGGTGGAATGGCGAGAGAGGAGCGAGGCGATGCGGGAAGTGCTCAGAGTGATTGTACGCTCATGGAGGGAGATGGCTGACGACGTACGAGCAAACGCTGCGTCTGCGGCGCACAGGATGGAGCGCGCAAAGGAAGGGAGTGGCGAGTACGTGTTGGCAAAGAGACTCAGGATCATCGACATTGACAGAACGACCGAGTTGTGGAATAAACCGGAGGCCTTGTGGGTGCGCTTCCTGTTCAAGTGGATACGGCTTGTGAAGGCCCGAGTCTTACGCAAAGCAAAGGAAAGCAGCGAGCCTTTTCGGTCGACGCATGCAGCATGGAAATTGCGAAATCTTAGCCTGAACGTGGCATGGGAGGAACGGACGGCGAATGGAGTGAGCGAGGAAGTCGAAGCACGAGACGAGCGAGCGTACACACGAGAAGGAAAAGGGCAGGAGCGGTGGCACGGTGCTCAGGCGAAGAGGAGGAAGGAGAGAGCAAGCGTGGATGTGGTGGACAGCGACGAGGCCGAGGTGGGCGGTGCGAGCGGTGGCAGTGGTGACAATAATGACGGCGGAGGCCCACTCTCGTTCTCGTTTACACAGAGCGTTGTGCACGCGGACGGAGGCGGTGATGGCGACATGAGCGACGCTGCGCATGATAATGACGCTGGCGGCGGGCGCTTCGAAGTTTGCACGGAAACTTCGGAACTTGAGGGTGATACTAATGATGGTCAGGGGGGTGGACTTGCTCGGACACGCCGCCTCGACACAGTGCTCGCCCTGCGGCCAGTAGCACGGTCGGCATTCCTTGTACATGTTGACGATCGCGACAGCCAGACGACGCGGCGTGACCATGCGCGACGAGCACGAGGCGATGGATGAGAACGTGGTTCCTTTCTCTCTCCCTCTCTCCTTTTCCTTCCTTTCTCCCTCTTTCTCTCCTTTTTTTGGGTGGGGTGGTGAACACGCTGCTGTTGTGGTGGCGAGCCGGGGCTGTAGGCTAATTGTTCGTTCGTTCGTATGAATTGCGACGACAACGCGCCTCTCATCTCACGTCGCTCAATTTCTCCTGCGCTGTCTCAGCAGTTGAGCCAGAGCCCTCCACCAATAAATGACGCCACTCACCATCGTCATCGTCGCCTCCATCATCGAGCTCATCGCCGCGTTGTTGGTACCAACCCACAAGGATGCGTACGCTTTAGTTGTTGGAATCGTGTCTCTCATCGTCGCCTTCCTCCTAGTCCTTCTCCAAAGCAAGGCCGACGGAACGCTACACAAAAAGCTCTTCACGCTTCCAAAGGTTGGCAGCCAAACGGCCGGCAGCGACGTCAATGTCGAGAGGCTCATCTGCTTTCTCCTTTTCGCGTGGTGGGCGGTCGGCACCGGCATCCTCACCTTCACCTATGGCCCATTCGTCGTGACGTCAAATGGCTACTTTGCAACGTGGCTCGCTCTCGCTGGCTCCTTAACTCTACTTGACGCCGCCGATGTCGATAAGGCGAAGCAGTCTCTAAGCATCGAGTCGGCACCGACGACCGTTCTCCTCATCGCGGCGCTCGTTGTGCTCGCGGGCGCCTTGCAGGCGACAAGCCGCTGGGAGGCGATTTTATGCATCATCATTGCTGCCATTGCCATCTTCTTCTGCTTGGCGCTGCTGCTCGCGGCCGAGAAGATTGACGAGAAGACAAAGGGCATCATGGCGATAGTGATGCTCGTCGCATGGTGTGCGGAAGCGGGCATTGGCACCTTCCGCGCGCCGTTTGGAGTGTCTGGGAATGGATTCTTCGCGTCGTGGGTTGGGTTGCTCGCGATTGTGAATCTCGCGCAGCCGGCGCTGCCGGCGGCCATGCAGGCCAAGGGTCCCATCGGCTTGGCCGCTGTGACCGGGAAGGGAGGTGGTTTGCCAGCGGCGGGCGCTCCTCCGCCGCCGCCGCCCGGCCCACCGCCGAATGTGTTTACGTAGAGACATGACAACTGTGGTGGTGCGGCGAAGTAGTAGTACAATCGTGAAATCGAGTGCATTTAAGTAAAACTACCCACCAAACGCATTCCCACCCGCGCTCCTTTTCAAGTCCTCGCCCGCGCCAAAGGGCGCCTCCCAATTCGTCACGTCGAGCGCCAAGAAGGGATGTGTCTCCTCCGTGAGGCCAAACGCCTTCAGAAAGGCCTCGTGATGCACGCGGTTGCCAAAGACGGCCTCGACGCACTCGGGCAGGTGCTCCCTCCAGTGCTTCGAGTCGATGATGATCTCATTGTAGAAGGAGTTCTTATACGTCGTTTGGTACTCTGTGAGCCGCTTCAGATTCGGGCCAAACTCGTCAGGCTGCCAAGAGCAGAATTTATCCGCCGACTCGCTCCACGGCGAACTCAAACGATCCTTGCCGCACGAGCCGCCGCACTGTCCCGACGAGTCAACCGGCTTGCCGCACAAGATCTTTGTGGCGCCCGGTCGGAAGAGCAGGCCCGTCGCCGCGCCTCTTGGGCCTTTGAAGAGAGGGAGCGGCTTGCCAGGCACATGCTGCGCAGCAAAGACTAAGGATGCCGACATCTGTGTCGCGCCGGGGCCGCTGCTTGCAGGCTCCCACGGGTTGCTACCCTCCCAACCGTCAAACACATGTATCAATAAGCCGGCATCTGCTAACGAGCCGTCAGAAGACCACGGAGCGATTTCGGACATCGAAGCGCCATACGGCGAGCGGCGAAAGCGTGCATTGACAATGTCGAAGGAGGTACCAGGAGGGCGAGGCGGCGGACGCGGCGCGGGCGGTGGTGGCGGCGGTGAGGGCGGCGGCGGTGGCGGATGAGGTTTCGGTGGCGGGTGTGGAGGCGGATGCGGCCGCGGTGGCGGCGGTGGCGGTGGCAAGGGCGGCGGCGATGGCGGCAGCGGCGACGGAGGTGGTGGATGAGGCGGCGGGTTTGGCGGCGGCGGTGGTGGTGGTGACGCTGCAACGAGGAGCTGGAGAGTGCCAACGACGCGCTTGGGATAGAGCGCGGCAGCGAGAGCGAGGGCAGCAACGAGAGCCAGGAGCAGTGCCGGCAAGCAGCGGCGAGGCCGTGGCGCTTCGAGCTCTTCGGGCTCATCCTCGCTCGAGGTGGAGCCGGAGGAGGAGACGCGGTTGTTGTCGTCCTCCTCCTCCTCGTCTTCCTCCTCATCATCGATACTTTCGCGACTCTCAATAATGTTCCGTGCGGCTTTATTTGCCGCTTTATTCTTCTGGCGAAGTGGGCCACTGGCCCATTCCTCGTCGTCATCATCAAATTTGGGAGGCGCGCGACGGCCAATCACTTGAGATACTCGCGAGTCAAAGTCGCCATCGTCCTTCTCTTGCGAGGCGGTTGCAAGTGTAGCGCCGCCATCACGCATAAATCGAATCACATTGTCTGCAGCGGCGCGTCTCGTGCGGTGGTCATTCGAGACGGCTAATTGGTCCACGAGGCCGCGCACGTCCTTGCGTCGCTGCATGCTGTCAGGCGTCGCTGGAATAAA
>JACLAC010020300.1_pt1 | contig 11505 bp, 11 predicted proteins | sample 8027881 | NCBI WGS metagenome assembly JACLAC01 (sample SAMN15725517, study PRJNA655200) | protist metagenome | isolation source: fluorescence activated cell sorting (FACS) single amplified genomes of... | place: Spain: Blaines Bay Microbial Observatory, Mediterranean Sea | collected 2016-01-19 | reverse complement strand
TAAAGATACAGGCCAATCGTGACAGCCCTTGTCGGAGACTGAAAATGAATCGTTCAGATCTGGTCCTCACCCTAAAAGAACACACCGATTTGTCTCGAGTAGAAGCCGACTTGCTGGTTCGTCACTTCTTCCAGGCCATTGCGGACGGCCTCAAACGAGATGGTCGGGTGGAACTCCGCGGATTCGGCGTTTTCAAACTGTCCTCGCGCAAACAGGCCGGATTCCTGAACCCCAAGGATGGACGTTACTATGGCGGGGTGGACCTCAAAACCATCAAATTTCACAAGTCTTCCCGAGGGGAGAAGGACGGGTTCTGAGAGTGGAACCAGGCATCGAAGGTTTTTTTGATGGTTTCCAACTGGTCTTCACTGAGATCGGTGAATTTGAGACCAACCCGAAAGCCCTCCTCGGTAAAGGAGAGATGGACGACTTGGGCACTATTGAAGGTCACATGGTGGGAGCGCATCTTGAAACTGCCGTCCTTGATCTCATCACCGGCCACGGGCTCCCAATCCCCCTTCATGTGAATGCCGAGCCCCTCGAGATTGAAATCCACGAGGCTACCGCTGTGGCGGTGGTCATCGAAAGAGAAGGAAATGGTTGTAGGGTTTCTGGAGCCGGTCGGTAGGCGAATCTTTTCCCGTCTGGCCAGGAAGAAAAGGTAGTTTTCCAGGAAAAAAACTAGGGATTTGTCTCGGGTAAGAAACCGTTTGACCGGTGCCTGGTAGGCGCCGCTCTTATCACGGAAACTCAAATCCCATGACATGGAGGTGTCGATGGGTGTTCTCCGCCCCTTGGGCGCTTTTACCTCGACACGTAGCTCCTCCGGGTCGATATACAAGACCTCGAGACTATATAATTGCTTGCTGGAATTGGCAACAAAGCACTTCTTGAATTCGGAATCTTCCTTCAAGGTCCGGAGAACTGTCTTGCTATTGACCGTTACGAGTTTCATCTTACCGTCCTGGAACCGTATTCACTACTCACTATTTTCGCTTATTTTTTCCGAAAATTCAATCGGATTGATCAATTCCCTTCCTGATGTCCTGCATAAACTGGGTCACCAGGGCGGATGCTTCCACCTTGTTTACTGTTTTTTCCAGCAGGCGTATGATGGCGCTTCCGATGACGACACCATCAGCGATCCGGCTGATGCGTGCCGCATCCTCGGGTGTGGATATCCCAAAACCGACCACAAATTGTTTGAGGTGGCGGCGCACTCGCTCCAGGTAGGATTCCAATCCTGCGGCCACTCCCTTCCGAGCTCCGGTCACTCCGGTCACGGAGACCCCGTAACCAAAGGAGGTGGTAAAAGGGGCAATACGCTGGATACGGGCCTCGGTTGTGGTGGGTGCGATAAGCGGGATGTAGTGAAGTCCGGCCTTCCGTAGCGCATCGATCAGGACATTGGCTTCTTCCAGTGCCATGTCAGGAACGAGGACCGCGTGGAAACCCACATCCCCGAGTATTTGAGCCGCTTCATCCAACGAGGGGGCCAGGGAATTGAGGGGGTTGAAGTAGCTGAAGAAAATGAGCTTGGACCGGAGGGTACCACCGAAGCGCCTGATCTCATCGAGTACCCATCGGGTGGTGACGCCATTGTCCAATGCCCTTTGGCTGGCAGCCTGGATGGTGGGCCCATCCGCAATGGGATCGGAAAAGGGGATCCCGATTTCGATGAAGTCGGCGCCGTTGTCATCCAACGCCTTGACCAAAGTTTCAAACCAGGCTTTTTCGGGAAAGCCCGCCGTAAGATATGGGATGAGTAGTTTCCTCACTTAGCCCGCCTTAATGTATTTTTCGTAGGTGTTCATGTCTTTATCTCCACGTCCGCTGAGGTTTACGATCAGTGTTTTGTCGCGGGGAAGGGTGGGTGCGAGCTGATCGGCAAAAGCAAGGGCATGAGCGGATTCCAGTGCGGGGATGATACCCTCGAGGCGAGAGACTTTCTTGACCGCGGCCAGGGCCTCCTGATCCGTAATGGACACGAATTCGGCACGACCGGTTTCCTCGAGGAAACTTTGCTCGGGGCCGACTCCCGGGTAATCGAGTCCCGCTGAGATGGAGTGCGCCAGCGAGACCTGACCGTCCTCGTTCTGGAGCAGGTAGGACATGGAACCGTGGAGAACACCCGGGCGGCCCATGGAGATGGAGGCCGCATGCTTTGCGGTATCGATACCCTCGCCCGCCGCTTCCACCCCGATCAGCCGGGGACCTTGATCGATGAAGGGGTAGAAGATGCCCATGGCATTGGATCCGCCGCCTACACAGGCAATGATGACATCCACCTGGCTGCCCAGCTCCCTGAGCTGGACCCGGCACTCCTCGCCGATGATCTTCTGGAAATCCCGGACCATTGCGGGATAGGGATGGGGACCCACTACACTGCCGATGATATAGAAGCTGCTCTCCACGTTGGTGACCCAATCGCGTATGGCTTCACTGGTGGCGTCCTTCAAGGTTTTGGAACCGCTGGTCACGGAACGGACCTCGGCGCCCAACAGGTGCATGCGGTATACATTCAGGGCCTGGCGCTCTACGTCCTCCTCACCCATGTAGACCACACAAGGCATGTCGAACAGGGCACAAACCGTCGCGGTCGCCACTCCGTGTTGGCCCGCTCCCGTTTCGGCAATAATCCTCTTCTTCCCCATCTTACGAGCCAGCAGGATCTGGCCGATGGTGTTGTTGATCTTGTGGGCGCCCGTATGGTTGAGATCTTCCCGCTTGAGAAAGATCTGTGCGCCACCGAGCTCCCGGCTCCAGCGCCGTGCCTCGTAGAGTGGCGTGGGACGGCCCACGTAATGTTTCAGGTAGTAGCGGTACTCTTTCCAGAACGCGTCGTCCAAGCCATGGTATTCCTCTTCCAGCTCCGCGAGTGCCGGCATGAGTGTTTCGGGCACGTATTGGCCTCCAAATGGACCGAAATGGCCCCGTTCGTCAGGTTGTAGGTAACTCATGCCGTATCCGGCCTCCTCACATTTTCGATAAATTGTTTGAGTTTCTCATGGTCCTTCTTGCCGGGTTCGGATTCCACCCCGCTGGAGATATCAACTCCATATGGTTTGTAACGGTGGATCAATTCAATTATATTCCCGACCTCGAGGCCGCCAGCCACCAGATAGTCACCTCGGATATGGTCTAGAAGCGTCCAATCGAAGGTGATCCCCGTGCCTCCCGAACGGTTACCCACCCGGGTATCCAGGAGGAAGGGAGAATCATAGCGATCGATCTCGGCCTGGTCCGGTAATTGATAGTGCAGGTGAATCACTTTGTAACCCCGCCAGCGCCGGATGAACTCGGGGGGTTCGGATCCGTGGAACTGAATCAGGTCGAAATCCAGGTTTTCCCGAAGCAAATCCAATTCAGCAGGTTCCGAGTCCTGAACCACCACAACCGTTTCGGCACGGCCCCCCACACAATCGAGCAAGCGCTTGATCCGGTCCTGTGCAAGGAAACGCGGGCTCTGCTTCACATAGATGAAACCGAGCATGTCCGCCCCGTAGCCGATGGCTGCTTCCACATCTTCCTCACGGGTCAGTCCGCAGACCTTGATTCGGGTCATAAGGCTCTCAACTCCTCGAGCCGCCGGGCCGGTTGTCCGCTCTTCATGAGGTATTCTCCGATCAGGAACAATCGGTAGCCGGCCCCGAACAACCGTTTCAGGTCCGCGGGCCCATGGATACCGCTTTCAGCCACCCAGGGAATGGTGCTGGGAAGCAAAGCCGCCATGTCAACAAGATGGTCGAGATTGGTCTGAAACCGCTGGAGGTCTCGGCAATTGACACCCAGGAAATCGACGGGCGTATCGCCCACCTTGTCTAATTCAGCCGCATTGTGAATCTCACACAGGACTTCCAGGCCCAGATCGTGGGCCAGGGTACAAAATTCCCGTAGCCGCGCCCGGTCCAGGATCCGGGCGATCAAGAGGACGAGGTCGGCCCCCATACAGCGTGCTTCGAAGAATTGATAGGGCTCGATCATGAAGTCCTTGCGCAGGAGGGGTAGGTCGACCTGGGCCCTAATCCGGGTCATGTCTTCGGGAGACCCGGCAAAAAATTCGGGTTCGGTAAGGACGGACATGGCCGATGCACCGCCTTGTTCGTATTGGACCGCCATCTCGATGGGGTCGCCGGCCAGATTGATATTGGGTCGTGAGGGACTCTTTCGTTTGAATTCGGCAATGACATGAGCAGTGTCGGGCCGGAGGGCACTCGCCAGGCTACATGGCTTGCGATCATTTTCGGCCGCCTTCTCTTTCAGGGCCGCCAGGGGAACAACCTTGCGGCGCCTATCTACGATGCGGTGGGTGTGTTCAACGATTTTGGTGAGAATATCCATATTAGTCCAACCGGTAATCCAAGTTCCTTATCTCTATTAGACAGGGGCCCGACCGGGGCCGGTCCTATTCTTTTTCCTGTTGTCCCCAGGCCACCAAAGCCTCGAGCCGTTCCCATGCTTTTCCGGATTCGATGGTAGTTCGGGCTGCCTCGAAAGCCAGGTCCAGGTCTTGGTAGGCGCCCGTGGTGTACATGGCAAAACCCGCATTCAGGACGACCAACTCACTGGCGGGACCTACGACCCGGTCCCTCAAAACCTCTTCGAAGATCGCCTTGTTTTTTTCCAGGTTCCCACCGGCCAGGTCATCAGGGGAAACCAGGTCGAAACCGTGGCGCCTGGGATCGAAAATATGGGATTGGTATTGGCCGTCCCGGACCTCGGTGACTTTGGTACGGGTAGTCAGGCTCACCTCATCGGATCCGTCTTCACCGTAAACCACAAAAGCGGTTTTCCCCATCCGCGCCAGAACTTTGCCGATAACCTCGGTCAAGCCTTCGTCGAAGACCCCGATCAACTGATTTTTCACCATGGCCGGATTCGCCAGGGGTCCAATCATGTTGAACAAGGTCCGTATACCCAAGGCCTTGCGAATAGGGACCGCGTGCCGAACGGCGGAATGGAACAAGGGCGCAAACATGAAACCAATCCCCAAACGGTCGATAGAGGTTTTTATTTGTGCCGGAGTCATTTGGAGGTTGACCCCCAGGGCTTCCAGTAGATCGGCACTGCCGCAGGTCGAGGATACCGCCCGGTTCCCGTGTTTGGCAACGGAATGACCGGCGCCGGCAACCACAAAACAGGCGGTGGTCGATACGTTGAACGAACTGCCTCCGTCACCACCGGTTCCGCAATTGTCCACGGCTTCAGGATCTTGGAGATCCAATGTTTCCGCATAGCGCATCATCACCTTCAAAGCGGCCTCGAGCTGTTCATCATCGATGCCGTTGCGCATTTGAAGGGTAAGAAAGGCTCCCCCGAAAGCGGGATCCAAGGAACCGGCCATGAGCCGGTCCATGACCAGGCTCACCTGGTCGGGTTGGGCGGGAGATCCATCGAGCATACTTTTGAGAATCTCTTTCATTTCTCCTCCACATCAAGGAAAAATTGGTGAATCATTATATAATGACTGGCCCGGCATTGGATACGGAAGAAAAGCATAAAGAGATGAAACACAGGTTTTAACCTTCTCGTTTCCTTCAAACCACGATTATTCACCATCGGGGTAGCTCTACCCACCTCCGATGTAGTAAAATTTTCTTCCCAAGAATCTCGCGGAAACCTTGTACGAGATCTATACTTGAAGGTGCCAAACTGTTTGGTGCCGGGGATACGCTCATGCTGGAATCATTGGCCGAGAAGTTGTTTGTCGAGAAAAAAACCAAACGGGTCAAAGGCAGCTCAATCCTGGTCAGCCGGATCAACGCCTTGGAGTCGAAGACCGGCAATATGACCGAATTCGAGCTCAGGCGCAGCACTGGCCGGTTCAAGGATAGAATCGAAAGAGGGGAATCCCTCGACACCATTCTTCCGGAGGCATTCGCAGTGGTCCGGGAGGCGGCTGTCCGGCAATTGGGCATGCGTCATTTTGATGTCCAGTTGGAAGGGGGAATCATCCTTCATTCCGGGGCGATCCTGGAAATGAAAACGGGAGAGGGCAAGACCCTGGCCGCCACCCTGCCGGCCTACCTTAATGCATTGAGTGGGAATGGGGTCCATATTCACACCATCAACGACTATCTGGCCAATCGGGACTTCGAGTGGATGTCCCCCATTTTCAGGTTTTTAGGTATCACCGTTGGATGTCTGTTACATGGAATGAAGGATAAAGACAGAAAAGCTGCCTACGCCTGCGACATCACCTACGGAAACAACACCGAATTCATATTCGATTATCTGCGCGACAATATGAAGTTCGACTCGGAAAATCGAAGCCAACAGGGCCTGCATTTTGCCATTATTGATGAAGTGGACCTGGCCCTGATCGACGAAGCGAGGACTCCTTACAACATTTCGGGCCAGTCCGTCGGTTCCGTTGAAAAGTTCCGGAAGGCCGAGATCGTGGTCTCCAAGCTGGGCCCCGTGCATTACACCGTCAACGAAAAAGACGACAAAGTGCAGCTCACGGAAGAAGGCATCCAGTGGATCCAACAGTTGTTGAACCTGGATGATTTCTATGAATCGTCTAATTACGAGCTCTACCAAGGCTTGAACAATGCCCTAAAAGCCCATCATATCTTCAAGAAAGATATTGATTACCTGGTTGAAAATGGTGAAGTGGTGATCATCGACTCTCAAACCGGACGCAAGATACCGGGCCGGAGGTATAGCGACGGCCTGCACCAGGCGCTCGAGGCCAAGGAACAATTATCCATTGCCGGGGAAAGTGAGACCCTGGCCACCATTAGCTGCCAGAACTTCTACCGCCTCTACGACAAGCTCAGCGGGATGTCGGCTACCGCGGATATCGAAAGCGCCGAATTCAAGGGTGTCTACAAGTTGGATGTCCATGTGCTGCCGACTTATCGGCCCATGATCCGAGAAGATAAGCCCGATCAAGTCTTCGGTAATACACAAGCCAAGTACCATGCTTTGATTAAAGAGGTGAGAACCCAACACCGGGAAGGGCGTCCCATTCTGATTGGGACCCTGGGCATAGAGTCATCGGAAGAGGTCAGCCATCTACTTGGCAAGAACGGCATCAGACACGTGCTTCTCAATGCCAAAAATGGGGAATACGAAGCCGAAATCGTCGCCCAGGCGGGCCGGCTCGGCGCAGTTACCATTACCACCGAAATGTCCGGCAGGGGAACGGATATCCTGCTCGGCGGGAACCCAGAGCTCCTGGCCAAGATGGAATCCCAGGAGAACCCTTATGCCGATATCCTCGAGCTCAAAGAGAAATACGAGCAGCAGTGTTTAGTGGAAAAACAGAAGGTCATCCAATTGGGCGGCCTGTTCATCATCGGCACCGAGCGAAATAAGGAACGCAGGAAAGACGAGCACCTCGTCGGCAGGAGCGGTCGTCAAGGTGATCCGGGCGCCAGCCTTTTCATCATCTCCCTCCAGGACAACCTGATGCGCCGCTTCGGCAGCCCACGTATGAAGAGCATCATAGCGAAGAACATGGAAGATGATGTGCCCATCGAGCATAAAATGGTCGACCGCGCCCTCCGCAAGGCCCAGAAAAGCATTGCCAACCGTAACTTCGAGATCCGCAAGAATCTCCTGAAATACGATGACGTGCTGGATAAACACCGCCGTTTTTTTTACCAGGCACGGTGTGATGCCCTGGGAAATGATTGTAAGGACACCTTCTGGGATAAGGTCCAATCAATTATTCATCGGCTGATCGACTCATACAAGGAAACAGATATGAGCACGCCGAAAGCGAGACAAGACTTTTTTTTAGAGGTTGCCGCGACCTTGAATATCAGGACCGGGAACCCGTTCGAGAAAATTGACTGGAAGAAAATATCGGGACACCTGTTCGAGGAGGTCGAGAAGGCCTACAATCTCAAATGGGAAAAGCTGGGATTAGCAGAAAAAACTGTCCGGGACCACGAGAAGTTCCTCAACTTGTATGTCATGGACCAGCAATGGAAGCAGCACCTTGCCAACATGAATGATCTCAAAAAAAGTATTTCCTTGGGGAATAAGGATCCCCTGCTGGCATACCATCATTCCGCCGCCGAGTTGTTCGATCATTTTCGGGAACGCCTGGATGGGGAAATTGTCCGAACCCTGGTATTCCTGGTGCCCCGAATCAACGGCTGACAAGAAATCAGAAAACGGCTGTTTCCAAGGATCCCACCCCATTAAAGGGCGGCCTTCCCTTCTTCCGACCTCCTTCACTCGCACGTCCCTTCGTTCGACCTTGCGACCTCCCTACCGAGCAAGCTCGGAGGAGTACGGGGTTGCCTCCTTCCATGCAAATACCCCACGGATCACTTAGTTAGGTCCCCCTGCGACTCCGGTGCAAATGATGTCCGCCAATGGGGATGAGCCCCATTGCCTTGCACTTACCTTTTGGTTCAAGCCTTTCAGTTCCAAATTGGTTTGTTGGCCCCGAAGGTGCTAATGTGGTTCACTTATGTTGATCATATGACCCGACAGGCTTTGTTCTCTTCAGTAGAAGAGAATCCAAAAAATAATCGGGATCGTAAAACCAGCGAGAATCAACCACAATCCGCGGCCGGTCAATCGCTTATCCCCCCGGACCATGAACAGGCCGGTAGTCGCCAACAACATAAGGGCAATGGCAAAGAGGTCTGAAACATAGGTCCACAACCCGCCCGCCTCGTTGAGGTGGAGGAAATTGAGCAGGGGGATCACTCTTCTGGGTTTGAGTATTTCTACCTTGACCTCACCGGTATCGAGTTCAACGTCCACATTGCGCAGGTATAGAACCAGCCGTATCCGGTCCTGGGAAATATCCAGCAATTGTTTGGGGGTTTCGTCAATTTCCAGCCGGGTGAGAACTTCCTGGGCCATGACTTCCAAATCGTTGCGATCCACCGGTCCGATTTGGTAGGATCGCTCTTCCACCTTGAAGCTGGTTTGCCAGGATGTGAAGTGATTGACAAAGATACCGGAAACCGCAAATACAAAAATCAAGCCTATGGTTAGGTAACCGAGATCCCGGTGAAAAGCGCGGTTCCAAATGTAGAGCTTCCTGCCGGTTATTTTGGGCATCAAACCCTCACCTCATGTTCCCCGCGCTCAAAAACACCGGGGTCTTATTCTACTGAAAGGAATTTCGAGTTAATAAATGCATAATCGCTACCGGCTGCGTACACATGGCAATTCCCACAGAACTTGCCCCATTTGGTTTTGAGCCCGGCTCCCCGCTTCTTGCCGCTGGCTCCCATGATAAATTCCCAGTCGCCTGTATCGGGTGCCTTGCCCTCGGCAAGTTTGATCATGATGGTGAGTACCGGTTTCTTTTTGGCATCGTATGCCTTTTTGTTCTTGAAAGCCTCTTTGACGATGATGGTTCCCTCGGGATAGTTGTAGGGGCCCATGCTCTTGTTTACTGCTTCCCCGATACTGTTGATAAATATATCGCGATAGGCCTTGTTACCCAAATGTCTTTTCTGAAGGAACCCGGTCGGGTCACCGGTATTGGGCTCCTTGGTGACCTTATACCATTTCTGGTAACCGGCCCACCCTTCGGGTCCTATTCCTGATGATACCGGTGCAGGTTTCATCCATGCCGTCATCCCAAATATTGCTGTCAAGGCCAATAACCCCAATACAGTTTTCATTTTTCTCACTTTATCCTCCTATTGATGATCTTCATGATGTTTTCCCTAAAGAGATTGATTCTCAAATTGCAGGTGATTCACAAAGTGACTAGAACTTGTTTCTTTCAAATTCAAATTACTTTTGTTGATGGTCTCTGGGCTATGATCTTCATTCTTTCTTCAATGATCGGACGAAATTTACCAGATGCCAGCGATCCTTTTCAGAGAGGATGAGTTTCCAAGTGATCATGGGCAGCCTTCCCTCACTTATTTTCCAGAAAAGCTCTCCGTCCTCCTGGCTTTGGACCTTTGCGGAGCTCAGGTCGGCCGGCCTCGGGTCCAGCACCCTGCCGCCCGGTCCATCGCCCTTACCCGTCTCACCGTGGCAGACTACACAACGTTCCGCGAATATTTTCTTTCCCTTTTTACTGGATTTCTTAATGTTCTTTTCCGGGTTGGACAAGCTTTTCGAAGATGGATCGGCAACCCAGGGCGCTTTTTCCTCGGGCGAGGGGATAGGCGCCGGCGATGCCGAATAAGCCTGCAAACCGCAAATCAATAAAACCACAAAACTAATCCGTGTAAACAACATCAACCCTCCTGTTTTAGACCAAATACCTAATCAGCATGAAAACAGTTGGAGTATATCTTTCATTCCCTTTTTTAAAAAAAGCGATGGAAAAGCGGGTGCGATTCAAAGTTGCCGGTGTCAGATGTAACGGGCGAAATGTCGGATGTATCGGGCGATGGGTGAGCCGATTTATGGGTGAGGATTTAGTCCGGGACAAAAGTATTCGACAGAACATTTTCCGGACTCTATGATGAACAGGCTAACCGTGGCAGGGAGGGAGCATGAACATGGTATGTGAGATGGCCGGAAATTGTGGGGGTTGTCCCTTGATCTCCATAGCCTACCCGGCTCAGTTACAGGCTAAGCAGGAGCGGTTTTCCAAGCTTTGGGAAAAGACGATTGGCGCACCGCCACCCCTGGATCCGGAGATCCAATCCATTGCTGAATGGGGTTTGAGGGATCGTGTGGAAATGACGCTCTTCCGGGTGAACGGCAAAATGTTGTTCGGCCTCTACGACCTGAATCATGAAGAGATTGTGGACCTGAAGACCTGTCCCCAAATGAGTGAGGCCATCAGGCCCTGGTTCGAAACCTTTCGCGATAACCTGCCCGACGTGCCCCTGGGCGCCGCCCGCCTGAGAGTGTCACCCATGGGAAAAAAAGGGGTCTGGCTCCATCTGCCCAAGAGGGAAATGGAACGGTTGCTGGCGGAACGGACCTGGCTTCAGCATCTGGCCTCCCGGGTCCATGTGGAAATGGGCCAGGGCCGGCAGAAGGTCAGCCTCACCGATCGGGGACTCGGCCTTACCGATCCCGTACTCGAACCCTGGTTCGAAACCTATCCGGGTGAAGGGGAGACGCCCCTGCCCCTATATGGGACCGTGGGCTCGTTTACCCAAGTGGGATTTAGAGCCAACCGGGCCCTGCTTGCCCTGACCCTTGAAGCGGTCAAGATGACTGGGGCTCGGCGCTGGTTGGAACTGGGCGCCGGTATCGGCAATTTCACCCTACCCCTGGCCGCTGGAAGCGAGCACGTGATCGCGGTGGAGAACGATCCCCGAGCCCTGGCCGGCCTGGTCCGTTCAGCCGGTGAAGCCGGTCTTTCACACCGAATCCAGGTAGCCCAAAAGAATATTCACGCCAAAAAAGCAGCTTGGGATTCCTTACTGGCAGAACGGGATGGGATCCTTGCCGACCCGCCCCGCTCCGGATTGCGGTCTTTCGCGCGTTATTTGAGTGCAGCCCCTCGAAAACCCGCCTGGTTTCTCTACATCTCCTGTTCCAATGAAAGTCTGGTAGCTGACCTGGCCCACCTCCTAGCAGCCGGTTACCGCGTCCGTTTCCTCCAGG
>JACLAC010015649.1_pt1 | contig 11507 bp, 10 predicted proteins | sample 8027881 | NCBI WGS metagenome assembly JACLAC01 (sample SAMN15725517, study PRJNA655200) | protist metagenome | isolation source: fluorescence activated cell sorting (FACS) single amplified genomes of... | place: Spain: Blaines Bay Microbial Observatory, Mediterranean Sea | collected 2016-01-19 | reverse complement strand
ACGTGCCGCTTCACAAACAGTGGGAAATTTTTACATGACGGTGAAATTCTGGGAACAAAAAAAATTACATGAAATGAGTGATGAGGAATGGGAATCTTTATGTGATGGCTGTGGCCGCTGCTGTTTAGAAAAATTAATTGATAATGAAACAGAAGAGCTTTGTTATACAAATATTGCTTGTAAAATGCTAGATCAAAAGACATGTAACTGTAAAGATTACTTAAATAGATTTCATTATGTTGAGGAATGTTTACAGTTAACGAAAGATAAGATCGATCAATATTATTGGTTACCTCATACCTGCTCTTATATTTTATTAAAAGAAGGTAAGCCTTTACCTACATGGCATCCTTTAGTCACAGGCTCTAAAGATGCAATGCATAAAGGACGCTTTTCAGCCAAACATAACATGGTGCATTTAACTCATCTTGATGACTGGGAAGATCATGTTATTTATCGTTGTGCTTTATATACCGAAGACACTTGAAACTGCAGATGCGCAGGCTTTACTCATTCACCCAATCACATCGTTTATCTATGTTCATGGGACCTATGAATTTGCCGCCTTCCTGCATCTTCAATTATTTTGGGTGTAGCATAAAAATTAATTATATTTATACATAAGAACCGCATTGTGAAATTAATTCTTGGTCCAATGGAGGGTGTGCTTGATGCCCTTATGCGACAAATCTTAACTGAACTAAACCCTTATGATCTCTGTGTTACTGAGTTTGTGCGTATTATTGATGCAAAACTCCCCGCTCATGTGTTTTATAAAATATCACCTGAATTACATAATGGCGGGAAAACACCTTCAGGTGTGCCTGTTCGGGTTCAGCTTTTAGGTCAATCTCCACATTATATGGCTGAAAACGCAGCATTTGTTGCTGAGTTGGGCTCTCAAGGTGTTGACATTAATTTTGGCTGCCCTTCAAAAACGGTTAACGGTAATAAAGGGGGCGCGGCACTGTTAAAAGATCCTGAGTTAATGTACAAGATCGTTTCATCTGTTCGTAATGCCTTGCCAAAAAATGTTGTAGTGAGTGCCAAAGTACGACTCGGTTTTTTTGATTGTTCACATTATCACGAAATTGTTGATGCTGTAGAACAAGGAGGGGCAAATGAAATTGTGGTGCACGGAAGAAGTAAAGCGGATGGATATAAAGCCGGAACGGTTCGTTGGGATATTATTGGAGATATTCAAGAACGCTTAACCATTCCTGTTGTTGCGAACGGGGATATTTGGTCTCAAAAAGAAGCAAAACAATGTCAAATTACAACGAATTGTACGCAGTTAATGGTTTGTCGCGGTGCGCTTTATATTCCCAATTTAGGCGCAAATATAAAAACGGGACAAACGCCAATGGCTTGGGGAGATGTACTTGATTTATTAGTACGTTATTCAGAATTTGAGATCAAAGGAGACAAAGGGTTGTATTATGCAAATCGTGTAAAACAATGGTTTCGCTATCTTCAAGTTGCTTATCCTGAAGCTAAAAATCTCTTTTTTGAATTACGAAAATTAAATGATAAAAAAGATGTTTTACAAGGCATCCTTAACGCGCAGCTTTTATATAAAAAGCACTGCGTGGCTTAGTTTGCTAAACGTAAAACCAATATTTTTTCATATCATGTCCCCGAAAGGAAGACCTAACAACATGATCCAATTATCAACACAATGGGCTGGAATGTCAGCCGCTTATATTGAAGGTGCGTTACTTGCGGCTAATATTTCACCTAAGCCTTTACTTCCAGAGTTGTGGCTTCATGAATTAGTCAAAAAAGAAGGGGATGAAAATAATATATCTGAAATAGACCCAGAAGATCGCAGCGTTATTTTATCTCATCTCGAAAAGCAATATATAGCATTAATGCAAAATGCCTATGAGTTACCTAAAGAATTGAAATTTGATAAAGAGGCAACTTCTATTCATCAAACTTTTTCTGAAGGGTTTTTAGCGCTATGGCTTTACGTTGAACCTGCTTGGCAAAATGTAACGATGACAGAAGGTACGCGCAGGATGCTATCAGGGCTTGTGACTAGTTTATTATTGATGAATGATGAAAAAGGTACATTACTGCAAATGCAAGAAGCGGGTTTGACTCAGTTACCGGAGCCTCATGCTTTATACTGCCAATTTAATATGATGGTAAATGAAGTCGCTCAAGCGGCGAGTGAAAAAATAATTGGAGCTAAAACACGGGCGGTGAATCCCTTTAAAAAGGTGGGAAGAAATGATATTTGTCTGTGTGGAAGCCTGTTAAAATTTAAAAAATGTTGCGGTAAATCGTAATAATAAGATGTTATCTCTATTGCGTAGAGTGAAAAGGCGGTAAGTGAAAAGGCAATAAGTGAATGCGCGCTTGTTAATCATCTTTACGTCTAAAAGGGGAGAGATAAACCCTCCTTTGCAAGGAGGGCTAGATGGAGCAAAAAAATAGTAACATTAAACGAAATCTGAATGTTCTTTTGATTGAGTATCTCTAATTTGAGTAAATTGAGAAATAAAGACGGCGAAGAAAACAACTAACATGGCAGACATGATGATAACAAGCCATTGCGGCATAGAAAGGGTTAGAAACTGCCAAGCAATTTTGCTGCAATCTCCACTTGCTTCAAACATCCAAGGCATCCATTCATTTAAAGGTGCCCATGTAGGAAAGCGTACAAAAATATCACACATAGCGCCAAATAATTGGTTTGGATCAGGGAATTGATAAGAAACATGCTCAATGGCAAGTTTTAATCCCCATGCTGTTGATGTACCCCAAGTAATTAAGGCCACCCATCGGACATAGGCATTTTGAGGCGCTAGCATACCGAGTAAGCCTGCTGAGAAAATACCTAGCATCGCCACACGTTCATAGATACACATGACGCAAGGTAATAATTCCATTACGTGTTGAAAAAAAAGCGCATATGCTTCAAGTGCTAATGCACTTAGCATCAAGAGTAACCACGCGGTTCGTCTACGAGATATTTGATTTAAAAAAGAAAGCATAGATTGTTCCTTAGACTCTATATAAAAGCCCACGAGCACATGTGGGCTTTTAGGGGAAATAATATCTTCAGTATTAATTCAAATCATTTGCTAAAACAAGTGCATTAATGAACAAACAAAAAATATTAGTGCGCTGAGCGGATAATATCTATCACAGGTTCTGAATAGGGCACTAACCAACCGACATCATAGAAAAAATTTGTCATAGGTATTAAAAATAGCTCAATGCCAGCAAGGCCGACTAAACCCATCACGATCGTGTAAGGCAATGCCATATAAACCATCGTTCCATATGATAGGCGAAGTAATGGCGCAAGTGTTGAGGTTAATAAAAACAAAAATGCCGCTTGTCCGTTGGGTGTGGCAACGGAAGGTAAGTTTGTACCTGTGTTAATCGCGACAGCAAGTAATTCAAATTGCTCACGGCTGATGATGCCATTTGTTAACGCGGCTTTAACTTCGTTGATGTAAACAGTCCCTACAAACACATTGTCAGACACCATAGAAAGCAAACCGTTGGCAAGGTAGAACATAGTAAGCTGATCGCTACCCTCTAATGCCAGCACATTATTGATGATAGGGGCAAAAAGACCTTGATCGACAATAACAGCCACAATAGAGAAGAAAACAGCGAGTAATGCGGTAAAAGGAAGGGCTTCTTTAAACGCTTTACCTATGTGATGTTCGTTAATAACGCCCGTAAAAGAAGTTGCAAGAATAATAACCGATAACCCAATTAACCCCACTGCCGCAAGGTGCATTGCAAGGCTTATGATCAACCAAATTGCAATAAGTGCCTGAACAATTAATTTTGCTTTTTCTTGCTGGGTTCGTTTTTCACGCTTAACTCGGTTATATTCAACAAGAATTTGACGAACATTGTCAGGAAGCTTTGTGCCATAACCAAAAAGAGCAAATTTTTCAACTAAAATACAGGTTGCTAAACCGCAAAGAAGAACGGGCAAAGTAACAGGTAACATACGCAAAATAAATTCACCAAACTGCCACCCTGCTTTATCTGCAATAATGAGGTTTTGCGGTTCACCCACCATTGTCATCACACCGCCAAGGGCTGTACCCACACCGGCATGCATGAGCAAGCTACGTAAAAAAGCGCGGTAATTTTCTAAATCATCACGGCTGAGATCGTCTGAAATAGACTCGTCTTTTTTATTGGTATTTGAAGGATTAATGTCATCGCCAGATGCAACTTTATGATAAATAGTATAAAAGCCAACAGCCACGCTAATAACAACAGCGATAACCGTAAGGGCATCTAAAAACGCGGAAAGAAACGCGGCTGTTGAGCAAAAAGCAAGAGACAACAGTGCTTTTGATTGAATGCCAAGCAATATTTTAGTGAATATAAACAGTAAAAGCTGCTTCATAAAGTAAATGCCTGCCACCATAAAGATCAGGAGGAGGATCACTTCAAAATTAGCAATAAGTTCATGTTTAACCGTTGCAGAACTTGTCATTCCTATTGCAACTGCTTCAATAGCAAGTAAGCCGCCGGGCTGTAATGGATAGCATTTTAAAGCCATTGCTAACGTGAAAATGAATTCCACTACAAGCACCCAACCTGCTATAAATGGATCAATGGCAAAAATAATTGGGTTAATAATTAAAAAAGCAACAATTGCTGCTTTGTACCAATTAGGTGCTTTGCCAAGAAAGTTCTTAATGAAAGCACGCCTTAAAGAAATGGCCATAGTTCGTTCTCAATGTATAAAAATATAGTATTTATACCCTTCATCCTTGAAACTTTAGATGCGTTGGCGGCGTTTATTCTCCCAACCAGATAATTTATCTATACCCTTCATACCTGAAACTGCAGGTGTATTGGCAGCGCGCATTCGTCTTCCTGCCTCTTCAAATATGTTGGGTCTATGTAGCTCTAGCTATGGGATTTGAGAGTAACCCACTTACCGCATTCTTGAGTTTCTAGGTTTATTGGGTACAGAATGAAATCGATATAACTCTTTTTCGTTGCATATGTTAACCCATTTCATGCAGGTATTGTGCTGATGATGCAAGAGTTTATTTAAAAAGCTACACCTAGCCAAAATACTTTGTAGTCGGGGCAAGCCCTTAGTAAGCCCTTTAAATAAAGGGTTGGCATATGATCTCCATACTTGAAGTGGCTGATGCGTTAATTGCTCTCATTAACCCGAATGAGTGAAGCCAACGCATCTGCATCTTCAAGAATAACGGGTATAGAAAAAACGAAATTATTTTGTTAATAAGGACTAGAGAATAAATGTTTTTATTTACAATGTTTATTATTTTTAGTGCAATCACGCGGTATTACTTCAAAATATAGGGGCGAAATTCCCCACAAACGCTTTGCACCAAATTGGAAATGGTATGATGCGTTATTAATCACATCACATAAATCGGAATCGACACGCTATGGTAATAAAGGCTGATAGTCCAGCAACGTTTGCTGAAAAATACATAATTGAAAGCATTTGGAATAATCACTTTCCCCAAGGCTCAATTTTACCAGCCGAGCGTGAGTTATCTGAATTGATAGGTGTAACAAGAACAACCCTAAGAGAAGTATTACAGCGATTGGCACGTGATGGCTGGTTAACCATTCAGCACGGTAAACCAACCCGAATTAATGATTATATGAATACATCCGGTCTTAGTATTTTAGATATATTAGTTACACTTGAAGGTGAAGATGTACAAGGCGTTTTGGATAATTTACTTTCAGCCCGTACTGATATCAGTGGCGTATATATGCGCTATGCAATGAAAAATAAACCTGAGTTGTGTCAATCATTAATCAAAAAAGTAATCCAGCGCTGCGAATTATTAATGGAAAGCGAGACTTTTACAGGGTTTATAGAGGAAGTTGAAGAAAAAACAGCGATCCAGCAAGATGTTAAAAAAGTATTCGATGCATTTGGTAAAATAGATGCTCAGTTATGCGAATCTGTTTGTTATGGGCGTGCGTTTAATCATTTTGATTATATGCTATTTCAAGGAATGGCGCATTTATCAGGAAATAAAGTATATGTATTAACCATTAATGGCATGAGAAAAATTTATACTCGAGTCGGTGGTTATTATTTTATGGATAAAGCCGCGTGTGACTTGGCGTTAGATTTTTATCGCGATCTTTTAGCCTTAACGGTGGAGGGAAAGCATAATGATGTGATTAGTTTAATTAAGCGATATGGTCGAAATAGCGGGTCGATGTGGTTTGCTCACCGTGAATCTATTATCAAGTTAATGAAACAAGAAGAAGCGTAAACGTATTGTTATGACATAAAAAAACGGATATAAAAAAAGTTATATCCGTTGTTAGAGCATATCACTCTTCAATAGTCTGATTAATTATCAATATCAGATCGTTTTGGGCAAGTGGTTAAGATGCGACATTTTCCATCAGCCAGCTCTTCTTCAAGAACAACATCAAACCCCCATAAACGATGAACATGTTTAATAACTTCTTCATAATTATCATGCAGTGGAACATTGTTTTGTGGAACATAACGTAATGTTAATGCTCGATTACCTCGTAAATCCACATCATATACTTGAATGTTAGGTTCAATATTACTCAGATTATATTGCGCTGAAAGTTTTTCCCTCAAAATCCGATAACCTTCTTCATTATGAATACTGGTGACTTCAATAAAGTTTTGCTTGTCATCATCGTTAATAGAGAAAAATTTCATATCCCGCATAACTTTAGGTGATAGGAATTGGCTGATGAAACTTTCATCTTTAAAATTATGCATAGCAAAATGCAAGGTTTCCAACCAATCACTTCCTGCAATCTCTGGAAACCAATGCGTATCTTCTTCTGTTGGGTTTTCGCAGATACGGCGAAGGTCTTGGAACATAGCAAAACCCAGAGCATACGGGTTTATACCACTGTAAAACCGACTGTTGTAAGGGGGCTGAGCAACAACGTTTGTATGGCTATGTAAAAACTCCATAATAAAGCGTTCAGTAACAATACCTTCATCATAAAGATGATTCAAAATAGTGTAGTGCCAAAATGTAGCCCAGCCTTCATTCATGACCTGAGTTTGTTTTTGAGGGTAAAAATATTGGCTTACTTTTCGAACAATACGAATAATTTCTCGTTGCCAAGGTTCAAGTAAAGGAGAATGTTTTTCGAAAAAATATAAGATGTTTTCTTGTGGCTCAGAAGGGAAGCGAGGCGTTTCCACTTCTTCTTTTTTTTCTGTTGTAGGAATAGTGCGCCAAAGTTCATTAACCTGAGTCTGTAAATAATCTTCACGGGCTTTTTGACGGGCTTTTTCTTCTGCTAATGATATTTTTTGCGGGCGTTTATAGCGATCAACACCATAATTCATTAGTGCGTGGCAAGAATCGAGTAATTTTTCAACTTCATCGAGGCCGTATTTTTCCTCGCATTTTGAAATATAGTTTTTAGCGAATAAAAGGTAGTCAATAATTGAACTGGCATCAGTCCACGTTTGAAATAAATAATTGCCTTTAAAAAAAGAATTATGCCCATAACAGGCATGTGCCATTACTAATGCTTGCATTGTGATGGTGTTTTCTTCCATAAGGTAGGCAATACAAGGATCAGAATTTATTACAATTTCATAAGCAAGCCCCATTTGCCCATGTTTGTAACCTCTTTCAGTTTCAATAAATTGCTTTCCAAAAGACCAGTGGTTGTAATTGATTGGCATACCAACGCTTGAGTAAGCGTCCATCATTTGTTCGGCCGTGATGACCTCTATTTGATTTGTATAGGTATCTAATTTGTAGTGTTTAGCTATCCGTTTGATTTCATTGTGATAACTGTCGAGTAGTTCGAATGTCCAATCTGGCCCGTCATGCAACGGTTTTTTTAGATCATTACTATCCACTGTCATAAAAACCTCCTTGTCATCGAGAAAGGGTTAGCTTACTTGTTTTTTAAAAAGCTCTCGAAAAACGGGGAAAATATCATCAGCATTGCGGATGTTTTGCATAGAAAAATTATCGCAAGACTGTTCAAGGGCTTCATATTCTCGCCATAGTGTTTGGTGCGCCCGACGCGTTATTTCGATATAGGCATAATAACGTGTTACAGGAAGTAGATTTTTTTGTAGTATTTGACGGCAATTAGGGGAATCATCCGCCCAGTTATCACCATCAGATGCTTGTGCTGCGTAAATATTCCACTCTGTCGCTGGAAAACGCTCTTTGACGATGTCATTCATTAAGCGCAGCGCACTTGATACAATAGTGCCACCTGTTTCTTGTGAATAAAAAAACTCGTGCTCATCTACTTCTTTCGCTTGGGTATGATGGCGAATAAAGACCACCTCGACATTTTTATATGTTCGATTCAAAAAAAGATACAGCAGAATATAAAAACGTTTAGCAATATCTTTTGTTGCTTGATCCATAGAGCCTGAGACATCCATCAAACAAAACATTACAGCTTGGCTGTTTGGCTGAGGGCGTTTTTCATAATTTTTAAAGCGCAAATCAAAAGTATCAATGAAAGGTACAGCAGCTATTTTCTTTTTAAGGAATGTAATTTCTTCACGAATACGTTTTTCTTCAAGTGGTTGAGCTGGCTCTGATTGTTCAAGTAATTCAAGCTCTTTTACCAGTGCATGTAATTTACGTCTTTTACCTGCACACAATGCTGTACGTCTTGCTAATGAATTTTGAAGTGATTTTACGATGGCGATATTAGCTGGCACACCGCTTGATTTAAATCCCGCGCGGTGTGTTTTATATTCTACCATTTTGGTCATTTGGTTTTTTTGAAGATTAGGTAATTCTAAATCTTCAAATAATAAATCAAGGTATTCATCTTTTGATATTTGAAAAACGAAGTCATCTTGACCTTCACCTTGATCGCTGGCTTGACCTTCTCCTGCGCCAGAGCCACCGCTTTTGGGTGGCCTGTCGATACGATCTCCTGGTACAAATTGATCATTACCGGGGTGGACAGCATCACGCTGTCCGCCTTTTCCTTGTCGAAAAACGGGTTCTCGAATATCTCTTGATGGAATAGAGATATCTTCTCCGCTTTCTACATCGGTAATAGAACGCTTGTTAACGGCATCACCGATTGATTCCTTTATTTGTCTTTTATGACGACGTAAAAAGCGTTGGCGATTAACCGTACTTTTATTTTTTCCATTTAGTCGTCTATCTATAAAATGCTCCATAGGCTCCTCGCTATCATTAATACGGCAGGTTACGAAGACTTACGCACTCGTAAGTACCATTCTGAAAGGAGTCTAACTTGTTTACGTGTATAGCCTTTCTCCATCATACGAGCAACGAAATCATCGTGTTTTTTCTGCTCTTCAGTTGATGTTTTAGCATTAAATGAAATAACAGGAAGTAGCTCTTCTGTGTTTGAGAACATTTTCTTTTCAATCACAGTCCGTAGTTTTTCATAACTTGTCCATGTTGGGTTTTTGCCTTCGTTATTAGCTCTGGCTCGTAAAACAAAATTGACAATTTCATTACGAAAATCTTTGGGGTTACTAATACCTGCCGGTTTTTCAATTTTCTCTAATTCGCTATTAAGTGCTGACCTATCAAATAATTGCCCTGTATCAGGGTCGCGATATTCTTGGTCTTGGATCCAAAAATCTGCGTAGGTTACATAGCGATCAAAGATATTTTGTCCGTATTCAGAATAAGATTCGAGATAAGCGGTTTGGATTTCTTTTCCGATAAATTCAACATATTTAGGGATCAAATAACCTTTTAGATGTTCTAAATATTTATCTGCTACTTCTTGGGGGAATTGTTCTCTTTCTATTTGCTGTTCAAGTACATAAAAAAGATGAACGGGGTTTGCCGCAACTTCAGAATGATCAAAGTTAAAAACCCGAGAAAGAATTTTAAACGCGAAACGAGTTGATAGCCCATTCATACCCTCATCAACACCTGCGTAATCGCGGTATTCTTGGTAGGATTTAGCTTTAGGGTCAGTATCTTTAAGTGTTTCGCCATCGTATACGCGCATTTTTGAAAATACACTGGAATTTTCAGGCTCTTTAAGACGAGATAAAACGGTAAATCTCGCGAGTATATCAAGGGTGCTAGGTGAGCAAGGTGCTGATAGTAGCTCACTGTTTTCTAATAATTTATTGTATATTTTAATCTCTTCTGAGATGCGTAAACAATAAGGGACTTTAACGATATAGACCCTGTCTAGAAAGGCCTCGTTATTTTTGTTATTTCTAAACGTTTGCCATTCGGATTCATTGGAGTGAGCGAGGATCATACCATCAAAAGGTAATGCCGAAAGACCTTCTGTACCGTTGTAGTTACCTTCTTGAGTTGCTGTAAGTAAAGGATGCAGCACTTTTATCGGTGCTTTAAACATCTCTACGAATTCCATTACGCCTTGGTTAGCTTTACACAACGCGCCTGAGTAGCTGTAGGCATCTGGGTCATCTTGTGCAAAATGTTCTAATTGACGAATATCTACTTTACCGACAAGTGATGAAATATCTTGGTTATTTTCATCTCCAGGCTCTGTTTTAGCGATGCCAACTTGTTCAAGAATCGAGGGGCGCACTTTCACGACTTTAAATTGGGTTATATCACCCCCGAATTCGTGGAGACGTTTAGCAAGCCAAGGAGACATAATTGCGCGAAGGTAACGTTGAGGAATACCGTATTCTTTTTCGAGTAACTCTCCATCTTCAGTGCTATCAAAAAGGCAAAGTGGATGGTCGTTAACAGGGCTACGTTCACCGTTAGCGGTTAGAATATAAATCGGTTGCTTTTGCATTAAGCTTTTTAATTTTTCAGCCAGAGATGATTTACCACCACCTACAGGACCTAATAAATATAAAATTTGCTTTCTTTCTTCTAAACCTTGAGCTGCATGCTTGAGGTAGGAAACAATCTGCTCAATGGCTTCTTCCATACCATAAAACTCTTCAAAAGGTTTATAGCGTGAAATAACACGATTTGAAAAGATACGGCTAAGACGAGGTTCTTGCGCGGTATCTATCATTTCAGGCTCGCCGATTGCCATTAATAATCGTTCAGCGGCATTGGTGTAGACGCTGCGATCTTCACGGCAAAGATCCAAAAAGGTTTGAATGCTCATCTCTTCGTCTTTTGCTTCATCATAGCGTTGACGATAGTGGTCGAAAATACTCATGGTCCTGCCCCCTCAATAATCCATTTGAAAAAAGAGGATATATAAACTGGGTGATTACATATCCTCACTTCTTTAAGCCTAGTCGTAAGTGATTAATTTGCAGTACGAATATTTATTTTTTCTTTGCTGATTTATTTTTTCTGACACTCGGGTTTTATATCCAGTTGTTAGAATGTAGAGAATGTCAGAAACATGCGAGCACTTAAAAGTGCTTTTGCGAGTTTTCTAAATATAGCGCTATGGGATCGGCATTTTTATGTGTTGATTTCGCGATGAAGTGAACAAGAAATAAAATGATATTGTAGGTGTAGGTGTAGGTGTAGGTGTAGGTGTAGGTGTAGGTGTAGACGCTTTATTTACCGCTGTTATTATAT
>JACLAC010014173.1_pt1 | contig 11508 bp, 12 predicted proteins | sample 8027881 | NCBI WGS metagenome assembly JACLAC01 (sample SAMN15725517, study PRJNA655200) | protist metagenome | isolation source: fluorescence activated cell sorting (FACS) single amplified genomes of... | place: Spain: Blaines Bay Microbial Observatory, Mediterranean Sea | collected 2016-01-19 | reverse complement strand
GCAAACAGAACATGTAGAAGCATATGAAGAGGAGAGGACAGAACAATAAGAAAAATACGAAACAGAAAGACGGTACGATTAAGAATAAAGAAAGAAAGAACGAACGAAAGAAAGAACGAACGAACGAAAGAAAGAGAGAAATCATGAACGACGTGAATAACTAAATCATTGAACAACGAAGCAAATAAATTAAAAAAACGACTAAGACGAACAACATAACGAACGAACGAACGAACGCAGAAACGAAAGAACGAAATACATAAAGAAATACATAACGAAATAACGAACGAAATAAATAAATATAAAAAACAACATAGTGAAATGCCGAAATCGATCATCAAAGAATAACATACAGAAAGAACACAACATACAACGACTAAAAAACACAAGAACGACAGCGATACATAATTAACTAAAGAAAGAAATCACTAAATCAAGAAATAACGTACGAAATACATAAAGACCAAACGAACGACATAAAGAACGAACGAAAGAAAGAACGACACCAATACATACATAAATAAATAAAGAACACAATAAATGCCGAAACGTAAACAAATACATACATAACGAAAGAAATAACGAAATAAAGAACGAACGTCATAACAACGGAACGAAAGAGATAAAGCACAGACAACACGACCTAACGAACGGTAAATAAAGACACCACGAACGAAACACATACATACTGACAGAACTAAATAACGAAACACATCACGAAACATATAATGCAATACCAAAGTAGATACATAACGCGGTAAACAATACATGCATACAGACACAAAGAAAGGCCGCCAGAAATAAATAAATAAAAACAGCGACATACGGAAATGCATACATGAATGAAGGATTGAAGAACGAACTAAATAAAGAACGAACGAAATAACGAAAGAAAGAAGACGTGGAAGAAGAAGAAGAAGACGAAGAAGAAGAAGAGGGTGCTGAGGAAGAAGACGAAGAACAAGTTTAGGAAGACGAGGCGATGCGAGTGCACCTTTGATGTTTTGTCAAGTCTTTCCGCCCCCACGGTGGCTTGCTGTATTTACAGTATTTTGGGTTATGCGTGCTTGGCATCATCTCCAGCGGCACAGACAATGACAAAGAAGATACGGTCGATTTGTTGTACATTGTAGCTTTCTTGCCTTAGTGCAAGGAACTGAATCCAGACGATGGACTGCCTCCGCCAGGACCTGCGTGTCCAGCGCCGATGCATGTTCCAGTTCCTGTGCTGCCGACCATGCCTGGGGCTACTTCATCCACAGCAGTCCCAAGCATTAGTGCTGCTGCCTCGCCTGAAGATTTAAGCGCGCCACATGCACTCGAGTGTTCTTTCACTTGTTGCCAACTCTCGCAGATACAATGTGATGATAACATAATCTCAATGTGTGTAGCAAAATCTTGGCGTGTTGGTTGAGATAGACTCCAGCATGTTATGTATTTGAACAGTCCTCTGTCGTGGCCACACTTATCGTATTTCTCTAAATTATGATATCCTCAGAAGACCACAGCGCTGCTGAAGAGATTCACTTGGCGTTATGGGATTGTTGTCAGGTGGCCGCGACTGGCAGCAATATTAAGGGTTGCTAGCACCCATCATGTTATCCAACCCATCACCAACATCGCAGGATATTGCTCTTACACATTCACTTTCCAGAGAGGCTTTGCAGCACTATGCAGCTATGCTTATTTGATTGTGTGCTGCAGTGGTGATCTGCTTGGGACCAGCATGGATGTGGTTGCATGATGACATTTCCAACTTTAGAAAGGCTCCTTTGTCCAACATTGCTTTGTCATAAGCATGCTTGCATTGAATTGGGACCATCGATTGACAGATGGGATCAGCCAGAGTTGCAGGATCCTGTTTTTTAGTTTCTGTAGTCGAAGCAGCTTTTTCACCGGTGAGGTCTTCTGTATGTTGTAATCCTGAGTGTTTGTGATTCTTGGTGCGGGCTACATAATCGTGGTCGAGTATTGGTGCGCGGATTCAAACGCCTCGACTTTCTTACTTGGGAGCGGCCTCTGTGAGGTTAACGGGCGCCATCGTTGTTGAGTTCAAACTTATGGTAATGAATTGCTTGGGCGGTTACAGTCGCTAGCTATCATTTGAGTCTGAGTTGGCGTCTGCGGCGTTCCTTCAAGTTATGATACTGAATGCACGCAAGACCTTGCTCCTTAAGAAATAAGCAGTCAGTGTCAATTGCAAAAGCGTTTGACGCAGCACCCAGAGCTTGACAAGAGCTTCTTCTGCTGCATGCAAGGTGTAGGAAGTGCCATACCATCACAAGGGCTGGAGGCGATGAGGCGTCCTCCCTCTGGACAGCAATTACGCCAAATGGTGTTAGTGATCCATTAATGTCTTTGCCGTTGCCCTCTTTTTGCATAGCCAAGTCCTCGTTATGTCCATTTCTTGTTGCGCAGATAGCTTGTGCCAATTGTCGGGTCTGCCTCCGATGACGGAGGAGCAGGCCAACGATCCGGCTTACGCTGCAGAGCTTGCTGAGGCACTGAAGGCTTGCCCGAAGTAGTTGCTTGCTTCTCAGAGTGATGCGTGTGCGCACTTGTTGGTGCTCGCTCCCTATGTAAGCTTACACGAAGAACCATGGCGGCGACATGAATGTGGCACGTACACTTCTTGAAGCGCCATGAGCACCTTGACAAGCATTAGCCAAGAAATTGAAACAACAAGTTTGAGTGCATTCCGAGCGGCGTTGCTTTATGACTTTCATCCATCTGCAGCCTCCGCGTGCGTATGAGAGCTTATGGTTCTACCCTAGGCCATCAGAATTTTGTTCCATCCTGGGGCAATCAGGATTTCTTTTGAGGTGGATTCCTTTCATTTTTATCAAAAATCCGAAGGCGTACTTCCCATGCATGTGTAAGATCTGTCCCTGGTGCACGTGGTGAGGCAGCTGGAGCCCTTGGGATTGCTAACACGGCTTGCTGCGACCATCGTAAATTCGCAGTCAGCATCGGAATTGCGTTTTGCCGGAAAAAGATCACCTCCGAAGTGAGCGACAACATGTGTGCAAATACAGTTGTGATCACTGTGATGCCATGGTGGTCCAAGCAGTCCTGTTGTTTCTAGGCAGCGTTCATTGATATGCGAGGTTGGCTTGGTCTGCCCTGCCAGTGGAAAAGAGAGCATTCACATGTCGAACACTTGATATGCTCTCTCTTATGTGGCGTATATGAGGATAGCCCAGATGCTCGCCTCAGCATGTCTCAGCGAGGGTGTCTCTGACTACGACAAATGACGCCAAATGTGCGCTGCACGCCCCTTCTGCCGGGAATTGTTGGCGTCACTTGGAGTATGCTCAAGTTTTGCCAAGCTTCCACAGAGCATCCATAAGGCTTGAGCTTCGACAGAAGGGGGGTCTCTAGAACGCAAGGACGTGCCATACAAGTAGCACTGGCTGCGCCAATAGGAGCTGCGGGCCGCCCAAACCGGGAGGCGCCTATTAAGCGGGGTCCGACGGTGCCGCCGCCGGTCCGCCGGGGGCCCGTCGGGTCCCGACGGGGCCCCGGAGGGCCCGTGGGGACGCCGTAGGGTCCCGTATGGGTCCGTACATCAATTGTGCACCAATACAGGACAGTCGAGCGATCCGTCGAGCCCCGTCGGGTCCCGTTGTGCCAAATCAAGGTTCCGACGGAAACCCGTCGGAACCCGATATGGCCCGACGGGACCCAACGAGCCCTGACGGATCACTCGACTGTCCCGTATTGGTGTACGACTCATGTACCCTATAGATCAAACGATTGAAAAAAATCCATCGCAGGAAAATAATCCTGCGACGGAAAAAATCAATCGCACAAAAAAATAATCAATCGCAATGTTTTTTTGTATGGAAAAAAATCAATCGTTTTCGATTGATTTTGTTCTTGCGGAGGAAAAATCAATCGAAAACGATTGATTTTTTTCAATCGTTTTCGATTGTTTTGTTTTCTTGCGGAGGAAAAAACAATCGAAAACGATTGATGTTTTTCCACCAAAAAAATCATCGTTTTTGTGTGGATTTTTTTGGTGGGTTTGTTTTGGTGGATTTGTTTGATGTGTTTTTTGATGGATTTTGTTGGTGGGTTTTTTTTTGGTGGATTTTTTGGTGGGTTTTTTTGATGGTTTTTTTTTATGGATTTTTTGATTGATGTGCGTCGTTGTTTTGCTTGTTGTTTCAAGAGTATCGTGTTGTTTGGCTTGTGTCATTTATTGTTGTATCGATGTGTCTGCGGATAGAAATGGAAGCGCAGACACGCAAACAAACTAACACGCAAGGCCCAAAGCTCATAAAAATCGTTAAACTTCAAAACCCTAAAGACGAACTTGCGAGCTTGAGCAAAGAGCCTACAGACCTTCAGCACTGCTCAAGACATGCGCCTAAGGACCTAAAAACATGTGCCTCAAAACCAAAGACTTGCACACCTAAAGACCTTCACAACTAAAGACAACTAAAGACTTTCACAACTAAAAACCGCTCTCTAAAGATTTTCACAACTACCCAAAGACCCTAAAAACTCTAAAGACCCGCAGCGCAAGATGCACATCACAATATTTTCCATACTCTTGCAGCCAACATCAGGCTCTGTAGTTCTTTAGGTGCGGCCTAGGAAGACTACTTCAAAGACGACTTGGGAATCTCGTCTGGAATCTTCTCCTTCTCTTTTGCGCGGTCTGCCATGATCTGGTTGAGGCTGATGTGAAAGTATCTAGTGGTACCAATGACCGTCTGCCAAGAAGTTTTTGCAATGCGGTTAGCCTCAGTGAAGCCAAAGTGATCTATCATCTGTCGCGCCGTCCAAGTGTAGTAGCCATCAAGCCCCACCCATTTCATTGCGGTGGTTGCGTCTAAACTTGACCCAACAACCAAGGTGGGATGGTTGAGGCCGACATCGCCAGAATCTGCGATTGTTTTCTGTCGGGACATAGCTGAGGGGGCGGTCGCAGATTACACAGATGAGCGGTGGTGGAGGCGGTGGAGATTTTTCTTTCTTTTTCTTTTTGGTACCACCCATGAATGCAACTTGAGCCTCAATCTGCATATTCAATACAAATGCTTCACCAAAGTGAAACAATAAAATTGCAAAAATGCTGACACAACAGCTCTGCGGCACAAGTGTGAGTGTGCGTGAAGCAACAGCAATTGATCAGGACAATTGGACAGAGGTCTGCTGTTGACGCAGGACAGATGCCTGCTGTTGAGACAGGACAGATGCCTGCTGGTGTTGAGACAGGACAGATGTCTAGTGTTCAGACAGGGCAGATGTCTCCTGTTGAGACAGGACAGGTGTCTGCTGTTGAGACAGGACAGAGATGTCTGCTGCTGCTGCTGAGACAGGACAGATGTCCGCTGTTGAGACAGGACAGATATCTGCTGTCGAGACTTTCACAACTAAAGATAACCAAAGACATTTACCTAACGACGACCTAAAGACATGTAGGTGGCTGTAACGACCTAAAGACAGAATATGTGCTTTTGAGGGCCCCTTAAGACATTTGCCTAACGACTCTTGCATTGTGGCACACACACTCTCTTTTTCGATTCACCGCATCAGATGAGAATCCCAGATTCATCCAAGGCGCACTACTAGTATACATTGCACAGTGTCGTGCATTAAAAACGTCTTATTTCCTCAGCGTCTTCAACCACTTCTCAGGGTCTCTGCATATCATATCCATTGCCCTTCTATATCTTTCCAGCGACTTCCTCGACGTGCCCCACATTGTGTTGCCTCTCGTGCTGGATGATATCAGTGGTCGCATCTTTCCCATATAGTCCTCTCCAGAATAGCACCATACCATTCGAGGATTGAGATACCTAGGATCAATAGTGCGAGAAACTAGCCATGTGGCCACAAAACTCAAAGACGACACATCCCAACCTAAAGACTGTGGTAGTGTTGAGCGTATGTTAAGGACTGGACCCTTCCCCATCCAACCAAAAGATTGAGTTCGTCTTCTAAAAAGAACCCTTCCCTTGTCAGGCTAAAGACAGCACTCATGCACGAGAGGTCGCCTTAGCAGCACAGAGCGACCCAATCTATTTTCTTATGAGAGGCAAGACCTCGAGTTGAGACAGCAATGCAGCAGGAAATGTGCCTTCGCCGTAATCCCAAACAATGGCACATCGTCATCCTTGAAGTGTTGGGACACTTCGTACCAGGTTGACAAGTATATGTGTGCTGTTGCAGTCAGGTCGTCTGCTACCTCATCAGGCAATGCATAGTCAGATGGGTGGTCGGCAAGAATTTCGTCGCAATGCGCTGATCCTTTCAGTATGATCAGGATCTGCCTGTGCATAGCCAACTTCATATTGCCATACTTTTCCCATAGCTTGACCATCACTGGTCCCATGTCCTTGATCTCAGCAGCTCGACCTTGTAGCTTTGGGGCCGACTTCGTAGTGAACATAGTTTGCCGCATATGTCCATATCTGCATTGCGTCCCCATATACTCATAGATCTCTTCAATGTCTTGCCAAATCTGTTCCAAGTTTTCATCTATTGTGCCAGGAAGAATGTGGTGCACCAGCAGCCACAGGACGGATCCAAGCAAGACCTTGTCAATTCCTAAAGCCTTGCAGTGCATCCAGTCTGGATACCAAGACAAGATTGTGACACCAACTATAGCAAACAGAATGCAAGTGTTCAGACCTGCCTCCAGCCAATCATCCACAGTGTAGATTTTTGGAATCCATGCAGCAGTAGGGCGGAAGTCAAACCATGGCTTGTCAGAAACGTTGCATGGGCAGCATCCGCAAGGCGTGTTGCAGGTTGGGTTGGGCATCTTGTAGGATTTGTAACCATGGTCGAGATCACAGATCAATGCCCAAAGGCACATGAAAAAGCCACCCATGAGATCCTTGCCAGCTGTGCCTGGATTAATAGGATTGTTGTCCCAATCTACTCCAGGCACCTTTCCTTCCCAAAGAATCTGAAAGCTCCAGACCAGCTTTCTGTAGAACACATGCATCGTGTGATGACCATCTCGTACACATTGCAAGCCTTGAAACAGTAGGAATACCAGGAGGTTATGCAAGACTGGAGGGGAATAAACCAGCAGCGACGAGAGCGAAAAAAATGTCAACCATCTTGCCCCAGCACTTGCCAAGTCCAGTCACTGGTGTGCCATCGCCGTGTAGCTTCAAGGGCACGCACTTTGTTTCGAAGTTCTGTCGAGTTCGAACTGGGTGCTGCTGGAAATGGGGACCTTTGCGTACACTATTCCAAAACTGTTTGCAGTGTTCGCTGCCCCCATAGATAATCTTGTTCCACATGTCTGGGTAGTGCTTGTAAATTGCGGCGAATAGTTCGTGTGGCAGTATCATAGGCACCTTCCTTCTGAAAACTCCAAGCACGTTGTGCACCATAGGGAGCAGGACGTCGTGCAGCTTAGGCAGCTTTGGCTCAGGCAGCAATGCCTTAAAGTCTCGCCATATGTTGTTTGCATAGGTACCCTTTGTGCCCATAGATGCAAACTTATGAATAGGGTCTGTATTGAGCTTCCCCTTCGCATGGTTGTCCAAGTCTTGCTCGAATAATTCCATAACCTTCTGCAGCAACTGCGGTGAGATGTGGCCCCACAGTACCATCATAACCGCAAGAACCCCACAAACACAACCTCATATGCTACTAAGAGCGACCCTAAAGATTTTGCTTTTAAGACGTGTAAGATCTCAACGAAGAGCTGTCGCAGAAGCTAAAGGCAACTAAAGACAGACACAGAGTACTTCAAGTATATAAGTTGCGTAACATAACACAAGACAACGACAAACGTGGCAGACGCAAAACGTATTCCTCAAACCATACACCAGCAGACGCAGTGATGCAAAGATTATTGCTAGGTCCTTCGTGAGAGGGGTGGCTTGGGGTGGACCAAATACTGCGCCAACAATGATGTCTGCATCCCAAGTCCGCCATTTTTCTTCGCTCGCTTTTCTCTCTGTCTGCAGCCGCCACCTTTTCGTTTTTCTTGCCCCATATCGCTAAATGCGCAATCTAGGTCTTCCTACATGCAAAACACAGACACCACCCCATCTTGATGCTGTGCAAATTCTTGCGATGACGAGTGATAGAATCATGCATGAGCATAAGCATGTGGTGTGACATCTAAAGACAATGCAATATTTCCCTAAAGACAACCTAGCTTCCTTAAAGACAACGCAGCTTCCCTAAGGACAATGTAGCTCTCCTGAAGATAATGAAGCTTCCCTCAAGACAACGTAGCTTCCCTAGAGACGATGGTGCTTGCCTAAAGACGATGTTGCTTCCCTAAAGACGATACGACTTCCTTAAAGACATTGCATTTTGCGCAACACGCACACAGATATGAGTGGATGCATTTTCGCTCTCAACGCGACAGCCAACAAACAGTTACGACCAGCACAGCTCCACTTACTCCCAGTACTGATCCCGACGAAACCGATCCTCATCATTATAATAGTTGTACTCCTTGTGTGTAAGGTAATAAACCTCTTCTCCAATGTTCTCGTCCCAACAAACCCAAGGATCACCCCAATCGCGGCACCACCTTATATAGTCATCAATTTCGAATACTGTGATTACCTTTAAGAGCTGTCCCTTGGTCCGATACAAACCCCAGCTTTCCAAACCCATGTTGCAATCCTCGCTCTCAGCTTCTGAACTGTCTGAATGCTCACTACTGTCATTGTCATTTCCACCCTGCCCATCTGCAACACGCACAGGATACCCCGCTCGGCGAATGCAGCCACCCATCTAGGCAAGCTGTAGAGAGAGAGAGAGAGAGAGATCGCTCTAAAACATATCTGCTGCTGTCACGCAGAACTTTCCTTGATCTTTGCAGTGCACATAGATTCCTAACGCACGCAAGAAATTGAACTTCTAAAGACAGAAAATGCAACTAGTAAGGTGGCCCGAAATTTGGGACATGCGCAAACTTGACCTATGCGCGTTGATGTTTTTCTCGGCAAGGTGTAACATTGAGTTCCATGCAAGCAGAATCAATCCCATCGAGTTGCCACCCCTCACCTACAACACAATCTTCAAGACATATCGCCCAGCAGGCACGAAGCGCACATTTCTAAAGACATTAATATGCTACGCAACAGAAGTCAAGCCTATCACACCTCGAACCCCTCGTCTCTTATTAAAGACGAAACGCTATTCACCTCTAAAAGACTTTCCTTGAATGCAAGTACAACGCCACACAGCAAACATGTTTTACCACACAGATCTCTAGCTTCACTGTTGTGTTCGTGGCTTTGCAGAGCAGGTGAGACCTGCCATTGCAGAGCAGATGCGATTCTGCAGAGCAGATGAAACCTGCATTGCAGAGCACATCTACTGTGGCACGATACACAAAAAAGTGATGCCATTTGCATCCACAGAGCGCACCATCGACCCTGGTACAACACTGCGAACCCCTACAAAAGAAATAAACAGTATAGCTACATCTTCAGAGACTCAGATGGCGCAGCTGACACGCTGATGAGTCACACACACACGCTATCAATCTCCACAGAGTGCAGCACTATTTTCTCTTAGGCTCTCATGAAGCCCTTGGCCTGACCAAGCACCTCCCCAAGATGCCCAGCCATCTCGCCTACTTCGGCCAACTCTGACTGCAAGACACCTTTGTAAGAGCGCTTTATGTGAGGGTAAATGCAGCACGCCTAAAGACAGACGCTTTTGCCTCTAAAGACATTTCTAAAACAAGAACAATCGACTGCATACAGCAGAAGGGGAACTAAAGACACAGATTATGACGACATATCCCTTCCAAGAGAAAAAGCACACGAATACCATTGATTTCATTGTCTCCACCAGTCTTTTTGTATGTTTTATGAATCTTCTCCAGTGCCCAACTTGTAAGCTGCACATTGTCGAGTGCCTCCTCTGTCACGCACAGACGCGGAAGCATATACTCAATTGCTAGACACCTATCTTAATGACGATAGCAGGCTCTGTCGCAAGGGGGTCAGCACATAGCTAGCTCCATATACGAAGGCAAAATCCCAAAAAGAAAAAAGACAACGCTTTAGGCATATGCATTAGATAACACGCGAATGTCAATGCGTCTGCCTCGCATGCCAAGTAGCAAAAGCAATTGGGCACGACAATTGGACATATGTCTGCTCTTCAGACAAGACAGATGGCTGCTGCTGAGACAAGACAGATGGCCGCTGTTGTGAGACAGGAGACAGATGCCTCTGCTGCTGAGACAGGACAGATGTCTGCTGTTGAGGCAAGACTGATATCTAAAGACTTTCACAACTACTCAAAGACCCTAACGACTTTAAAGACCCACAACACTATTCTTAGTGTGCGACTCGCAGCTAGATCAAACTAATGAGCTTCCATACTTCGCTAGCGTCCTCCAATTTCTTCATCAGCTCCATTTGATTTCTTGAATTGCTTGAAGATTCGAAGCATTGTAACTTGCCAAAGACCTTCGTGCCTTCTTCGAGCATCGCCTTCGTCAAGGCAACCATGGCGCTCATTATTTTGAACATATTGTTTGTTGGGGGGCACCCCATCCTAAAGACAATAACCATACCTAACGACTTACATTCACCCTGGCCTGCCCATCCATCACCTAAAGACAATGATTACCTAAAGGCGCTTCAGACACAAAGGCAAAGTCAACCATGGTGTCCAGCTCCCAATGCGTGCTCGTTGGTGGCGCATTCGCTGCGACCTCTTCTGGAACGATGCTCGACGCCCTTGACGACGACTTCTGGCATGGTGCTGCTGCAGCTTGAAGGAAAGCTGGAAGGGGCATGTCGTTCTTGTGCTCGGAGGGCCCTGGCAGCTCGACTCCAAAGTCTTTCAATAGGCATTGCATAGCGTCGAGCTCTTTCTTTCCGATGGTTGTGCCCTGTGGGGTAGCGGTGGCGATTTGACAGGACCATCACAATCGCAATCTAAAGACAACGCATCAATCGCAATCTAAAGACATAGATCAATCGCGATCTAAAGACATAGTCTAGACCCTCTAAAGACATAGTCAAGTGCCCCTGTCTATTTGTATTGATATTCGCCTTGCACATACTATGCCTCTATGTCTGCACATACTTCACGATATGCGCACAATGGCATCCCACCCACAGTCAACTCCTCGCAGCACCCCCTGCACACACTATCATTTTTAGAACACATTCTGCTAAAGACTGTATTCTAAAACCTCGATTCACCAATCCATCAATCTAAGACGTTGAAAAATATCCTAAAGACTCTGCAGCGCTCTTGAGATAGAGGGGAGGGGGAGTTCCTGGATCTGCCCACGGTTGATCCAATGCTTCAGTGTGCTCTCACCAGTTGGGTCTTGCGCGGTGCTGAATATATCGGCCATCAAGCAGCGAGGAACGCCTTTGAGTTGATCTCTGCCAAGATTCTTTTCGTACCTTCGACGCCGATGGGGAGCATTTCATAGACTACGATCACATACCAAACTCATGCCCAGCTTGAGTGAGCGAAACGTAAACTAGCCCCATACACATGCTCTAAAGAATTGTCATATACATGTTTGCCAGGCTC
>JACLAC010009678.1_pt1 | contig 11508 bp, 4 predicted proteins | sample 8027881 | NCBI WGS metagenome assembly JACLAC01 (sample SAMN15725517, study PRJNA655200) | protist metagenome | isolation source: fluorescence activated cell sorting (FACS) single amplified genomes of... | place: Spain: Blaines Bay Microbial Observatory, Mediterranean Sea | collected 2016-01-19 | reverse complement strand
GATGGATGGGATGAGCGTCTATACCATGCCTGGAGAAGAAGATTTGGCTTGTGCCATCGATGAACACATCGTGGCCTTGGCCTCCGATGAAGCCATGTTGAAGTCAGTCATCGCCATCCAAAAAGGGGAAGCCGAAGGTCAGAGTGATTTGAGTTCGTCTTCAAAGTTGGCTTGGTTCAATTGGGTATCACAGGGGAAAGCCCCCGTTCCCGCACAGTCGGGTATGCCTTTTCAGCCCGAAGATCTCTTGTCTGCTCAAATTGGTGTAGATTACGATGATGTTAAAGGGCTAACCATTGAGTTGTTGACCCGTTGGAAAAGTGCAGAGCAGGTCAGCCAGCTCCAGGGCGAGTTTTCCATGCAGCTGGGCTTTTTGATGGAGATGATGCTTCAACTGGACGAGAAAAATTGGAACCTTTCTGCCGAAGCGGATCAGCTCATATTGAATGTCAATCTGTCACCAGAGGAATTGGATTCCTTTAAAAACATGGGTCAAATGCAGATACAAATGCAGGGACAAGGCAGTGTTCAGATGCAGCAGCACATGCAGGGACAAGGCAGTGTTCAGATGCAGCAACCTACTAGGAAAATCGTTTCCATTCCAAAACGAACTGTCGAGGGGAGTGTTCACGCTAAAGCCTTCAAGCTGGCGAAGACCACTTGGAACCCCGTTACTAAAATATTGGAGCTCAAATCTGATGATGAGTTCTTCTCGGACCGGAGTTTACAGATCTGGACTTTCATCGACAAGGAAAACTCTCCCGTTGGAAAGCAATTCCTCGTCCCCGGTCATTTAGGTTCCACTCCCCACATCTATAAGGATTGGAAGGTCGAAGGAAAAGGATTTCCGGAGACCAAAACTTTTCGATCAGATTACGAGATGCAACTCACGTTCACCAGTATGGAAGACGGTATCTTGAAGGGTGAAATCGACCTCATCCTCAATGATGAGGAAGGCACAAAAATATCGGGACAATTTGACGCTACCGTGAAGGAGTGATAGTTCGATCCGTTCATGGAGCTGTCTTTTCATTTGACTTTCACATGAAGATTCTACCTTGTAGTTTTTAACGAGCTATCGTTTGAAAAAAATGATCAAAGGCGAGGTCGTTATTTACTTTTTAAAGACCTATTCCGTTGTCCTTTTTTTCTTGTTCACCTGTCTAGAGGCTTCGGTCACTTCTACGACGGGAAACATTTATTTCGACATCAATGATGATGGCGATATGGAAATGACTTTGAATGAAGATGGATTGAGTATTGGCATGAACTCAGCGGCGGCTGCTAATTTACATGTGAATGGCAACGCCATCATAGAAAAACAATTGTCGCTTGGCCCTGTAACGGGTGGCTCAAATTTCCTTCTCACGGGCACGTTTGCAAGCTCTCCACAGACCGTGTCGTCAAACACAACCCTTGGCTCCCATTCGTGGGTCTTTGTGGACAGCAGTTCTCACGAGGTGACCTGCACTCTCCCATCAGTTAGCAGCTCACAGGGACAGCTTTTCTTCGTCAAGCAGGTAGATGCATCGAACAATGTCGTCATTATAGCTAATAACAGCTCCACAGCGATCGATGATCGAGACATGTTTGTCCTATCCTCTTTTGCAAGTGTTCAGCTCATGTCATCGGGCACGCAGTGGTTCGTCATGGACTGCACAACAGGCGGCTCATCTCAATCTACTGGTCTAGTCGCTTACTGGAACTTTGATGAAACGACGGGAACAGCAGCCTCCGGATCCTCTATTTTTCAGCAGCATGGGACTTTACATGGTGGACTTGATTTCTCATCGGATAGTGTTTTGGGCAATCACTCCCAAGCCTTAGCGTTTGATGGGGTTGATGACTACATCACGGTGAGCGACAGTTCCCATCTCGATTTAAAGAACCAAGGCAGCATATCCTTGTGGGTGAAGTCCAATTCAACCGCTGCGCCAAGGTCCAATATGGCCTCTTGGCATGCCTTAACCGCACCCGATGGTTCTGGCGCAGGTGACAAGTCAGAGGTCGATAGCACCTTAGTTGGCAACGTGATCTATTACGCTGCTGTGATGGCTGATAACGATAACGTCAACGTGAAGATTGGAAGCTCGGGCCTAGACGGTTCAGGTCAAAGCACGTGGGTTGACCTTGGCACCGAACAGATTGGTGGTGGCTTTGAAGGTGGCAGTATTGGAGTCGATTCTGATGGAGAAAAGCTCTACATGGCTAGGTTTGGTTGGGACCGAGACGTTGAGAATTTTTCAACGGCATCGTGCCAATTTGATGGTTCAGGAAACAGCGTTTGGACCAGCCACGCCCAATTAGATGGGGCAGGTCAAAGCGATCAGTCGTCTATCGATATGGTCGTCGTCAACGATAAAATGTATATCGTTTTAGCTTTAAGCAACGACAGTTCGGGAGTCATTGGCACTGCAAACTGTGACCTCGATGGTGCAAATTTCAGCGGCTGGACAACATTAGCAAGTTTTGGGGGCACCGGCAGCACAGGCGGCTACAGCGTCAGCGTCGACTCCAACGGAGAACAGCTTTTTTACAACTTGTTCTCTCACGATGGAACGAGTGGCACGACAGGAAACTGTGCTATGGCCTCCAGTGCCTTGGGTGGTGGCTCTTTCTCGGGTTGGACATCCTTGAGTACACCAACGGCAACAACAGGAGCGGGAGAGTCCGTGGGTATCGATTGTACGATCGCGGGTAACGTGATCTATTCATCTTTATTTGTTCATGATAGTGGCGCAGGCAATTTCCTGACGTCTCACATTGGGACGGATTTCAGCTCCTTTTCGGGCTGGACGACGGAAACGCTGCCTTCACAGCCCGGAGATGGAGAAAGCGCCAACACATCCGTCTGTACAGATGGTGACAAACTCTATGTCTTGGGGTTTTCCCATGACCAGGACATTGAACAGCTTCATCTCAGTAACGCCAACCTCAATGCTTCACAACCCATCCTGAAAAAAGCAAACGCCTACGAATTGTACCTCAATGGCGGTGGCTTCGTCTTAGATTGGAACGGCCGTCCTCAATCTAGTGGAAATATTCAAGCAGGAGAAATGGTTCATTACGCCATGACCCACGATGGAACCACAATGAAAACCTATATCAATGGCCAGTTGAAGAGAAGCCAAGCGGTCACCATGGATTTTTTAGTCAATGACAACGACTTGAACATTGGTGGCAATGGGACCTTTCTCAATGGAGTTTTGGACGAAGTCAAAATCTATGACAGGGCCCTCACTGTGTCTGAGATAGAGACCATCTACAATAACGGAAAATAAACAGAAGGGAGAGATGTCCGCCCGAGAGATGCCCATGGCTTGATCTTTTAATGGTCTCCTGTGGCTATTTTTAGCTATGGTTTATGTCACCTGCCGCGATAGTTTTTACTGTAAAAGTCGTACATTAAAGGGTGTTCCAAAACGTGTTGGGTTGTCTTAAAGAGAAGCATCGCATCTTCAAAGCAAGATGGCTTATTGGGTTTAGGCCTCAAATGGGCCTGGTGTTGGTGCTGATCATCTTCTTCCCAGTTCAACTGACCCATGCCTCAGATCGCCCCAATATTGTGCTGCTTCTGGCCGAAGACATTGGCCCTGAACTGTCTTGTTATGGCCATCCAGCTGTTCATACCCCCAATATTGATCGATTAGCGCAGCGGGGTGTGCGCTACACCCAAGTTTTTGGAACGGCATCGTCCTGTGCGCCCAATCGCAACGCCATGATGCTAGGGATGTATCAAACGAGAACGGACACCCAAGACCAGCGTCGTCAAACCGAGGTGCCGAGACTCATGGGGCTGAAAACTTTTCCTGAATCACTCAGAGCTGCCGGCTACTACAACGTCGTCGGGCACCCCAACATCAACCGAACCTACAAGTTGGATCTGAGTTTCAAGCCCATCGGTAAGATGTTTGATAGCAAACACTGGGGAAGACGCAAGGCTGGGCAACCCTTTTTTGCCCACATCACCCTCGCGAGCACGCACCGGAACGCCAACACAGGCTGGGGTCCACTTCGTTCAAAATCAAAACATCCCGTTGATCCCAATGAAGTCAAATTGCCGAGCTACATCCCCGATGACCCCGACAAGGTGTGTCGTTTAGACTGGGCCCAGTACTTGGACGCGATTCAGCATATCGACGGCCAAGTTGGTCAGATCATGGGTCAGCTAGAACGAGAAGGCATTTTATCCAACACAACCATCATCTTCATCGCCGACAATGGACAGTGTCACCTCCGTGGCAAGTGTTGGCTATACGATGCAGGCATGAGGGTGCCCATGGTCATCTCTGGCAAAGGATTCGAGGCAGGAACGGTCAACGACGACCTGATCAGTTCCATTGACCTGCCGGCGACGATTCTCGACATGGCCGGCGCAGAAATCCCCGATGGCTATGATGGTCGCTCCTTGCTGAGTGAAGATCACTGTGCACGTGAACACGTCTTCGGAGCCAGTGACCTGGTTGGCCAAGTCATGGACCGGATCAGAGCGGTACGCAGCAAGCGTTTCAAGTATATTCGTAATTACCATCCTGAAAAAGGATATATCGATTCAGAGTACGTTCGAAACAACCGTCCAATGAGAGCCGCTATCTTAAAACTGAAAGCGGAGGGCAAACTCACCCCAGCGCAGCAACTTTTTTTTGCTGAGCACAAACCCACTGTAGAGTTCTATGATCTGGAAAAGGATCCCTTCGAAGTCAACAACCTCGCCGACGATCCCTCCTATAGCCATGAGCTCCAAGAGATGAGTTCCCTGTTGGACCATTGGATCATCGACACGAAAGATCATGGCCTTAGCAATAACAGTTGATTAGAATCCCATGCACAAACTCATCGCATTATCAATAGGCCTCTTCACGCTGGGTCTGCAAAGTCACCTACAAGCCCAGCACACGGTTCTCTCGCCAAACCAAAACATTAAAGTTTCGGTAGAGCTGAAGGGTGGCTTGTCCTACAGCGTCCATGCCTTTGGTCACGACGTGCTCCAGTCGTCTAAAATGCGTCTGGAGCTAGCCAACTCGGTTTCAATCGGTCAACAACCACAGCTCGAGAAAACCACACGTCGAGTGTTCGACGAGGTCTGGTCACCAGTGCTCAAAGAAAATGACAAGATAAGGGATCACGGCCATGAACTGGTGCTCCACTTGGTCGAAGCCACACCTGAACCATTTCAGTATCAAGTCATTTTCAGAGCCTACGACGACGGCATTGCATTCCGTTATGTGTTTCCTGAACAATCGGGAAGGGAAGTCTTTGAGGTACACGATGAGATGACTCATTTCCATTTTGCCAACGATGCCCAAGGCTGGATCGCTAACTTCGAAAAGTACACCTCCTCCCAAGAAAAAGCATACCTCAAACAATCCATCAGTAGCATTGAACCCCGATCGTACACTGGACTCCCTTTGCTCGTTGAGATTTCTCCAGACTGTTGGGCTGCTATCACCGAGGCCGCATTGGTGGATCATGCAGGTATGTATTTGGAGGCTGCCCAAAGCAACACCAACCCAAAAAGCAATGGGGTCGCTTTAAAATCACTTTTGGCGGGCAAACCCTCTGGTGCCAAGGTGAAAGCTGCATTGCCCCACCTTTCACCTTGGAGGGTGATGCTTTTGGGGCAACAACCGGGACAACTCATCGAGTCGGAATTGATCATGAACCTCAATGAGCCCAATCGTCTCAAAGACAGCTCGTGGATCCAGAGCGGCATGTCCGCATGGGACCACTGGTGGACCGCTAATGTCAAAATGGACACGGCGACCATCAAAACCTATATCGATTTTGCCGCTAACATGGGTTGGCCTTTTCAGTTGATCGATTGGCAGTGGTATGGGAGTTATAAAAAGCCTGACTCTGACCTCAGGACCGTAAATGCTTCGGTGAACATGGATGAAGTTCGTGCTCACGCTAAGAGCAAGGGCGTTCGCTTGTGGTTGTGGATGCACCACCTGGACCTGAAGCGCCAAGACATGGACGAGGTGTTTTCACTTTACCGCAGTTGGGGTATCGCAGGGGTAAAAATCGACTTCATGGACAGCGATGATCAGGCCACCGTGAACTGGTACCACAAAGTGCTTGAAACCGCAGCAAAACATGAGCTTCTCGTCAATTTTCACGGCTCTTATAAGCCCACCGGTCTACGTCGGACATACCCCAACTTGATGACTCGCGAAGGTGTCTTCGGCAATGAGCACAACCGCTCTGGCAACAAGGTCTCTCCACTGCACAACCTCACCTTGCCCTTCACCCGCGGCTTGGCTGGCCCTATGGACGTCACACCCGGTGGCTTCATCAACCGTCACCCCGAACAATTCAAAGCCCTTAAAGCTCAGCCCACCCAAGTGATGGGCACTCGCAGCCACGAGTTGGCCAAGTTTGTGGTCTATTTCAGTCCAGTGACCACCATGGCCGACCATCCCGATCGGGTCGTCGACCAAGCTGGATCGACATTCCTGATGAACCTTCCCACCCTATGGGATGAGACTCGCGTTTTGTCGGGCTATCCCGGAGAGCAAATCGTGGTGGCTAGACGACATCAACAGGATTGGTTCCTTGGAGGCATGACCGTCGCCCCAAGGGAACATTCTGTGCATTTGTCTTTTCTAGGTGAAGGTGAACACCTGCTCGAGCGTTGGTCCGATAGCAAAGCTAGCCATGACGATGCTACCCAGCTGCTGTATCAGCGCGATACCGTTACTTGTAACACAGAGTTGAAGCTCAATACCGTTCGCAACGGTGGGTTTGTCCTACGCATCTCTCCCAAGCGTCACCAAGGGCGATCACCGTCTAAAAACTGATCAAGTTGAAATTCCCCAAAAATACAATGCCCTCTACCTTTGCCCAACTTTTTTTGTCCACCACCGTCAGCACCATGCCTTCTAACAAGGAGTACCCATTGATGAGAATCCTCTCTTTATTGATCTTGATCATGCCGAGTTTGATGACGGCGGAGCGCTGGGAGGACCCCTCGGTTTTTGGAGTGAACCTAGAACCAGCTCATGCTTTCTCGCACTTGTTTCCCGATGAAGCCTCTGCCCGGGCCGAACCCAACTGGGAACAACCCTTCTCGTCACCTTGTTACAAGCTTTTGAATGGTCAATGGAAATTCAAATGGACGGAGAACATCACGACGGCCCCAAAAGATTTCCATCGTCCCCATCACGATGTCTCCCATTGGGATTCCATCACCGTTCCCCTGCCTTGGCAGATCGCCAATTATGGCCAACTGTATTATTTCAACGGAGCCCACCCCATGCTTGGAGACCCCCGTAACCACAAAAAAGCACTCAGCCAAATGGCCGAACAACCTGAAAATAGCGACCTCGCCAATATACTCCTCAGTGCCGCCATGCCCGGCGATGGCAAAAACGCCAGGGAAGATGCAAAAGAGGCCGCTAAAATCGCTTGGGTTCCCAAGGTTTGGAACCCTGTGGGCAGCTACCGCACCGACTTTAGCGTGCCACAGGATTGGCAGCACAAGCGTATTGTGCTTCACTTCTCTGGTGTGAAGTCAGTGTTCACCTGCTGGGTCAACGGAGAGGAGATCGGCTACTCTCAAGATTCCTTCACTCCAGCTGAGTTCGATATCACCGATGCCTTGAAAGCGGGTAAAAACACGCTCGCCGTCCAGGTGATACGTTGGTCCGACGGCACTTATTTGGAAGACCAAGACATGATACGCATGTCGGGTATTTTTCGCGATGTCTACCTGTTTGCCACCCCTAAAGCTCACATCGGCGATTTTCAAATCAAGGCCGAGGTGCAAGAGAGTCTAGACACGGCTGAGTTCTCCCTAAAGGCGGTGCTTCGCAATACGGGAACGATTGGAGTCTCGCAACACGCCGTTGAAATTGAACTGATCGATGGCGAAGGTGATACCGTGTTCACGAAGTCCAATGATTTCCCCAAAGCTCAAGCGGGCGAGTCTAAAGCGGTCACGCTTCAACAGTCTGTGGAGAACCCTAAGCTCTGGCACCCAGAGAACCCCTACCTATACACCGCTCTCATCAAGCTAAAGGCTGATGATAAAGTGGTCGAGGTCATCCGCCAAGACGTTGGTTTCCGTCGCTTCGAATGGAACGCGATGGGAACGATGCTCCTCAATGGAAAAAGATACATGATGCGTGGCGTCAATCGACACGACCACAGCGACAAGACCGGCCGCACCGTCAGTTACCAAGAGATGCTAAAAGATGTGGTCACCATGAGACGCTTGAACATCAACAACGTTCGCGCCTCCCATTATCCCAATGACCCTCGTTTCTACGCCCTCTGCAACCGCTATGGCATCACCCTCATCGACGAGTGTAATCTTGAATCTCACTTCACGCCAACCATATGGACCGATGAGCTTGCGGTGGACTGGAACAAACAAGCTCTTTTTCGCATGAAAAATATGGTCGAACGGGACAAGAATCAACCTTCGGTGATCATTTGGTCCTTGGGCAATGAGCAGTTTCCCCGCCAAGAACTCGAGATCGTCAGCAAGATGACTGCACTGGCCAAAGCCATCGACGACAGTCGAGGTGTCTTCTGTGAGCGCATGTTCGACACCGTCGCCGACAAAAACTTCGGTGCCAGCCTCGATTTCATCGGCCCCATGTACAGGGGCACCGAAAACTACCGGCGCTGGCACAAATCCGGACAAGACCGACGTCCTTTCTTCATGAGTGAATTCGCTCACGCCATGGGCAACTCCATGGCAGATCTGGCCAAACTTTGGAAAGAGTTCGAAAGTCACGTTGGTATGAATGGTGGCCAGATCTGGGACTGGGCTGATCAAGGTCTAAAACGTCCATTGCCGGGACTGAAAGGCGAACACTGGACTTACGGTGGAGACTGGGGAGCCTATGGCAGCAACCGCGTCTTTTGCATGAATGGCATCGTCCTGCCGGACAGGTCCCTCAACGCCAAATCCCATGAGGTTTGGGCCGTTTACCGCCAAGTTGAAATGCAAAACGTGGATGGCGAGTCAAGCTCCATCAAGCTTAAAAATAAGTTCGCCTTCACCAACCTGAACGCCTTCGATATCAGCTGGAGTTTACTCAGAAGCGGAGAGGTCGTTCAATCTGGAGCCATCGACGCCGACGTGCCTCCTTTGAGCAACAGGATCATCCAACTCCCATTCACCACCATAGACGGTCCGTTACACGTGAATCTTGAGGTCAGACTCAAACGGGATGAACCTTGGGCCAACGCCGGTCACCTGCTCGCCGTTGACCAGATCCCATTGCAAACGAAAGCCATAGCCCGTCCAGCCATCATTGACCGTAGCCGTGACATCACCGTGAGCGAAGACCGTGAAGCCATCCACTTCAACGATGGCAAGGCCACCATCAGTTTCGATAAAGTCAACATGGTGCTATCCCAAATCAAAGTGGATGACAACGATATTTTGGCACCGGATGCCAAACTTCCGGGCATAGAGCTCAACAGCTGTACAAAAGTCACCGATGACCGTTATGTTTGGCCCCAAGGCGGCCACCGTCGAGCCTTCAACAATGGTGAAAATGACCTCAGACGGCAACCCGTTGAGTTCACGGTCAAAGCTAACACCGTGACCACCGTGTGTGATTATTTGACTCCCCGAAAAAATAAACACCAAGGCTTACGACATACAGCTATTTACAAACTGCTCGGCAACGGCATCGTTCAAGTGGACAATCTGGTTCAGAAGATCAATCTAGACCCCCATGCGGTGCGTTACCGCATAGGCGTCCGTATCCCCGTTGCCAAGCGGTTCAACGAAAGCATTTACGCAGGCTATGGCCCCCATGAGAACTACCTAGAACGCCGCGAAAACTCACGCTATGGCCATCACCAACACCACGCAAAAGCATTTTATAGCCATTATGTGCGACCACAGGAATGCGGCAATCGCTCAGGCTTGGATTGGATTGGCATAGAAAACGATGCCCATTTAGGCATCATGGTGGTGCCCGAAAGCACAGGAGACGGTTCGGTGATGCCTTGGACCCGTGAAGAGATGCTCACCGCTAGACACGAGGCTGAACTGCCCCCAAGCAAAAGGTGGATCCTGCGCTACGATGCTGCCCTCAGGATACACGATAAGCGAGCATCATTCAGTTTCGCTGGAGACATGAAGTTCGCATACAGCCTGAGGGTGATCCATAAAACAAAAGCGACAACGGTAGCCTCAGCGGTCGTTCCAGATGAATTAAAAACAGCGATAACGTTGAGTGGCAAAGCTATCCGGCACAAAAATTTAAAAAAGAACGTCGCCTATGGCCATCAAGCTCATTGATCTATTTAAATTCAAGAAAGGGGACGTCATGATCAAAGCCATGTCATGCAAAAGCATCATCACCATCTTTGCCCTCATTGCTCTGTGTTCCCAAGTCGGTTTCGGTCAAAACCACTTGGTTTGTCAACCCGTTGAAAAACTTTATGTGGAGTTGATCTACTCGGACCAAAGTACATTTGAGATCGATCTGTTGGAGACCACATCTGTGGGTGAACATTCCGATGCATTCACCACCTGTCAGGTTCATTTTAAACCCTTGGGCTTCGGCACGGAAATTGAGCTCACCTTAACGGCACGCGAACCGAAGCCTCTCAAGGCGGTGAATGTCGTTTTCGATTACCAGAACAACTTCACCACCAAAGACCTCGTCTACTTTGACAACGGCATCTGCACCAATTCGAGGGTTAAGGTGACGAAGCCCATGGGACGTCCCAAGGTCTCTAGGGAGATCGCGCTTTTTAAAAACCTCAAAAGCGGAGCTCACCTCAATATCGCATTCGGGAGTTTCAAGCGTTTCTACACCTGTTTTAAAACCGATCGCCAACGGATTGTGGCAGAAAACTACATGGAGAATCGTCCTCTCAAGAAAGGGGAACGCTATCATTGTGAAGCTGTTATCGTTGACGATCAGTTGCCAGGGGACCGTTTTTTTGAACAATACGCCTCCCTCTTGGGGGAGCGAAACAAAGTCAAACTGAAAGACGTGCCCATGGGTTGGTCTTCTTGGTCAGTCTATTATGGACGTGTACAACACGGTGACGTGATCAACGATGCTAAGATCCTCGCTGACGATTACAAAAAGTTGGGTGTTGATATTGTTCAACTCGACGGGGGCTGGTATAAAGCTTGGGGGGACTGGGTGGCTAAAGAAGCAAGGATGCCGAAAGCGATAGCCGGTCTCAGTCGTGAGGTTCGCGATCTTGGCCTGAGGTTTGGCAATTGGTACGCCCACACACTTTTCCGTCCAGAATCTCAACTCTTCAAGGACCATTATGACTTCAATGTCTTTTACGATCAACAAAGGATAGCCCCTTCATTTGGCGGCAAAAATGAAGAACTCATCATGGATCCTGCCGCTTCCTATCCCCTTGACCTGGCTAAGGACAGCGTGCGAGCTTTCATCTATGACCTTTTTAAGGAAGCTACGGAAACCTATGGCACATCTTACTACAAGCTCGATTTTCTCATCCGTTCCCTCGTGAGGAGTGGACCCGATGCCGAGGTGATCGTTTACCCCGAAG
>JACLAC010015962.1_pt1 | contig 11512 bp, 7 predicted proteins | sample 8027881 | NCBI WGS metagenome assembly JACLAC01 (sample SAMN15725517, study PRJNA655200) | protist metagenome | isolation source: fluorescence activated cell sorting (FACS) single amplified genomes of... | place: Spain: Blaines Bay Microbial Observatory, Mediterranean Sea | collected 2016-01-19 | reverse complement strand
AACGGTGGAATCCAATGTCTGCTATCAAGGGAATCCGATTTTGTACGATTCAATTCTGACGAGCCCGATCCTTGGTTCGTCAATGACTCAGTGAATGCGTTGCCAGATTAGGCATCCAAGTGGGGGTAAATCCAGATGTGCACTGGCACCTTGCCCTTGCCAAAGAGCTTCTTCAGCAACGATGGTTTCCTGTTGATTGAATCCCGAGCCTCCATATTCGGGAGCGTCTGAATCAAGTAATTTGCGGTAGGTTCCAACTTCTGGAAATCCTACCCGATAGTAAGTTCGAGGAACAGGAGTGAAGTTGTAAACAAATATTAACGGGGATTCAATACCCTTTGCGCTGCGCCGTAAGAATGAAAATACGCTGTGTTGTGTATCGCTGAGATCAATCCACTCGAAACCCTGCCAATCTCGATCATTGCTGTAAAGTGCAGGGTGTTCTCTGTAAAACCAATTGAGCCTGCGAGAGAAGTTTTGCAATTGTTGGTGAACAGGGTTAACTAGCAGGTGCCAGTCCAGACTCTGTGCTTCCGACCATTCCCTCCATTGTCCGAACTCGCTCCCCATAAAGAGTAGTTTTTTTCCAGGATGTCCAAACTGATAACAGAGATACAGGCGGAGATGAGCACGCTTCTGCCATTCATCACCGGGCATTTTGTTCAGTAATGAACCTTTGCCATGAACGATTTCATCATGAGAAATTGCCTGTACAAAGTTTTCGGAAAAAGCATAAACTAGTGAAAAACTGAGCCAGTGATGATGATACGGGCGATGAACCGGATTCAACTCCATGTAGCGAAGTGAATCATTCATCCAGCCCATGTTCCATTTGAAGTTGAAGCCCAATCCCCCATGGTAGGGTGGACGGGTAACCCCATCCCATGAGGTTGATTCTTCAGCGATGGAAAGAACATTAGGGAAATAGTGGAAGAGTGTTTCGTGCAACTCCTGAAAAAAATCAATAGCCTCTAAATTTTCACGGCCTCCACTCGAATTGGGGATCCATTCTCCATTAGGTCGATCATAATCAAGGTACAACATCGAAGCAACAGCATCGACACGAATCCCGTCGATATGGTATTTTTCAAACCAAAATAGAGCATTACTGATCAGAAAATTTCGTACTTCGTGACGACCATAGTTGAAGATCAACGTGCCCCATTCCTTGTGCTCTCCCTTCCGTGGATCCTCGTGTTCATAGAGCGTTGTTCCGTCGAATTGGGCCAGTCCGTGAGCATCTTTGGGAAAATGACCAGGCACCCAATCGATAATCACTCCCAATCCTTCTCGGTGACATCGATTGATGAAATACATCAGATCTTCTGGAGGGCCAAAGCGGGATGTTGGCGCAAAGTATCCAGTCACCTGGTAGCCCCATGAGCCATCAAAGGGGTGTTCTGCTATGGGCAACAATTCCAAGTGAGTATAGCCCATTCGCTTGACGTAAGGGATCAGGTCTTCGGCTAGTTCCCGATAGTTCAGGAATCGATTTTCCTCTTCGGGTACGCGCTTCCAGGAACCGAGGTGTACTTCGTAGATGTTCAGAGGTTGAGAGAGCCAGTCCGTTTGTTCCCGTTTTTCGAGCCAGCCTTCATCTTCCCAGGTAAATCCGGAAAACTCTTGAATACGTGATGCGGTTGATGGCCGAACCTCGGTGGCAAAAGCGAAAGGATCACTCTTTAGAAGTAACTGATATGACTGGGTGAGAAGTTCAAACTTATAACACTGCCCGGATTGAGCTCCAGGCACAAAGAGTTCCCAGATTCCAGAACCACCTAAGACGTGGAGCAGGTGTCTTCTTCCATCCCAACCATTGAAGTCTCCAACTACACTGACTCGTCTAGCGTTCGGTGCCCATACTGCAAAGCGTACCCCGGCAATCCCTTCACGTTGCTCGACATGCGCTCCGAGTTTTTCATGGAGGAAGCGGTGTTTCCCCTGCCCAAACAGATATTGATCGTAACTACTGATTGAAAGCTGAAAATAATAAGGATCTAGTCGACTGTGCTCTTGACCATTGGCATACTTGAAATGGAGTGTGTATGGGACGCTAGCAGTTTTCCCGTCACAAGTTCCTACAAATAAGCCTGCAGGGTGTTCTTGCTCCAACTTGAGATCAGGTAATCCAAATTCTTCTGGCCATCTCAGTAGACAGGAAACAGCATCAGGCTCCCAGACTCGGATCAGCCAAGTCACCCCTGTTTCTGAAATCTCACTATGAAATCCCAGCACAGATCTTGGTTCATGATGATCCAGCGTCAGCAGGGCCTGAAGTTCATGTTCCGCAAGTTGTTTGGGCAACATCAGCATTTTAAAGAAGGTTGGCAAAGCGTAAGAATTCGCTACGCTATGTCATCCAGTCAGCAAGCTCAAGAAGAGACTCAGTAGAAAATGAAGATCGCCAGAGGATTATCGCAATGCGCCCTGCTTCGATGAAACGTGCTCCAGAAGAAGCTCCAGTTTGGCAGAAACTGAAACATCTTCCGGAAGCGCCGGGAGTTTATCAGTTTCGCAATGCATCCGGTGATTTGCTCTACATCGGTAAGGCCAAGGTTTTACGAAATCGGATTCGCTCCTACTTTCAAAAATCTACTGCACATAACCTTCGTATTCAGATCATGGTTTCGCTGGTTGCTGATGTTACTTGGATTCTAACGGATACCGAAGCAGAAGCCCTTTTGCTTGAAGAACAACTGATCAAACTTCACAAGCCACGCTATAACGTGGCCCTCAAGGACGACAAATCTTATCCCTACCTCAAGCTAAGCGTTCAGGAACACTACCCCCGCCTGAGCCTTGTGAGAGAGCGTCATGAGCGTAAAGCAGAATACTTTGGACCGTATCCTTCAGCCCAGGATGCCCGTCACATGATGCGAGTAGCACTGCGCTACTTCCCGTTGAGAACCAGCAAAATGGAACTGGATGGAAGCAAGGTCTTTCGTCCTTGTCTCAACTTCCAACTGAAACGCTGTCTAGCTCCCTGTCGTGGAAATGTGGCTGTTGATGAATATGGAAAATTGGTGCGCCAGGTTCGATTGTTCCTGAGGGGTCGTGATCAGGAACTATTGCAGGATCTCGAAAGGCGAATGCAAATCGCTTCAGAAACGCTGGAATTTGAACGAGCCGCCCAACTTCGTGACCAAATTCAATCATTGCAACGCATCTTTACTCGACAGACGGTAATGTCACCAGATGGAGAGGATCGAGATGTCTTCAATCTCTACCGAGAAGCTGGAACTGCTGGTGTTCAGGTACTCTTCATTCGCAATGGACGCTTGTTGGGCTCAGACTTTTTCTTCTTTGATACGAGTGAACAAGCCTCGGATGCAAATTTACTTGGACAGGCCATCAATCGGCTCTACACCAGTGAAATGACAGGTATCCCTCGCCAGGTATTGCTGCCCTTTGAGTATCCTGAAGAAGAAATATTGGGAGATGCTTTATCTGAGCAAGCTGGTCACAGGGTTCAATTAATGGTTCCCAAGCGTGGTCATAAAAAAGAATTGGTGAGCCTAGCTTTTCAAAACGCTCGAGCAAATCTGGAGGAACAGAGAAGGCGAGTCGTTAAAGACAGCGAGATTCTCAGGCAAGTTCAGAATTTTCTTCATCTAAAAAAACTTCCAAATCGGGTGGAGTGCTTTGATATTTCACACTTCAGCGGTGAAATGACCGTTGCTTCGATGGCTTGCTGGGAAGGAAACAAGCCTGCCAAAGAGAACTACCGCAAGTACAAGCTACGGACGATTCATAGCCCGGATGATTTTGCAAGTATGGAGGAAGTACTAACTCGTCGCTACCAGCGTGCGTTGAGCGGCCAACAACCTCTGCCCGATCTGATCATCATTGACGGTGGGAAGGGACAACTCAATGCAGCTCTAGCTGTTCTGGAAAAATTAGGAATTGACTGGCATCAACAAGACATCATTGGTCTGGCCAAGGGACGTTCGGAACGCAGGCGAGGGGTGACTCGCGGCAATGATGAAGACTACGAATATGTTGTCAAACCCAATCAAAAGAATGAGATCAGGCTTCAGCGCCACTCTTCGGTACTCTACTTCCTACAGAATATCCGTGATGAAGCGCACCGCTTTGCCATTGAGTTTCAACGCAAGCTCAAGCGGCAAGACAATCTAAAATCTCTGCTAGATGAAATCCCTGGAGTGGGAAATCGACGCAAGCGAGCTCTGCTCAAACACTTTGGCAGCTTGAAACGGGTGCGAGAGGCGAGTGTGGAGGAGTTGCGGCAAGTGTCCGGAATTTCACCGGTTTTGGCAGAAGAAACCTTTCGTTTTTTCAAGGAGTGTGATTCCTTCTTAAAGAAAAAGTATGCAGCTTCACAAAAAGAGAGTTGACAGCTTTTGGGGAGGAATTTATATTTAACAGCTTTCGCTGAGCCTTCAGCAGGTCCCCATCGTCTAGAGGCCTAGGACATCGCCCTTTCACGGCGGTAACAGGGGTTCGAATCCCCTTGGGGACGCCACTTCCAAAAATGACCTGCTCATCAGGTTCCGACCAAGCTCTACGTGGGGGCATAGCTCAGCTGGGAGAGCGCAACGCTGGCAGCGTTGAGGTCAGGAGTTCGATCCTCCTTGCCTCCACCACATTGCAACTTTACTTACAATTACCTCAACTTACTTCTACTACCCTCAAGCCCACATTATATCTGGCTTTGAGTCGAATTTCTCTCACTTTCGCTTTCCTCTCTCTTACCTCGACTTACCCCTTCAAAACTGGCTGGTGGACACGTATATGGACACGTAATTTGTGTCCAAGTTTTAGCCTGTTTTCTGGTCTTGAGTCGTAACTAATGGATTGATTTGAAGTTCAAGTAAGTCCTTCTCGTCAATCAATTGGTAGCGGCGTAGCATGGAGTCTGTCTTATGGCCGACTTGTTTCATAACAATGTGTGAAGCGTTGCCCCCACGCATCGCTCTGGTCACAAAATCATGCCGCAAGTCGTGGAAGCAAGCCCCCTTAATTCCAGCTTTTTCAAGTGAGCGTTTCCATACCTTTTGGACATAGGTTGTCCAGTAAGGGATGGGTTTGTTCGTAGCCGATAAAAAGACTTGTTGAGTGTGTAGTGTCCTTGGAATTTCACGGAGCATGGTGATCACCTCTGGTAGCAATCTCACTGAACGGGCCTCGTCTGTTTTGGTCATCGAAGCCTTCAAGCGTACAAAGCCTGTTTTTAGATCCACATCACTCCACTGCAACTTTAGAATTTCACCTTGGCGCATGCCTGTACCATGAGCCATGATGACAATGCGCCTGAGCCACAACGGGCACTCCTCTAATAATCGTTGATATTCCTCTTTTTCAAAAACGCGTTTACGGACATTGTCGACTCTCACAGTGGGATAACGGGAGATTGGAATGCTGCTAATGAACTCATAGCTCAAACCTCTGTTTAGCATATTCCTGAGTAGACTAATTTCTTCCTTCACAGTCTTCGGAGCAATGGTCTTTCCGATTCTATTTGGAGAGGGTTCTTGGAGCCTTGCATGAACGTATTTTTCCAGTTGGGCTGTTGAGAGATCACGAATTAACTGATTATGATTCAAAAGCCGCTTGAGTGCTTTCACCTGAACTTTGATGCGGAGATGACTATCGAGTTTTTGCACTTCCTGCAGATTTAGAAACCAATCGAAAAGATTCCCGAGTGTGACACTGGCATTTTTGTCCCACTCAACATGACGCTTTTCAACTAGCGCCTTCTGTACTTCTAGTAATCTTGCCTCTGCAGCAGTTTTGCTGGGGCCGATCCTCTCCCTCTTTCTCTTTCCATATTCACGATATTCAATCCAGTAGGTCTTACCTGCATGCTTATTTAGGCGGGAGTAGCCACATTTCTCACCCTTCTTCTCGCCCGATCTAAAGTTCCCACCACAATTTGCAGTTCCTTCTGGATTCCTGCTTCTGCATTTTGGGCATTCGACCAATAATCCCATTTCATTCTCCTGTGATGCTAAATTGAGTTCAAAATATTTTCTTCTTTCAAATCAACTAATCTTTGCCCCACAGAATGGAGTAACTCTTTCCATGGTTTGAGAAACTTTTCTCGGTGATCATTGATCCATGACAAATCAATATCGATTCCGAGGCTTGCTGCTTCAGAGGATGGGAGCATCTGTTCATCAGGTGTTGTCAGATCCATGAGGTAGTACCGAATTGTTTGCCATTGCTTCATTTCTGGGGGGTCAGCACCCTCTAAGGTTAAACGGTGGCGTTCTTGTTCCTTGACATGTTTTATGGGGAGATCTTCTTTCAGATTTTTGTACTCTGCTTGAAGCAGGTCATGAATGTTCTCGCTCCAATATTTTAATCCGCTGATCAATTCTTCGTTGTCTCTCAGAGTTCTCATGAGCAGTACTATCCTCAGCGATTGAGCTTCCAACTGAAAATGCTCCTCCGCTAGTGCCATGGGCACCCTCACCATCCTCAGAAACGTTGGCCCAGAAGCTGGTGAGGTGTTCTTTAGAAGCCACTTGTCAGCAAGATTCAATTTGTCATGCGGATTAACCATCTTTGGTCCCTCTCCATTCAGTAGCCACTTTTGACTGATTCCATACTGATTCTCGATGGCCTTGGCTTGAATACTCGTAATTTCAACTCCACGTTGAAAAATTGAATTTAGCCCACTTGGTTTCATGCCAATTTCTTCAGCAAAATCTTTTCGTTGAATCTCCTTAACACTTATAAATTCGAAAAGACGTTGGGTCGAAGCTGGCAGATCAGAGCGGATTTTTGTTGTTCTTGGCATGCTGTGGAAAATCCTTGTTGACAGTTGAAGTAAAAATCGCTAATTTTAGTGAAAACAAAATAAATCAATTATAAACCGCTTAGAGATTTATGCAACATTTTTTTTGAGGTAACAATGGAATCAAAAGATGGACATCACCCCCTACTGACAACTCAAGAGGCGGCTGAAACTCTTCGTCTCTCAAAAAACACGCTGAACAACTGGCTCAGCCAAGGAAAATTGAAGCGGGTAAAGATTGGAAGAAGGACTTTTGTATCTCGACAGCAGGTCAATCAACTGCTGGAGGATGCTTTGAAATTGTAAAGAAGATGTCAACAGGTAGGACATAGGATCCCTGCAACGGGAATCCATTAATTTTGGAACCTCTGTTTTCTCTCGCCGACCAAAGTTCGAGAAAACAGAGGCAAGTCATACAACCAGTGTGGTGGCTGCAGAGATGCGGTTTGGCATCAGAAAATATCCTACCAGATGCCTGCCTACCTCTCAATGCTGAAATTCATCGAATTTTGGCCTCTGCCTACTACTCCACATTGGAGCTTCACACCCTTAATAAGGAGCTTCAATGGACAAACAATCCATCTCAATCCCTAATCCACCCAATGTGAGTTGTGGAGTCGGTGTTGGGTTCAAGCAACAGATGGTTAGCAGTTTGGGCGCGGTCTACCAAGAGATGCGTAATCCGCGCAAGAGCACGAAAGAGAAGATTTTGAAGATTCGTGAACTTGTCGCCGCAGAAAAAGTTGATGAGGCGAATAAACTGAAAAAGGAACTACGAGCGTTCTGCATGTCAGGAGAGTTTAGGGAGCGTAACACTGCTGGACTGATAGAGCATTCAGGCCGTCTCCAAATTGACCTAGACAAGCTAGGGACCCCAGAGGAGATTCAAGCAATCAAACAGAAATTGCAAAGGGATCCGCACATTGAAGCAATATTCCGAAGTCCATCTGGGACCGGACTAAAAGCAGGACTTCGGATTCCTAAGGCAGCCGACGCTGAAGAACACCTCCAGTCCTTTCTAGCAGCAGAACACTATTTCAAAAAAAAGTACGAGCTAACGATTGATCCACAGTGCAAGGACCTTTGTCGCATGTGTTTCATGTCCGATGACCCAGATGCCTACTTCAACCCAGATGCCTTGGTACTAGATGTTGAAAAGTGGAAGCCGACACCTTCTCCAGAAAACCGCATCAAGCCCCAAAACCGAAGAAAAGCACCCCCACCAGTCCAAGGTCATCCCTATACCCATAAAGTACTGGACTCTGCCTGTGAAAAAATCAAAACGGCACCTGCTGGTCAGCGCCACAAAACCCGCCGAGATGAAGCAAGACTCGTTGGAGGTTATGTAGGTGCAGGACATCTTCAGGAAGCAGAAGCTGAGTGTCATCTGCTGGAGGCAGCACGGAGCAACACTGATGATCCAAAAGGAGCAAAGCAAACCATTCTGGATGGCCTGAAGCATGGTATTGCCTCTCCCCTGAATCCTCCTCAAAAGACTCAGTCTGATAACTCTCAACAAGCTGTTGTTAACCAAAGTCAGACCCCCAACTCAGATTCGGAACTCTACCTGTTCAACGAGCATGGAACCGCCCGCTGGAAAGAAACTCACAATGGGAGAATTCTAGTCCGTTTGTCCAACTTTACAGCTCAGATTGTCGAGGAGTTGGAGTTTGATGATGGTGAACAAACCAAGCTGCATTTCAGGATTGAAGCCGAAAGTGGAGACCATCGATTTCCCGAGGCAGTCGTTCCTGCTGAGCAGTTCAATAGTCTGTCGTTTGTCCAAAAAACTTATGGTAGCCGTGCACAGATTTTACCTCCAACAACAACTAGCAAAGATCACCTCAGTCATGCGATTCAAGTACGGGGTGGAGAAGTTCAACGAACCCGTGTCTACACTCATACTGGGTGGCGTGAAATAGATGGCGAACCTGCGTATCTGTCCTCCTTGGGGGCGCTCGATCTCAATAACGTAGAAGTCCGGCTTGAAGAAGGGAGTGACCCAAAATTAAACAAGTATTCACTTCCTTCTACTAGCACACCTGAAGAAGTGCGAAGCGGCATTGCTGCTTCTTTAAATTTCCTGCAGGTAGCTCCAGACAAGGTAACGATTCCGCTCTGGGTAGCTCCCTATGCGGCTACCATCGTATCTGAGATTGAAGATCACTTTGCGAGCGTCTACATTCTTGGTCCCTCCGGTTGTCGAAAAACAGCCTTAGGGGTAGTGGCGCTCTGCCACCACGGAAACTTTTCACCAGACAATCTCTTCACTTTCAACGACACCACAAACAGTCTCGAGAAAGCCTCCTACACTCTGAAGGATGCGCCGCTCTTCGTTGATGACTTCTATCCAACGACCATTCGACAGGATCAGCAGCGTATGAGGGCGACCTTTGAGGGGCTCACACGAAGTGCTGGAAACCGGAGTGGACGTGGTCGGATGAATAGTAACTTAAAATTACGCCGCACATTTTACCCGCGTGGGATGGTGTGGTTTACCGGTGAAGATCTCATCGGAGCGGGTAGTGCCCTTGCTCGACTTACCTTGGTAGAGATTGGACCAAAGGACGTAAAGCTTGAAGAGTTGAAGCACTTACAAGATCAACGACACCTCTTGCCACACGCCATCACGGACTTTCTGCGCTGGTGGAGAGACAATCGTGAAAAAGCCCGTACAGAGTTAGGAGACACCACAAATGAGGAGGCTGTCTACAGTCGTTACGGTGATTCTTTGCATGGACGGCTACCACGCCAAATAGCACTCTGGCAACGCATGGTGAGAATCTTGGGCTACTGGCTCATTGATCGCCAAGTCTACAGTCCGGAAGAAGCTGAGGACCTGTACCAAAGAGCATGTGATGTCCTTGTATACAATGCGCAGAGCCTGCAAGAGCGAATTCAAACAGCAACCCCTACACAGCAGTTTCTAGAAATCATGCAGGCTCTGTATTCTGCTGAAAAACTCTGGATTAAAGATTGGCAGAAGGGTTCAGAAGAGAAACAAATAGATCAAGAATTCCTTGGTTGGCGGAAGGAACAGTATGTTTATACCCAAAGCAAAACTTTGTGGCATCTGATCCAAGAATATTGCCAGCGTGAAGGCGTAGTATTTCCTGTTGGAGAAAGGACTCTATTAGATCATCTTGCTCGAGATGGTGTACTGGAAAAACAGGCTGGAAAGCATAGTGGGAGTCTAAGTATCCCTGCTGAAAATTATCATTCTTTTCGAGTGGTAAAATTGAACTTTGTTCGACTCTTTAGCGCAGCTTAATAATTTTGGAAAGGGGTCTTTGTAAAACTAAGTGTGGTAATTGTGGTAAATCACCCCCAACTCCAGTGCTGGTATGGTCTAGATACGGATACGCTAGATGTGGTGATTCTGTGGTAATCGATAGAATTACCACACTTGGTTGTTTTTATAGATGTAACTTTGCTTAAGCATGGAGATCTCTAAGTGTGGTAAAGACCCTCCTCTACCACAAGATTACCACACTCAGAGAACAACGCGGGAAGCCAGTGAGCATCTGGCTTTGAAAGGATTTCACCACATTTACTACACTTAGAATAACGCTAGTTGTCTAGTAAATTAACAGCACACAAAGGATATGAGTATGAAAGCAGTTCTTTTTGACCTAGAAAGCAAGAGCAATACATTAAGATTTAAAAATATTATTAATCTGAATTCAAATAGAAGGTAATATGTTTAATGAAAGAGATTACGAAAAAGGCAATATCAATTTTCCAACAAAAATCGAAGATGAAACTTATCTAGAAGAAACATCAAAAACTATTTGGCATGAATTGAAAAGGAGCTATTTTGATGAAAAAAATATATTCTTGCCAACTTTTTCAATTGGAAAGGTAGAAGGGATTTTCGCTTCTTACCAGCAAGGACCACATTTAGGCAATGGTATTATCACATTTGATAATTCATTGGTAATTCTTTATAAATCAATTAAACGCGAAAAGACTGGTTTCGATGGTTTTATAAGATTATTAAAGGATATTCTTATAAGGCAAATGGTCCATCAATGTGAACAAATTGAAAGAGTTAAAGACAATATCAGTTCTACTAAAAATATAGGTCCATATAAATATGATGTCAGACATTTCAAGAGAATATGTAGAAGCCTTACAGGTCCTCTTGGCCTAACTACTACTTGCCATCATTTAGATCTAAATGAGAAAAGTTTGCACTGTTGGCCTTACTGCTGGAGAAGCCAAGATTACTACTACGGAATTATTGATCCTAGAGAATTCATGAAAGAATTTACAATACGTTTCCCCTCACATCTAAACTATTATGTATTAACACTACTTCGAGAAGTACGAGCCAAAATTGAGATGGAGAGAATTATCAAATAGCAATGTGTGATACTGAAATGACATGCAAAAACCCACTTTAATTTATACCTCTGATCCGTGTGGGGCTGAAAAGAGCAACTATGATCCAATCTTATCAGAATGACTATGCAGAAAAAACTTAATGGCGCTGCCAACAGAGCAGCCACGATGGAACTTCACAATCAAGGTCTCAGCCAGCGTAAAATCGCCATGGTGCTGAACATATCAAAGACCAGAGTCGCTCAGATTCTGAAGGAAAACAATTTGACGAAGGGTCAGTCTGGGCAGGCCAGCCAATCCAAGGAACTGACCACGATTCTCACGGGGAATCCCAGTGTTGGCCAGCATCTCGAGGAAGTGGTCACCCAAGCCGCGAAGCAATCGGTTTCACAAGTGATTGCTGATGAG
>JACLAC010012922.1_pt1 | contig 11516 bp, 8 predicted proteins | sample 8027881 | NCBI WGS metagenome assembly JACLAC01 (sample SAMN15725517, study PRJNA655200) | protist metagenome | isolation source: fluorescence activated cell sorting (FACS) single amplified genomes of... | place: Spain: Blaines Bay Microbial Observatory, Mediterranean Sea | collected 2016-01-19 | reverse complement strand
AGAGAAAAAAGAAAAAATGACGAATCATATCAGGATATATACTGGTTTTCATCATTAGTGGAGATGCTTGAAGATGAAACAATCGAGGCAGTAGCTATACAAGGTAAAGTTGCAGATAACCTTGACTTTGCCAAACAGGCTTTGAGTTACAACAAACACATTTGGTTGGATAAACCTGCGGGTGATGATTTGGGAAAATTCTCGGAGGTATTAGATCTTGCGCGTGAAAATAATCGACTGGTCCAGTTAGGTTACATGTTTCGTTACAATACCGCTTTTCAATTTTTGCTAGACTGGGCTAGTAATGATATGCTGGGCCATATTTTTTCTGTTCGAGCTAGAATTTCAACTGGTAATGTCCATGAAACTCATTGGGAACGGTGGAATTCACTTGGTGAGAGGGCTGGTGGAATTGTATTCATTTTGGGCTGTCATCTTATTGATATTATTGTATCTTTGATGGGACGTCCCAATCGAGTTACACCCTTTCTCAGGCACGATGGTTTGAAATTTGATTGGTTCAAAGATAATAACCTAGTTGTGTTTGAGTATGCCAAAGGCCAGGCTGTTTTGGAGTCGACGGCTTTAGAAATTTCTTCAGGATCGTCCCGCCGAATTGAGGTATATGGTACACGAGGTAGTATTATCATCGGTCCCCTAGAGCCTCCGAACTTACGTTTATGTCTGGATAGGGATCGAGATGGTTATAAGCAAGGGTGGCAACATATCGAGTTACAAGCTCGTCCTCGATATGTTGAAAGTCTGCGCGCTTTTTTGGCTGATATTAGAGGCCAAAAACAACCAGACCGATCACTCGACCACGAATATACCGTGCAAGAGACAGTTCTAAGAGCTTCTGGTCTGGAAATATAACCATCCGGTTCTTATTTTGTAGGGTTTAACAAAGCCAAAAAGATTGGGTACTTGAGATCATAAGTTAAATTATTGATCCTACTGTCATCATCCATTTATCTAAAGTTTTAGCGATGTCCATACATTTTACCGACCTCATCGTATCTAGAATAAGAAAGTACGGTTTTTGCTTGTTAGCTCCATTTATCGAGCATAGTTTTTTACTTACAATGCAAAGAGAAATGATTGAAATGTTCAAAGATATCCCAGAGGATGATGAGGTTTACTGTTATGGAAAACTTGCCTACTCAACACCCGATATTCAAACATGGAATTTGGATGAAACACCGTCAGTTAAGGATTTCTTTTATAATTCCGAATGGATCCCTTATGTTGCTAGCCTGTATCATGAAAAAAATTACACCATGCCCAGTAGCATCTATAGCACTTTGGATTATAAATCTGATTCCGGCGAAGCGAATAATGGATGGACACACTTTGATCAAATCCGGAGCCTAAAATTTTTAATGTATTTGTCAGATGTAGATGAGGAGTCAGGTCCTTTTTCAGTTGTACCAAATAGTCATCATACTGGGAAAAAATTAAGGCATATAGACAATTCAAAAAATAGATTTGGACGCATGTTTGGAGATCATGGGATTTGTGGCAATTACTTAATTCCTCAAAACGATCATCCGGATTATAAATATAAGCTTACTGATCTAGCTGGTAAAATCGGAACACTAATTATCTTTGACTCAGATATTCTACATCAGGGAGGGCGTACTAAAAACGGAAAATCCCGCCTAGTTGTCAGGAGTCATTATTTTTGAAGTCATTAGTCTTGAACTTCTTCTTTCTCTCTATGAAATATGTTTGGATCAGGATCGAAATGTTTAATATAATTAACTATCAATTTGAGAATACTGGGGCAGGCACGTGATCAAATGAATTTGAGAAAGAGATTTGATAGCATAAGCTATGTTGAATAAAATCCTAATTTCTGGTATCAAGTGTTTCGATACAGGTGAACCTTTTTCAATTTCTAACAGTGTAGCGTTGGTAGGTAGTGGTAGCAATGTACTGAAAAAGGGATACGGAGAAGTAATTGATTCACACGATCGAATAGTTCGGTTCAATCATGCAAAAACCCTTAATATGGAACAAGATGTTGGGTCCAAAACAACCGATCTATTCATAAATTGGCATGTATACGTGAATTACGACATGAAAAAAGATGGCTTTTCCAGCTGGGAGCCGCATTTCTTGAATAGATATGAAAACGTAAACGTGATTTTATCTCACCCAAAAGGAAACTTCCTACTACATACTGCTGATGGCGAAAAAGAAATTGATAGGCAAGATGTATTAGACGGTTATGGAAGGAGTAATATACCTGAGAAACTAAAATTTTTTGTAATCGATGAGGAAGAAATATATGCTTATCAGAATTTTATTCACGATACATTTAATCTGATTTTGAGTGAAAATTCTGGATTGAAAACACTTGAATTATCTGATAAAATAATCACCTGCACTAAATCGCCTACTGTCGGCTTTTGCGCTGTTTGCTGTCTTGTAAGTAGAAATATTGTACCTAATCTATTTGGTTTTTCTCTACCTGGAGATAAGTGGGACCATTATTTCGAAGACAGGCCTGTTGCTGATCAAAAATCACATACCCACATCAAAGAACTGATGGTACTAGAAAGGATGAATCAGATTGGCCTAATCAAAATTCACTAATGTTGGCTGTTAACAGCCTCTAGTCTATTTCGATTGAATTTTTGTTGCCTTTTGCAATTATTTCAGAAATTTCTCCTGTCGGTTCTTTGGAACTGAAGTTTTTGTATACAAGTAGATTTTATCCCTAAACCGTAGATCTGAAACCGAATTGTGGGTCTTCATTTCCACTTTTGTTATGTTTAGGTCTTTTTCAAAGTTGGCCACCTTGAAATTAATCAATTTTTAGGGGTTACTAATCTGGAATGTATGCGCGTGGATAAGAGATATGAATTGAAATAATTGATTCTTTGCCACCGCACACAGTCGAAAATAGGTTTAAAATTTTTAAGGAAAAAAATGAGAATCGAAGGACCGGTCTTTCCTGTTGTAACTCCTTTTGTTGATGATGTTCATCGACATTATCCTGTAGATATCAAATCTTTAAGAGGATATGTTGATTACCTACTACATAATCAGGCATTTAATATTATGGTTGCTTCAGCAACAAGTAGGTTTGCTCAATTATCAGAAGAAGAGATTCGGTTGGTCAATTCTATTGTTGTTGATACTGTGGGGGATCGAGGTTTGGCTATTGCATCCACTGGAATAATGGGAACAACGGCTCAACATATAGAAACTGCCCAGTACGCTGAAAGCATAGGTGCTAGGGTCATTGCTTGTGAGTATCCTTGGCGTTTCCAGTCAATAGAAGGTTTAGTGATGTATTATCAGTCTATTGTGGAACATACAGAAAAAATAAAAGTGATGATTCATGTCACACCAGGCCGAAGTGAACTTGGTGGATTATTCCGATTTGACGCTGAATCACTACAGCAGATTTGTGCTATTCCGAGGGTAGTAGCAATGAAAGAAGCTTCCGGAGACAAGAATATTTCACGTAGTATTTGGAAGGAATTGAGCGATGAGTGTTCAATCATTGTTGCTGGGCGCGGATGTGAAACCTATCTGGATGCATATTCCTTTGGAGTTTCAGGCTTCTTTACAGGTTCAGGAAATATTATTCCAAAGTATACGCTAGATGCCTATCAGTCTATACAAGATGGGCAATTCGAAGCTGCTAAAAAAAACGTCGATTTACATGAAACATTGTTTTTAGACAAAGCCAAAAGCTTTGGTTGGCATGCTGCCTTGAAATCTGGATTACACGAAATGGGGTTAATGTCAATTACCGAGCGTCCTCCCATGCAACCCTTGACAGATGCGAAAAGAAATGTTTTAAAAAAGATTATGGTATCTCTCGGGTGGATTTAAATTAGCTTGATTATCCACTTTTATGTTAGGCTGAGACGACTTAAGTGAGAGTTTATGCTGATGTTTGAGTCAATATTTAACGAGCACAAAATAGGAAACTCCTCGTCTGTTTACTTAATTGCTGAGATTGGACTTAACCACAATGGGTGTGTTTCTCGCGCCAAGCAACTAATGGAGATTGCAAAGGAATCAGGCTGTTCGGCTGTTAAGTTTCAAAAGCGAAGCCTTGAAGATATATACATTTCAGATTTACTAGAAAATTTGGATAATTACGAACAAGGATTTCAATATTTGATTCCTATTTTGTCTGAATATGAATTTTCGATTAAACAAATGACCGAGTTAAAACAATATGCAGACGAACTGGATATTGATTTTCTATGTACTCCATTCGACGAGGTTAGTGCTGAATATATTCATAATCTTGGTGTTAAAATGTTCAAAGTCGCATCAGCGGATTTTGACAATTATCTCTTGTTGGAAAAAATAATTTCATTTAACAAACCACTTTTACTTTCCACAGGCATGAGCTCATTTCAAGATATTGACCACGTCATTTCGTTTTTGAGAGGTTATGACATCCCATTTCTACTGTTTCATTGTGTTTCCTCCTATCCAGTTAAGCATAGTGAGGCAAATATCACAAGGATTAAAGAACTCAAAGATAAATATAAATGCTTAGTAGGTTATTCTGGTCATGATGAAGGGATTGCTCTTTCTGTAGCCGCTGTGGCCATGGGAGCTGTTGTCATTGAGAAACATATCACATTGGATAAAGGAATGAGAGGACCAGACCATAAATTCTCACTTTTGCCGCACGAACTACAAAGACTAGTTTCGAATGTAAATCAAGTCAAGGCTTCATTGAGTTCGCCAACGGCACTTAGTTTACAAGGTGTGGAATTGAACAAAACTATCTTCCGCAAATCCCTTGTTGCGAAGAGAGAAATACCTGCGGGTTCAATTTTGACAGCAGATATGATCGCTGCAAAAGGACCAGAACGAATGTTAGAGTATCACAAACCGTCTGATTTTATAGGCAGCAAATGTGAAAAAAACCTAAAAAAAGATGCTCCTCTGTCGAGTTCTACTATTTCACATGCCGCCCAGAAATGCACTATCCCACCTATTAAATGGGGGAAATTTGGTCTTGTTGTCAGATACCATGATTTTGAAGATGCCTTGAAGTTTAACCCCGAAGTACTTGAGTTTCACATGACTTTTAAAGATGTGATGATTGAAATACCACACATAAAGTTCAATAAATACAGTCAACAACTGAAAAATATAACTCTCAGGGTTCATTGTTGTGAGTACATGGGAGATCAACTGCTCGATCTTTGTAGTTCAGACAGTAGTCAGGTTTCAAGATCAATGGATATTTTGCAAAGAGTGGTGGACATTACCACAGAAATATCTCAGTATTTCCTGAACGTAACTCCACTGATTATCTTCAACTGTGGTGCAATGTCTCTGACAGGTATACCAAACAGTTTGCAGATTGATCAAACTAAATTTCATCAAGTTTTTGATAAACTGCATCTTCGTAATACGGGATTGCTAGCTCAGAATATGCCACCTTACCCTTGGTATTTTGGAGGTCAGTGGAACGGTCACTATTTTATCGACCCAAACGAATTAGTAATTTTTTGCCAAGAAACTGGCCAGTCTATTTGTCTGGATATCTCTCATGCGATAATGGCATGTAACTATCTGAATTCCTCGTTTGAAGAATACATTCAGATATTAAAACCATATGTACAACATATTCATGTATCAGATGGGCAGGGATTAAACGGAGAAGGTACACAAATTGGTACTGGTGATATCGATTTTTCACTTTTTTTCGACTTATATTCGGATTATCAAGGTACGTGGATTCCAGAAATTTGGCAAGGGCATTTATTCGGAAACCAAGGTGCAGTAAAAGCATTAGAAAAAATCCATAAAATCTTAAATCCATGTTAAGCAAAGCTATGGTAAACGATGACGCTTCTCATTGTTCACTTCGGTACTTGTAACCTTAAACTTGGTCTTTTATCGGTTAGTATCTAATAGAGCGATTGGTAAATGATTGTTCGACCCAGTTGATACTTCTAGTAGTATTTCGTTGAGAATTGCCAGTATAGAATGAAGTTGGTTTTTATACCTTCACCATATAATGTTTCAGTAAATCAAAAATTCAAACCAGTTGTATACTTTTGGCTTGGTTATTGACTACTGTTGGGACAGACGAAAAATTTATGGAGGTAGCAATGAGATGTCACTTTACTCGGCATGACCCAGATCCCTTTAATCATGGGCGATATTCAATAGATTTTCGGCAACCAACGATTGCTGAGTCTGAGTTGTTAAATTATTGTCTTCACGAAGGATGGGGTTTGAAGCCAAAGTCTGCAAAAGTATTTGTCCGAAATGAAGCATACAGTAAAACTTTCTGTATTGAGACCCCGTTGGATCAATATGTTTTTCAAATAAGTAGTCTCAATACTGCGGCTGAGCAACGAATTAATGACCTGTGTTTGGTACATTCTATTGAAAATGGATTGCCTGTCCCTCGAAGGATAAAGCTCAAAAATGGTGCCTTATATTTCAGTTTTAAGGACAACTTTTGTAGTTTGAACCAGTATATTCAAGGCCGTCATTTTTCCGGAACGCGAAGTGAACTGATTCTGTCTGCAAAGTATTTGGCAAAATTCCATAAAATTTTCCAAAATTTTCCACAAATTCAAACAGTCATAGATATCAAAGGAGAAGTATACAAATTCGATATCGACCAATGGAATAATTTAAAAGAAAAGATTCCAAAAATAAAGCAGAGTAAATTTGATTTATTAGCAAAAGAAGCAGTTGACGCTATTACGGAAAGGATTCTACTTCTTGAAACGGTAGGCCTCAATCTACCTAGATGTATCGGCCACTTTGACTGGCACCCACACAACTTAATTTTTAATTCAGAACAAAATTTAATAGGTATTTTGGATTTTGATCTAGTTAGGTTTTCTCGCAGGTGTGCTGATGTGGCTTTGGCAATGCATAAGCTCTCTAGGATTTTCGGTCAAAAAACCGAAAAAAAAGCTGACCTAGGGGCAACATTAAATGACAGATGTAAAATATTTCTTGAAGCATACACTTTGACAATAGCATTATCAGAAGATGAAATTTCGGCTATGATTGGGTGCTTGTATGATGAGGTCCGAAGAAAAATCTTATACATTCTTTCCAAATTCTATGACCATGGAGATAGTAGTTCAAATTTCGATTTGAGTAAACAAGTTACCCAACTTTACGAACTAGATGTACTAAATTTACAGTGAGGATTACGTGCCGTCTGGGTTAGCTTTGGGTAAATTTAGAAGTACTACAGTTTTGTCTAAATCAGGTTGAGTGTACTTTTGAGCTTAAGCTTGAAAATGAAGTTTCCTACTTTGTAGCAGATCGGAAACTATCTGTTTGTAGAATAACCTTTTGGTGACGATAGATTGTAGCGATTATGCCATTTTTTCCGAGTTAATTTATGCGGAAGTTCAGGATAGAGCGCCTATTTTGTGATCAATCTCTTAGAACCTGTCTGGAAGCTATGCATGGTTTAATATGGAAAAAATAATTTAAATGCATCTCTTTGTATATAGACCAGAAGAAGACTGAAATACCTAAGTTATACTAAATTGCCTATGAATAATATAAGTCGCCTAGCTGTAATTCCAGCCCGGAAAGGTTCCACGCGTTTCAAAGACAAAAACATTCACTTACTAGCAGGTAAACCTTTAATCAGATGGATCACCGAATCTGTTGTTGAATCGTCTTGCTTCGATAGAATATTAGTATCAACGGACAGCGACCAAATATTCTCAGTGGTAGAAGACTTGAAAGTTGAAAGACATATTAGACCATGTGCTGATGCTACTGAAAAAGCTACTGCTTTAAATGCAATGCTTAATTTGATGGAACAAGAAAAACCACATGACATATTTGCTTACTTCTTGCCCACATGTCCGTTTATCTCATCTGATGACATCCGTTTAGGTGTAGAAAGACTTTCTTATGAAGTTGATTCGGTCATAAGTATGACTCCCTTCTCAGAAACGATACAATTGGCGTGTATTATGAAAAATGATCAAGTTATACCAGTTTTTGACAATTTAACCTCTGGGCTAACAAATAGCAAATTCATTCAAAAATACTGTAGACCTTCTGGGGCATTTTATATGTCTTGGTGGGACAATCTCATAAAAAGAAGGAATTTTTTTACTGGTGAAGTCAAGGGGGTACTGATTCCAGCTGAACGATCTGTTGATATTAATACCCCAATCGACATTGAGTATGCCCAAAAGTTAATAGAGCTAAGAAATTAATCTCTAGGAGAGTTATAGAAAAGTCCTCAAAAGAAATATACAGTTTGTGTGTCGATGCCATTATGCGGAATTAGTCGTATACCCTATTACCTTGTATTTGCTAGCAGTTAATTGAATAGCTTAGATATATTTACTGACTTTTCCTAGACCTAATAAAATAGATTTCTTACACTTCGCTCTCATTTTCTTTTCTTTGTGTAGTTTTGCATTTAATTTCCTTAATTAAACGCAAAGATTATGATCAACCATAAAAAATTAGTAGGAAAGAACACGGCTCCCTTGCACTTTACTTCTGGCAGGCGGACTATGTTTTAAAAAAATCTTAATAAAATGGAGCAATGAAAAGCGAAATGCAGATTGAGAATCATATCTCTGGACTTTGTCTTACATTTGACGATTGCTTTATAGAAGAGTGGTTTTCTGCTCTGAATATGTTCGCTAAATTTCAAGCCAAAGCGACTTTTTTCGTTAGTTACTTTCATCTGCTAGATGAAATACATATTAACATGTTAAAAGAGATACAAAGTAAAGGGCACGAAATCGGGTACCATAGTCTTTCACATCCTAAAGCGAAGGAGTTTTTGTCCCAGTACACAATCCAAGAGTATCTTGACCATGAAATTTCACCAGGTCTAGAATTGATGAATTCGGCTGGATTTACACCTAAGTCATTTGCATTTCCTTATAATCAAAGTACTGAAGAACTTGAAAGTCAGCTCTTGGATCAATTTGATATTTTAAGGCTTCGATCTCATAAGCTTGTTGATGCTATGCATCCTAGGTATGGTAATAAGATTTTGTATGGAAAATGTATAGACCTTAATGTTGACAACATTCCTGACATCAAACGTTTATCTGCGGATGATATTGTCGATGACTTCCGACTTGCTTATACCAATAGTCAGATATTAGTCACATATGCACACTCCATCAGTAACGAAGTAGGACCTCAATCCTCTATTTCTCCATTTGGGCTAGAATATCTACTCTACTGGGCCTGCGAAATTGGGTTGAAATTTTATACTGCTTCAGATCTCACATCATAGTTAAAAATGAATAAAGAAAATCGACAAAAGCAAATTATATCTGGTGGGAAATTATATCAACTAAAAGACTATCAGATAAACTTTTGTCTTTTGGTTGAAAATGAGGTTGGCTTCACCGGACTTGATGTATTAGAAGTTGGGGGAAGTCTTCCAGAAGGTTTTGTCTTGGATATTCTTAAAGCCAAATCTTGGCTGGCTCTGGAAGAGCCTGAATTTTGGAAAGTTTCAGGCAAGGTGAAAAAATTTGACAAAGTATTTCCCTCGTTTTTGGATATTCAACTAAACGAAAAAGCTAACTATGCAGTAATAACAGATGGTATAGAAAATCTGACTTCTTGCTTTTATAATCAATTTGATCTTGTTTTCTCAATAGCAGCCATGCAGCACATCTTACGAATGGGTCCAGCCATGTTTTCAATGTTCCACTCCTTACGCCAAGGTGGTCGATTATTAGCCGGTATTGGTCCAATATGGTCAGCCTCGGACGGGCACCTTTTACGCTCGATTTTTGATAGCATTGGTAGAGAAATATCTTGGGCGACTGATGTTATTCCTGCTTGGGCTCACTTGATTTGGGAACCAGCGGAATTTTATATCGAGATGTGTAAAAGAACAGACAGACGGACCGCTGGAGAAATTGTTTATGAAGTATTCAATTCAAATCGTATTAATCGTTTATTCCTTCGAGATTATTTTGAATATATCAATTTAAGCCCGTTTCAGGCCAAATCGGACAGTTTTCGTGATTCGCTGCTATCAGTTATTAGACAACCAATGCCGGATACGCTAAAAAAATACTTATCTACTCGATATCCAGGATATCAACACTTTGAAATTTCTAATTTTTCCTTGTCGCTGGAACGTCTATGAAATATTCCTAACAAAAATTGTACTAATTGACAAATGAACAACCCCTCACAAGATCAAATTGAGATTCTTCTTGGCCTATATTATTCCGGGGAAATTCTAAAAGCGGAACAGAATAGTCTGGAATTGTTGAAGATCTACCCAGATTCAGTACTGGTTCTGAATATTTTAGGAGTTATACTGGTGGCTAAAGGTCAACTAGACCAAGCAATAAAGATACTAAGAAAAGTGATACATAAGGAACCTAATTGCGCCGAAGCTTATAGCAATCTTGGCAATGCGCTAACTTCAAACGGGCAACTGGAAGAAGCTGTACAAATATATGATGAGGCCCTGAAAATAATTCCCCATGATGCTGAAGTACATAGTAACCGTGGTAATGCTCTCCTCTACCTAAAACGATTTGAATCGGCAATCGATAGTTACAATAGAGCACTCCAACTGAACCCAAGCTTATTAGATGTCTATAATAACCGAGGTAGTCTCCTTCGAAAATTAGGACGATTTGAGGAAGCCATAGATAATTATAAAAAAGCTATCAATTTGAAGCCTAACTTTGTTGATGCCTATAACAACCTTGGGAATGTCATGGCTGACATAGGACGATTTGAGGAAGCCATAGATAATTATAAAAAAGCTATCAATTTGAAGCCTAACTTTGTTGATGCCTATAACAACCTCGGGAATGTCATGGCTGATATAGGACGATTTGAGGAAGCCATAGATAATTATAAAAAAGCTATCAATTTGAAGCCTAACTTTATTGAGGCTTACAACAACATTGGTTCTGCTTTACAAGAACGAGGAAAGTTAAAAGAAGCTACTCACTTTTATCAATATGCTATTCGAATTTCTCCTAATCACCCTAATGCCTATAAAAACATTGGAACATTAATGAAACAGCTGGGAAATGAAGCAACAGCTACCAAATTTTACGAAAAAGCGTTTGATTGTGCCCCACATAATTTGGTCCTTGCATATCAATTAAGTAATTTAAAGACAGAAGTATTGAACCAGAAGTTGTTAGTAAAAATAAATGAAGTTTTGACTGATCAAAATTCTTCAAAAGAAAATATTGCCCACGCGTATTTACTTTTATCTAAGTATGAATTGAAAGAGGGAAATTATCAAAAAGAGTTCAATAACTTAATTACTGGTCATACTTACTATCTTGAATCAAAATCAGCTCACTTCAAAAAAACAATCAATTATTATTTGACCATACTTCCACAAATAATAGAATTTTGGCGTTATTATGAATCTATTAAGTTTACTGAAACGAAAGGAGACAAGTTAAAACCAATTTTTATTGTTGGGGTCCCAAGGTCGGGGTCAACTGTAGTTGAAAAAATAATTGGCTCAAATTCGCCTCAAATCCTGTTGGGAGAAGAAACAAGAA
>JACLAC010016828.1_pt1 | contig 11519 bp, 9 predicted proteins | sample 8027881 | NCBI WGS metagenome assembly JACLAC01 (sample SAMN15725517, study PRJNA655200) | protist metagenome | isolation source: fluorescence activated cell sorting (FACS) single amplified genomes of... | place: Spain: Blaines Bay Microbial Observatory, Mediterranean Sea | collected 2016-01-19 | reverse complement strand
AATTCCGAATTTCCTCCTCCATTCCAATTATAGGATCCAACTCACCCAATCGAGCCATCGCAACCAAATCCAAACAATAATCTTCGATTGCGGATTCAGATAATTTACTACCTTGAACAATGATTTGTTCTGCTTTTGAGATGCCCGATAATTCTTTTCTCAAATGTTCTGCTGTAGCATCTAGACTGTTCCAAATCTCTCCTAAAAAACCCTCATGGAAGTTCAGCAAACCCAATAAAAGATGATCAACATTAGTGTAAGTTTCATTCAGCAAAGTTGCTTCTTTCTCAGCACTCAAAATGATCCCGTGAAGAGGTCTTGAAATGAAGGTTTGCCCTGAATTCTCCTGATCTTTTGGGAAATCTCTAATCTGAAGTTGGAGCTTTTGCTGAAGAACTCCATTTTCTACTTGGAGCTTATCCAAACAGAACTCTATCATTGGATCATTCTGCTCCAGCAGACTTAAGAGCAGGTGCTCTGGCTCTACCTTGGCTTGACGGCCCTCCGCCGCCATTCGCTGTGCTTTCAGTAATGCTTCTTCAGCTTTTAGAGTAAAATGACTTAATGAAATGCTCATTGACTTGTGAAATCTTTAATTTATAGAGTGAGATTCATAGGCGCATTTAAGCAAGGTACAAGCCACTATCTGAATGATTTTGAGTTTTCAAAATGATATTAAAAATTATATTTTTATTTCTAATGGGAGTTATTTTTTGTAGTAATTAATTAGATCTCAGATATTCTTTTTTAATGAATAATTTTATGAACTTAATATCGAACACTTTGTCGATTATCAAAACACTACTTATTCTTGACTAAACGACCTAAAATTCCAACTGGCTACTATGCTGAATCCAGTAACATCAATGAAGCTGAGGTATTTAAAAAGCTATTCAAAACAATCAAATTCTGAGTTTATGAGTATTTGCGGTATTTAAATGCGTTTTTAAGTCGTTTAACACCTTCCTCATTTTTTATTGATGCCAGAACTTATATGTATTGAAGCAAAAAATGGCTTCTACGCAGAAAGTTTCGTTATTTCCTCAGACCTTTCTAAATTCACTGAAAGGCCGATTGCGCTTCGTTGGTACGGATTTGAGCACTTGAATGAAAGGGAAGCGATTGAGGATGTGGGTAATTACTTTGGGCTCCACCCACTTCTAATTGAAGATATCGTCCACCAGAATCAAAGACCTAAACTAGATGACCAAGGACAGCTACTATTGGTTACTGTTCCCACTTTCAGTTGGAATCCCGAAAAGATGGAGGTAACACGCAAACAGATAAATATTCTATGGAGAGAAAATGACTTGGTCACTTTTGCAAGCTCAGAGAAAAACCTCCTAGAGCCTGTCCGACAAAGGATCCGGCGCGGGAAAAGGTCTCACTATCATGATTTGCATCCAGATTTTTTATTTTGTGATTTTGGATCTGTTGGTGGATCAGCATCTTGAGTTTCTTGACGAGATCCGCGATAGCCTCATTCTCATGGAGGAGAAACCTAATGAAAAACCTGAACCCCAACTTTTGCAGGAGGTATACAGACTTCGTAGACAAATGATCTCCGTCGCTAGGGTGATGCCCTCTGTCCGTAGTCTTGTTGGAGAATTATCCGATGATTGCAGCGAGTGGTTTCGTGAAGAAAATTTGATGTATTTGAGGGATGTTCAAGATCATTCCCAGCAATCGCTCGAATTTGTAAAAGCTTACCAAGAAATTCTTTCAGGAATGATCGATCTGTATTTGTCTCTGATGAGTCAGAAAACGAATGACAAGATGAAGGTCCTGGCTGTGATTTCGACAATCTTCATGCCGCTGACTCTTATTGCTGGGATATACGGAATGAATTTTCAGCACATGCCGGAGCTAGGATGGGAATTTGGCTACCCAATGGTTCTCTTGGCTATGTTAATCATTGGGATTGGGATTGGCTGGTTCCTGAAGCAAAAGGATTGGTTCTGAGGACAAACTCTAAGTTGATCGCTACCGATTGCTTTGCATCATCTCCACAAATCTTTGGAAGAGATATTGGGAATCGTGGGGTCCCGGAGCAGCTTCAGGATGGTACTGAACCGAATATGCAGAAAAATCAGTCGATTCAATCCCTGCAATTGTTTCGTCATTCAGATTCCGATGTGTGACCCGAACACCTTTGGGGAGATTCGACTCATCAACTGCAAACCCATGATTGTGACTGGCAATCTCAATCTTATTGGTTTGGTAATCCATAATGGGGTGATTTGCGCCGTGGTGACCACATTCCAATTTGTAGGTTCGACATCCTAGAGCCAGTGAAAGAATTTGATGCCCGAGACAAATTCCAAAAATTGGAACTTTTCCAAGTAGCGCTTTTACATTCTCAATTGCATCCTGAACAACAGCTGGATCTCCAGGGCCATTCGATAAAAAGACTCCATCAGGTTTTTGCTCTAAAACGAGCGAAGCGGGAGTAGATGATGGAACCACTCTCACTTGCATTCCTAAGTTGGCCATCAGACGCAAAATATTGTGTTTGATTCCAAAATCGTAGGCGACTAATTGGAATTTAACATCCTTCGGTGTCTCCCAATCATAAGCTTTTTCTGTAGAAACCTGATCTGCCCAATTTTGACCTTCCATCGATTGGAGATTCGCAGCTCTCTTTTGTAATTTCTGAAGAGCTTCGAAATTTTCAGGCTTTCCTGCGATCAATCCGTTACACTCACCTTTTCTAATTTTCTTAACAAGCGCTCTCGTATCAATTCCCTCCAAGATGATCACGCCATGCTCCATCAACCATTCTCCAAGAGGCTTTGAACTCCGCCAATTACTTGCAACGAGGCTGAGTTCTTTCACAATCAAACCTTGGGCATGTACCTTTTTTGACTCCATATCTTCAGGATTGATCCCATAATTTCCAATATGGGGGTATGTCATCGTGACTATCTGACCAGAATAGGACGGATCTGTTAAAATCTCTTGATAACCCGTCATTGATGTATTGAAAATCACTTCTCCTTGTGAAAACCCTCCTGTGCCATGAAGCCAACCCTCAAATACTTCACCAGATTTCAAGACCAACACACCTTCCTGCATTTCATCGCTCCAATTTCAGATTCTAAACAATATATGATGACTTCAGAATTATTAAATGATTTCAAAAACAATCAACGAGAAACTCAAATTGAGGAAAGCTGAATCGTATCTAAATTATGAGTTGAGGCCAGATCTATTGAAGAATATTGACGTACATACCCTTAGGGGGTATATATGATTGTTCTTCAACACCTAACTTTACTCAGAGAAAAATGTCATCAATCATTCTTGAATCCAAACAAGATTTTCAGGATACCAAAGAGTTTGAGGCAAAAGATTCCAAAGCTTTTGCTCAGTACCAACTTCAGAATGTACGCTGTGCAGGCTGTGTGCGATCTATTGAGAACTCATTGAAAGAATTGAGGGGAGTTGAGCATGCAGAAGTCAATTTAGCCTTATCAAACTGCAGAGTTGAGTACGATCCTGATCGATTATCAGATAACGAGATTCAGAATTTACTCTCTCAAAAAGGTTACTCCCCACAAAGACTTCAGTCTAATAATTATACCTCCCTTTCATTCCCAGATTCTTCACAAGAAAGTAGTAACTGGAAGTGGGCTCTATTAGGGACACTGCCTTTATTCTTATTGGCCATGGGCCCGATGGTAAACCTGCAATTGCCCGCCTTTCTAGATCCATCAGAATCCACAACGGCGTATGTACTTGCTCAGTGGATGCTGATCTTTCCGGTACTTTGGGCTGGCAGAGATTTCTACAAGAATGGTTTTCGTTCTCTATTGGGAGGAAATCCTGATATGGACACTCTGGTTGCCCTTGGGACAGGGGCAGCACTACTTTGGAGCTGTGTCAGCTTGACCTGGATTCTGCAAGGAACACCTCTTAGTGATGCTCCACTCTACCTAGAAACTGCCGGAGTAATCATAACAATGATCCTGATCGGCAGGTATCTGGAGGGAAAAAGCCGCAGCCAAGCTACAAGTGCAATCAGAGATTTGTGGTTGCTCCAGCCATCTAAAGCTAGGTTAGTGCAAGATGAAAATGAACGTGAAGTTCCGAGCGAAATATTGGTCAAGGGCGATCTTATTCGCTTGCGACCAGGCGATCAGGTTCCGGCTGATGGTTTAGTTAAAGATGGTTACAGTAGTCTGGATGAATCGATGATGACAGGCGAAAGCCTTCCCATCGAGAAATCAATTGGTGACTTCATCCAAGCTGGTACAGTCAATCAACAGGGAACGTTGATTGTCGAGGTCCAAAAAGTGGGGCCTGATACAGCGCTACAGCAAATTATTCAAAATGTGATAGGCGCCCAAAACGATAAGATCCCCATAGCCCGACTAGTCGATCAATTTTCAGGACATTTCGTCAAATTTGTTCTTTTGATTGCGCTACTCACTGGTGGAACTTGGTATTATCTGGAGGCAAGCTGGCCTCAGATTCTTGAACATATCATCGCTGTCCTAGTGATTGCGTGTCCATGTGCACTGGGATTGGCAACCCCTGTCGCCATTTTGGTGGCGACCACTACAGGAGCACGCAACGGGCTTCTGATGCGTAATGCAAGTGCTTTGGAGTGGGCTGCAAAGGCTAAAATCATTGCACTTGATAAAACTGGCACTTTGACTTTCGGGGAGCCCCAACTTCATAAAATTCAAACTGCACCAAATGTCACTGAATCAGAGGTTCTGACTCTTGCCGCTTCAGTTGAAAAATCATCTGAGCATCCTCTTGCTCAAGCCATTATCAATGCTGCCCAACAACGATCATTAGTACTTTTAAAAGCTGAAGAATTTCTGGCAATTTCTGGCTTAAGTGTTCAGGCAAAAGTTCAAAACCAGCTGATTCAACTCGGTAGTGAAAAGTGGCTTCAGGAGTCAGGACACTACATCCCAGAAAATATAAAGAACCCAGATCAGAATTCAACTCTCGTGCATGTTTTGCGGGATGGATGCTGGATTGGATTATTGGAGTGCCAGGATGAATTACGGACTGAGAGCAAATCTTTTGTAAAATTTGCTAAAAGACAGGGTAGAGAGATAGCTATTCTTTCAGGTGATCGTTCCAAAGCAGTTCAATCAGCAGCCCTTGAACTAGGGGTCACGAATTGGAAGGCAGAGTTGTCACCACTAGAAAAAGCTAAGAAAATTGAGCAATGGCAAGATCAGAAACAATTGGTACTCTTTGTTGGTGACGGCATGAATGATGCGCTTTCTTTGACGAAAGCTGATGTTGGAGTTACTCTTCGGAGTGGAACGGGGCTGGCCTTGGAAACTTCAGATGCTGTTTTAATGAAGAATGATTTACGGCACCTTGCTGGGCTTCTTCAATTAAGCAGAGAAACGATTAAAAACATAAAACAAAATTTGTTTTGGGCTTTTGGCTATAATTTTTTGAGCATTCCCCTCGCAGCAGGAGCTTTTAGTGCTTGGGGAATCAGCCTCAATCCAGAGTGGGCAGCCCTTGCAATGGCTCTCAGTTCAATCTCTGTTGTCAGCAATGCACTACGCCTAAGAACATTTAGAATTCCTGGTATTGATTAGCCTCATGACTATGACGCAACATCCGGATCACGATATACAAATACCTCGCTTGCGAAGGATCGAAGGACAGGTTCGGGGAATACAGAAAATGATTTCCGAGAAGCGATATTGTATTGATATCCTCACTCAGTTACGTGCTTTAGAAGGTGCTGTTCAGCAAGTAGAGAAAAATATTTTAGAAGAACACCTAAATCATTGTGTTCAACAGGCAATTACACAATCTGACCCAGAGGCTGCTCAACAAAAAATTCAAGAAATTGTGCAGCTACTAAAAAAGTAGTGATGTCAGTTTAGCATTTTTTTGACAACCCAATACAATTCACGAAAAGCCTCTTTATAAATTGCGAAAAATTTTACTCATTCGAACCGATCGTATTGGCGATACATTGCTTACCCTACCTGTTGTCAGACCCATCAAAGAAAAATGGCCCGATTGTAAGATTGACTTCCTCGCCAGAACATACACACACCCCATTTTAAAAAACGTAAATGAAATTAGCCAGATACTGAATTATGACCCTGAAGGAGTTCACCGTGGCATTAGAGGACATCAACGTCTTGCCGCTGAAATCCAGCAACAAGAGTATGATTCTGCAGTTCTTTTCTATCCCCGATTCGGTTTAACATTTGCCTTATGGAGGGCCGGGATACCCAGGGTAATTGGCACAAGCCACCGTTGGTATTCTTTCTTCTTGACTGATCGAGCCTATCAATCTCGCAGGGAATGCCTGAAACATGAAGTTGAGTACAATCTGGATCTCCTGGAGCCACTCATTCAGGATTTACCAACTGAGGTTCCACAATTTCGTTTGGCTATTCCCGAAAAAACAAAGCGAGAATTGCAAGCATTACTTATTGCGAATAACATCCGCGGAAAATACATTGTTGTCCATCCAGGGAATGGAGATTCCGCACCAAACCTAAGTATGGATCAATACAGGACGCTTATTCAGCAAATCTCTCTTTCTGGCATCAGGGTCGTGCTCACTGGAGTAAATTCAGAAATAGAATATAATCAGTTACTTAAATAAGAATTCACAACAAATAACATCAGTGATCTGACTGGCAAATTAAATTTGGAGCAAATGATTGCTCTGCTTTCAGAGGCTAGTGGGTTGATTACCACAAGCACAGGACCTGCTCATATAGCCAGTGCAGTTGGAACTCCAACTACTGCCTTTTATTGTCCAGCAATACCACACACTCCTGGCCGGTGGGGACCTTTGGAAAATTTGGAGCGCGTCATCACACCAAAATTAACAAACAGCCACTGCCAAATGAAACAATGCCCGCACGGTACTCAAGGCTGTCTGGCTACTTGTTTGCAGGATGATCAAATCAGCCAAGCTCTAAACTATTTACTCTGAAAGCTGTTGCAAGTGGGTCTGTTTCTCAGTAAATTCAGATTATTGATTTTAATATCTTACTTCTGATTAGGCTTTTTTATGCATGAATTTAATATTTTGATGACCTTCGGGGCAGTCTCGGTTGTCTACTTGATTGTTTTTTTTTCTTGCGAAGCAATGTTTATGAAGGAACCCGAAGAAAAAAAATAATATCTCAATTTCTCTGCTGGCCAGTCATTCTTGGACTGGCTGCTTGTCAAACGATCCGGCCTCCAAAACCTCAGAATTCTTCAAAAACAGCACAACTCTACTCTGGTCGTATACTCATTCAATCTGCGCACGAGAAGCAGACTGGTGATATAGAATTACTGCTACAAGATGATGGTGTTCGTTTAAGAATATTAGCGCCAGTAATTGGAAGTCGAATTTGGGAATTACGAGCAAATGATTCACAAATTCTGATGTACGACTATCGTGATCAGTCTTCATCCCTCCACGAAAATTCCCTGGAGATTCGTGAAGAATTTTTAGGGATAGACGTCAAACTGAGCGAAATTCAAGAATTACTTCAGCAACCTACGAAAGTTAGTTTTCTGGAGGTGGTAAAGAGAGATGAGGATCAGCGGGCGATCGAGTTGGTAAAACGAGATAGCGTTTTGGGCGATCGACTCAGTGTAGAGATCAACAAATGGCAAGAGGAAGAAGCTGGTCTATTTCCCCAGATAATGAAGCTTGAAGATCCTTTTACGGGAAACAAAATCATCTTGGTTTTTCGGGCAAGACAAGAGATCGCCGGAGAGCCTATTGTCTTCGAAGAACTACCCACGCTTAAACCCTCCAGCTGAGTCAATTTTTTGGCTTTGTTGCCATGAGTAGAAGGTGAAACAGAGATTCAAATTTCACATCTGATACCATGGAGAGTCCAAGCTCGCACGTTCTGCTATTTGAAATACCCAGTGAACAATTTTTTGGAATTTGACCCTTCAAACTGTTCAATGCCTTTTCAGGAAGCTCAGGGTGAAAGATTCCTCGATCTCCGGCAGTACCACAGCAAGTAACTGTGTGTGGTAGAACGACTTCCTTTGCGCATTTGCCCGCAATATCCAGCATTTTGGCAACATGCCCTGCCTTGCGATTACTGCAGGTTGGATGAATCACAACAGTCTCCTCTAATTGCTGAAACTCGAGCCGATCTAGTAAAAATTCTCCTGCAAATGAAACAGGATCATAAACTGGTAATTCTGACAATTCGTGATTCAAACGCTGAACGCATGGACTAGTTTCGCAAAGAATTGGGTATTTTCCATTGTTGGATGCTTTCAAAAGTGCTTCTTTGAGTTCTTCTGTTTTGCGATTGGCTTGATTTGGAAAGCCTTTGCTATCGAAGGCAACCCCACAACACAATCCCTCAATTCCCTCTGGATGAATATATTGATAGCCAGCACGATTTAGAACTTGGTGAACTGCTTCTGCATGAGAAGTATGACTGCCTTCAGAAGGCCCCATCATCCTGCAGATACAACTAGCGAAGTAAACCACTTTGCTCAAATTAGTCTTGGCTTCATGTTGCCAATCAATCCTCGGAGCCGGCTTCGGAAAATACGGGTTCCATTGGGGAATTTGATTACCACTTACTTTTCGAATAATACGACTCAATCCGACAAGTATATCACTACCAAGTACCTTGTGAGATATATTTGCCGCCGCCAAGCCCAGACGAGCCAGTTTTGAAGCCAGCGCAAAGTTGTTCTCACACCAATTGGCAATGCTATTTTCAAGACTGGAGTGCTGGTCAAAGCGCAACTGCTTGATCAATTTACCTGTATCAATATCGACCGGACAGTTCATTGCACAAAGACCGTCCGTAGCACAGGTATCCTCACCGTCATAGTGATAAAGCTTCCTCAATTCCGACTCTAGTTCTCTATTTTCTCTCGTAGTTGTTAGTCTGGTGATTTCTCGCCATGCGGTAATTCTTTGCCTAGGTGACAAACTCAGGTCCCTTGAGGGACACTGAACCTCACAAAACCCGCATTCAATGCATTTGTCGATTATCTCATTTGCCACCGGGAGAGGTTTAAGTTGTTTAACATGGATCTTGGGATCATTGTTTAGAATCACTCCAGGATTCAACAAGTTCGCAGGATCAAACAAATGCTTTATTTGTTTCATCAACCCATAGGCTTCTTTTCCCCATTCTAATTCCACATAAGGCGCCATGTTTCTGCCAGTACCATGTTCCGCCTTCAACGAGCCATCATATTTTTCTACAAGAAGTTCGCAGACCTCCGCCATTAAATTCTCGTAACGATCGACTTCTGCTTGTGTTGAAAAATCTTGGGTGAAGCAAAAGTGAAGGTTCCCTTCAAGCGCATGCCCAAAGAGGATCGCGTCTTCATAGTGATACTTGTCAAACAGATCTCTCAGATCAACTACGGCCTCAGCCAATCTCATGGCTGGAACAGCAAAATCTTCAATGATGACTGTTGTCCCTGCCTTTCTCAGATTGCCAACCGATGGAAAAAGTCCCTTTCTGAGTTTCCAGAGCCCAGCGGCTTCGCTTGAATCTGAAGTGAATTCAGGCTTCATCAAGACTTTTTTAGTGCTCAGAAGCTTGATAATCTTACTGATTTTTGCGTCCCTCAGATTTGCTCTCTGGTCTCCTGTCTCAATCAAAAGAGCACATGCATCTTCATGCAGACCTTTGAGATGCTTTGGGGCGGTGGGCTGGTCTTCAATGGCATTAAGACTTGAGCGATCAAAGAGTTCAACAGCATCGATCTTCTGTTTTTTTAATTCGGTCACTACCGAACAAGCAGAAACAATGTCTGGAAACAAGACAAGTGCGGTCCCTTTGTGTGCTGGATCAGGAATAGTTCTATAGGTGATTTCTGAGATGAACCCCAAAGTCCCCTCTGACCCGATCATGAGATGCTGAAGAATTTCGAGAGGATCATGGTAATCTACCAAGGCATTCAAGCTGTAACCTGTAGTGTTTTTAATCTGATACTTGTGCTTGATACGGTCAGATAGTTCCGTGTTTCTACAAACTTGATATGCAAGGGAGGCTAGGGAGTCCAACAGTTCACGATGATTCCTACGAAAACGTTCGCAGCTTTGTGGGTCGTCTGTATCGAGAAGATGACCATCCGCTAAAATGACTCGCATACTGTGCAGGGTACGATAACTGTTGAAATCGACTCCACAGCACATGCCACTAGCATTATTGGCTGCAATCCCACCAATCATCGCAGAATTGATGGAGGCTGGATCAGGGCCAATTTTTCTTTTAAATGGCTTTAAAATATCGTTTGCTCTTGACCCAATTACACCAGGTTCTAAGGCGATCCGTTCGCCATTGGATTCTACTCTAGCACCAGTCCAATTCCCCGCTAACAAAACCAGTACAGAGTCGGTAATCGCTTGTCCTGAAAGACTAGTACCCGCAGCTCTAAAAGTTACTGGTATTTCTAGTTGATATGCCAAACGAAGGAGACTGGAGACCTCGTCCTCATCAGCTACTTTTACAACAACCTTTGGCACCATTCTGTAAAAACTGGCGTCTGTACCATAAGCGAGACATCTGAGCTTATCTGTAAAAATTCTGTCTTCTGGCAAAAAACCCAGCAACCCTTTGCAAAAATCTTTGTACTTATCGGGTAATTCAGCTGGCAATCGAAAATTCGAAACGAGAAGTTGGTTTGCTAAAGCAGGGGTCATATTGATCTCGAACAAGAAATTTCAAAAAAACACACCGCAAACTAAGAATCTCAAATCGAATTTGCAATGCTTTTCCAGCGATCTCATCTCTGAAGACAAGAATGTAGGATCCATGAATTTTCGAAAGGAAACTGATCAGAATCCATTTAGTGAAGCTAGAATCCTAGCAGCGCCCATTTCCCTTGCTTTTCTTTCATGGCTGTTGCATATTTCAGATTCATCACTAAATGCGCATACACTGATTTGAAAAACTTAATGGATTTAGAACAGCATTTTACCAACTCCAATGGTCAACGCCTACAAGCTTTATTGACCAAACAAATTGTTTTCCTTGATGGTGCGATGGGCACCATGATTCAGGGATACCATTTAAGAGAGGAAGACTTTCGGGGATCTTTCTACCATGAGCATACCCATGCACTTCAAGGAAACAACGATCTACTCTCTATAACCAAATCTGAGGTCATTAAAGATATCCACCTCAATTTTTTGCGAGCCGGTGCAAACATCATTGAAACCAATACCTTCAATGCAAACCGTATTTCCCAGGCAGACTACCAGCTAGAATTCGAAGTCCACAAAATCAATTTTCATGCAGCCCAAATTGCTAGAGATGCCATAAATTCATTCCAGCTTGAAAACCCTTCCTATCCAGCCTTTGTCGCTGGTGCGATCGGTCCAACGAATCGAACCACCTCCATGTCCCCTGATGTGAATAACCCTGCTTATCGGGCGGTCAGCTTTGATGAGGTGGTCACTGCCTACAAGGAACAGGTTGAAGCACTGATTGAAGGAGGGGTAGACCTTATTTTGTGTGAGACCAGCTTTGACACCTTGAATATGAAAGCTGCAATCTATGCTATTGAGCAGGTATTTG
>JACLAC010010837.1_pt1 | contig 11519 bp, 10 predicted proteins | sample 8027881 | NCBI WGS metagenome assembly JACLAC01 (sample SAMN15725517, study PRJNA655200) | protist metagenome | isolation source: fluorescence activated cell sorting (FACS) single amplified genomes of... | place: Spain: Blaines Bay Microbial Observatory, Mediterranean Sea | collected 2016-01-19 | reverse complement strand
AGGGCGCGGCGGTGAGGGTGCTCCTGCATCGCACAGTCTCCATCAGATAACTCTTTGCAATAATACCTAGCGTGAAGATCGATAAAGTCTCACGCGAGTTGGTAGGGAGCTTCGTGAACTCAGAGGCTCGATGACCAAATCAGCACTCAGATTCTCCTCCAGCACCGTCACGCTCGCAGCACTCGATAAGGTAAGTCATGTGTATTTTGACGGTTTTTTAGATTATTGTTGTGAAATGAAAGACTGAAATAACATAGCTCCTGCGGCAAAAAAAAAATGATCCTAAATCTTGGGTGAAATCGAAGAGGTGTAATCCATGCCGTTTCTTAACGTAGCGCCGCACAAGATCTTCTATACGGATACTGGGGGTGACAAACCGGTTCTAATATTCAGTCACGGGTTCTTTATGGATCAAACCTCCTTTGATCTTCAGTATGAAGCCTTTGGCGAGGACTATCGCTGCATCGGGTGGGATGAGATGGGCTTTGGTCGTTCTCCTGCGTCTAGAAATTATTCCTACTGGGATTCAGCGGAAGTTCTACTAGCTCTGATGGACAAACTTGGGATTGCGAGCGCGACGCTGGTTGGTGTGAGCAAGGGTGGCTTTATCTCTCTGCGCGTGGCGTTGATGGCGCTAGAGCGCGTGAAGGGCATCGTACTCATTGGTTCGGAAAGCGGTGTTTTCAGCGCAGAGCAGCATGCTGAATTTTCTGAACTGGTTGATGCTTGGGGTCGGTCCAGCAATGAAGAGCTAGTCGAAGAGATGGCCGCCATTAGTGAATTGTATCTTGGCGATGATCCGCAGAAAGCAGCTTGGATCCAACGTTGGTCCAAGCGCGATCGTTCACAGATCAATCACGCGGGGCACGCGCTCCTCAACCGTGACGATGTCACTGATAGACTGGAAGAAATCACCTGCCCTGCGCTGATTATCCACGGTAGTGATGATCAAGGCGTCGACTATGCCAAAGGACAGGCGATGGCCGCTGGGCTGCCTAGAGGTGAGTTCTTTGGCATCGATCAGGCTCCCCATGGCCCCAACATGACGCATCCAACGCTGGTTAATGAGAGGATGCGCGCCTTTTTAGAGAGCGAAAATGATCAGGAAGATGGGCCGAACAGGCACCCTGTCTATCAATCAAATTGAGAGGCTCAGCCTTTGCGGATAACGAGCGAGGGACTGATTGCTGTTTGGATCTGAGTGGACTTGTTTACCCGGGTTTCGTCGACCCGTCAGAAATCTGCCTCAATCTGCGCATCCCCGGTTCCGAGGCGGCAGCAACAAAGCCCTCCGCGACGGCGCAAAACTCTCCAGCACAGCGGCGCGGACCAAAGTTGGGGGATGAGGAGCAGGGTGCGGCATTCGGTGTAAAGGGCTAGGGCATGGTTTCGATTTGTCTTACAGACAGGATTCTCGATCAATGACGCGGGGTTGAATGAGCAGGGAGGGAAAATCCTTGGATACGGGCCGCTCGATCATGCGGTTGATGAGCTCCGCCGCCTCTCGCCCGATGGTGCGGGCAGGGATCCTCACGGTGGTCAGCCCCGGCTCAGTCGCGCGTGCAAAGGCAAAATCACCCACGCCGACAACGCTTAAGTCCGCCGGAACCCTGAGCCCCAAGGCCTGAGCGGCGAACAGAATGCCTAAGGCGATAACGTCATTGCCGCAAATGTAGGTGCGGTAATGGGCGCCCTTCAGGACCTGAAGGCCCAGTTGTTTGGCGCTGTCGATGTCGTAGGGACAGAGCAGGTCATTTTCTGGGGCAACGGTGATGTTCCATTCCCGGATCGCCCGCAACGCCCCTTGCCGACGCAACAAGGCACGGTCGTTGGTCTGTTGGTCGGGGAAGACCAGCACAAAGTTATCGTGCCCTCGCTTGAGGCAGTGCTCGACGATCATATGCCCCGCCAGCTCGTTGTCCGTGCCCACGGTGGAAAAGGTCGCGCCAGGTTTGTGATTCCAGGCTTCGATGACCGGGATTTGGGCTGCTTTGGCCAGCTCTTCGACCGCAGGGTCGTGCTGATTGCCGATCAGCACGACACCGTCAATTCGGCGCTCCAGCATGGAGCGAAGAATGCGAACCTCTTCCGCGCCGTCATAGTTGTGAGCGGCGACCAGAAGCGTCCGGTTCAGAATGCTGAGATTGTGGCTGAACGAGCTGATCATTTCGCTGAAAATTGAGTTTTCGATGGTGGGCAGGATGAGCCCGACCGTCCCTGTACGGGGACTGGTGCCGTGTTGGGGGCTGTGGTGCCGGTCATAACCGCTCCCATATCCCAGGCTTTCAGCCACCTTACGCACCTTGATGACGGTTTCCGAACGCACCAGCTCGGGCTTTTTCAAGGCGCGGGAAACCGTGGCGATGGACACCCCCGCCTTCTTCGCAATCTCAGTCATTCCCGGCACGCGGCCGCGTTTTCGTCTCGACGTCATGATTCATCATTAGCGCTATGATCTGCAAATGTAAATGTTTACAGCAACTTTTACATTGGATAGTGCGGACTCATGAGATGAGCGTGCATGGCGCTCAGGCCCCGCCTGCGGGGTGGGCTGAATGCCGTGTTTTGGGAGTTGTGGTCACGCATGGAATTCTTGACCTACATGGGCGCGGTTTTTGAACCTTTGTCCTTGGCATTGCTGGTTGGTGGTACGATTGGCGGCTTGATCCTCGGTGCAACACCGGGGCTGTCGCCGACTATGGCTGTGGCGCTGCTGATCCCTTTCACCTTTCACCTGCAACCCGCTCAGGGTCTGATTCTGCTTGGCGCGGCCTATACTTCCACGGTCGCCGGTGGGGCCGTCTCGGCTATTCTGCTGAAGATCCCTGGCGCTCCGGCGAACATTGCAACGGCGATCGACGGCAATGCCATGGCCAGGAAGGGCGAGGGCGCGCGCGCCTTGCAGCTGTCTTTCCTTGCGTCGGGCGTGGGCGGGGTCTTTGGGGTGTTTGTCCTGATCTTCCTCACCCCGGTTCTGGCCAAGTGGGTTCTCGCGTTCAGCTTTCCCCACCTGTTTTGGCTTGCCATCCTTGGCGTGACCATCATCGGCTCGCTGGATACCAAATCGTTCGTAAAGGGGCTGCTTTCGGGCTGTATTGGACTCTGGCTTTCGACCATCGGAACCGACGACATCTACGGCGTCCCGCGCTTCGTCTTCCACGACTCACTCACAGGCGGCATCAACATCATTGCCGCGCTCATCGGCCTGTTCGCCATCCCTCAAGTGCTCGACATGATGGCCAAGGGCCGCTCCTCCGCAGTGATCGAAGCTCTTGAGGTGCCGCGCCATGCGATACTTTCCGCAGTGCGAGAGCTGATCTCGCGCGCCCGGGCGCTCATCCTCGGCACAGGGATCGGTACCATCATTGGGATCATTCCGGGTGTTGGCGGACAGGTCGCCGGTCTGGTGGCCTATGATCAGGCTCAGAAGTTTTCACCCGAGCGCGACAAGTTCGGGTCTGGCCATCCTGAAGGCATCATCGCGGCCGAAAGCGCCAACAACGCCATGGTTGGACCTTCACTGGTGCCGCTGCTGACGCTGGGTATTCCCGGCAGCCCGACCGCGGCCGTGCTGCTGGGCGGCTTGCTGATCCATGGTATTTTCCCCGGTCCGGACCTGTTCACGACACACGCAGCGGTCACCTGGACCTTTATTGACTCGATGCTGATCGGTCAGATTCTGATGGCGACGTTCGGCATTCTGACCGCTGGGATTGCGGCCAAGATTTCCCGCGTGCCCATGCCTATCATGGCCGCCGCAGTTCTGATCCTTGCCCTGTTCGGCAGCTATTCGGTGCAGCAATCGATGGGTGATGTTTACGTGATGTTGGGCCTGGGATTGGGAATGTATGGGCTGCAAAAGTTCGGCTTTTCTGCGGCGCCGCTGGTCCTCGGGCTGATCCTTGGCCCTATCGCTGCGGATAACTTCCAGACCGGATCGATGATCGCCGCCGCACAGAACGGACCCTGGGTCTACTTTTTCACCGGCTGGCTGAACATCCTGCTGATCGTGATGGTGCTTGGGTCCATCGCGTACAGCTTCTGGATCAACATGATCGTTCCCCGCCGCAAGGCCCAAGCCCAAAAGGCCGGAGGGCAGGGTCATGACTGATCCCGTCTCCAAGCCCGCAGCGCCAGCCTCTGCTAACCGTTTGCAGCACCTGGTTCCAGCTCTGATTGTGCTTGCGGTTGCTGCGGTCGTTGCTGTGACGTCATGGACGCAGCAACCGGCGGACGTCTTTGTTTTCCCGCGCCTGGTTTCAGTCTTTTTCGTCATTCTCGCGCTTTGGAATGCCACCCGCGCGGTATTGGGCCTGTCCAAGGTGGGAACAGGGCTGAGCCTGCGCGAAGCGCTCAACATTTTACCGGGGGCTCTGGTGATGATCGCGCTGATCTACGGCGCGGCCAAGTTCTTCGGTTTCTACGCAGCGTCGTCGGTGGCCTTTCTGACCATCGCGACTTTGTACGACCCGGCCAAGCTCACATCCCTTCGAGCTTGGTTGGTGCGGATAGCGGTGTCGGCGGCCTTTATGGGCGTCATTTACTTGCTGTTTGCGGTTCTTCTGCGGGTCCAGACCCCTCGAGGACTATTTTTCTAACCAAGGCCGGGGAGTGCCTTGTTTCTGAGGAGAAAACTAATGATGAAGATCATCGCAGGTGCATTGGTTGCACTGACCATGACCGCCGGTTCTGCTCTCGCGCAGTCCTACCCCGATCGTCCGATCGGTGTGGCGGTTTCCTACGGTGCCGGCGGCGCTACTGACTTTCAGGCCCGGATCGTGACCATGGTGGCGGGTAATGAGGATATGCTGGGTCAGCCCATGTACATCCTCAACAAGCCCGGCTCCGGCGGTCGTGTTGGCTGGAACTGGTTTGCGACCGAAGTGGACGCTGACGGCTACACCCTGTCGGCATACAACGTGCCGCACTTTATTGCGCAGTCCATCAAGGGCGGTGTGAAGTACGACGTGAACAGCTTTGAGCCCATTGCAAACTGGGGTTCTGACCCGGCTGTGGTGGTTGTGCCAAACGACAGCCCCTTTAACACCATTCAGGACATGGTTGAGTACGCCACGAATAACCCGGGCAAGGTTACGTTGTCTGGCGCAGGTCTGTTTGTGGGTCACCACATCGCAGCGCTGCAGCTGGAAAAAGAAACCGGCGCCAAATTCGCCTACATCCCAACCAAGGGTGGCGGCGCTGCGGCTATGAAGGCAGCAATCGCAGGTGACGTCATGGGCGGTATCAACAACCTGTCTGACGCTTTCCGTGCCCGCGAAGCCGGCAACATCCGGATCCTCGCAGTTGCTGATTTGCAGCGTAACGAAGAGTTCCTGCCAGACGTCCCGACGCTGATGGAAGCCGGCTACGACGTTGACGACAGCTCGGTGAACTTCCGCGGTCTGATGGTGCCTGCTGGTACGCCGCAGGACGTGATTGATGCGCTGTCAGCAACCGTGCCTGAGATGTTCAATCACGGTCGCGTTGTCGGCAAAATGGCTGCCGGCGGTTCACCGATGAAGGTCATGAGCCGTGAAGACGTGCAAGCCATGTGGGCAGAGCGTCAGGCGTTCCTCCAGGACCTCCTTGCCGGACTGTAAGTTCGGTCGCACGTTAGTAAGAGGGCCAGGGCGCAACGTTGGTTGCGTCCTGATCCGTTCCAATTTTTGACTTAGAGGGGTTCCCCGTCCATGACCGATACGGCGCAAAACGACAAGGAGCTGGTGGAAAGCCTATTTGCGCGCGCTCGTGCTGCTCAAAAGGAGTACGAAGCCAACGGATCCCAGCAACGCTATGATCTTGCTGCCAAGGCAGCTGCCTGGGCGTTGATGGACGAGGGTCGGAACCTCGAACTGGCAACCATGGCGGTTGAATTGACCGGCCTGGGCAACGTGCCGGACAAAGTCACCAAGAATCATCGCAAGACACTGGGTCTGCTGCGAGATCTGGAGACGGCCAAAACCCATGGCATCATCCGGTCAGACCCCGCATTGGGCATGACTGAGATCGCGCGCCCCATCGGTGTGATCGGGGCTGTTGTGCCGTCGACCAACCCGGTTGCGACCCCCACCAACAACATCGTCAATGCCTTGAAAACCGGCAACGCTATTGTGCTTTCGCCCAGCCCGCGTGGGGTGGGTGTGTGTGAGAAGCTGGTGGGCTATATCCATGCAGAGCTTCGCCGTTTGGGTGAAAACCCCGATTTGGTGCAGTTTGTTCCCGCGCCCTCGTCCAAGGTCCGCACCCAGCGGTTGATGGAGATCTGCGACCTGGTGGTGGTCACGGGCAGTCAGGACAACGTTCGACGCGGTTACTCAGCGGGTACCCCCAGTATCGGCGTTGGCGCAGGCAATGTTTCGACCATTGTTGATGAAACCGCCGACCTGGCGGTGGCGGCGGCTAAAATTCGGCAATCAAAGACCTTCGACAACGCAACGTCGTGCTCTTCTGAGAACGGCATCATCGTGGTGGAATCGGTTCGCGAAGCCTTCCTTGAAGCCCTCCATGCCGAAGGCGCGCGTCACCTGCTCGGTGATGAAGCCACGGCCCTGCGCGCGGCCTTGTTTGAAGGAGGCAAACTCAACCGTCACATGATCGCGCGGGATCTGCCGCAGATGGCGGCAGTGGCTGGTTTGAGCCTGGATGCACAGGCGCGCTTTCTGCTGATCGACAGCACAGGTATCGGCGCCGGACACCCGGAAACGGGCGAGAAGTTGTCGCTGGTCTCAACACTCTACACCGCCCGCGATTTTGACCATGCGCAACAGATCGCGTCGGACATCATGGATACTCTGGGGTCCGGGCATTCCGTGGGCTTGCACTCGTCCCAGCGGGACCGGGCGCTGCGCCTAGGGCAGGAGATGCCGACCTGCCGCGTTATCGTTAATCAGGCCCACTGCTTCGCGACCGGCGGGTCGTTCGACAACGGCATGCCGTTTTCGCTGTCTATGGGCTGTGGCTCATGGGGTGGAAACAGCATAGACGACAATCTCAATTACCGTCACTTCATGAACATCACCAAGGTGGTAGAGCCCATCCCGGAAGTGGTTCCTTCGGTCGAAGATATGTTCGCCGACTACCACAGAGCTGTGGGGGACTGAACGCGGTGACGTCGCTCAAAACGGTTCAGCAGGCCTTGCAAAATCGTGGGCCCGAAGCCTTGCTGCTTGATGAAGACGGACCCGCCTTCTCGGGCCAGGACGTGCTGGCCCGTGCAAAGGGAGTCACGGCATTTCTGACGGCTCATGGCATTGCGCCGGGGGCACCTGTGGCCTTTGCGCTCCGCAACGGAGCGGATACGGCCAGTCTGATCATTGCGCTCATGTCTGCGGGCTACGTCGCTGTTGCCATCAATTTGCAGGCCGGAGACCGGGCAATTGAGCACGCGCTAAAGCACAGCGAAGCTCAGGCCGTCATCGTGCAGGACAGCACCGTTTCCATCGTTAAAAAGTTGAGCAAAGCCCCCTGTTTTCACCGTGACACCGTGCTGGATCAGTCCGGGGATACAGCGCCCGTTGCTTTAGCGCCTGTTCGGGGGGAAGACATCGCTCTGCTGATGTACACCTCCGGCACGACTGGCTTGCCAAAGGGCGTTCAATTGAGCCACCGGGCTATGGTTGCTGGGGGGCGGAATACGGCTTTGGCGCATCAGTTGACGGAATCTGACTGCGCCCTCTGCGTGTTGCCGCTCTACCATATCAATGGGCTCTGTGTGACGCTCATGGCCCCGCTGGTGTCCGGCGGGTCAGTATTCTTGCCGCCGAAGTTCTCCGTGGGTGCGTTCTGGCATCAGATCCGGGATCGGGCTTGCACGTGGTTTTCTGTGGTGCCAACCCAGATTTCCTATTTGCTCCACCATCCGGAACCCGCGGAACCTGTGCCGTCCCTGCGGTTTGGACGCTCGGCCTCGGCGCCGCTTTCGCCCGATGTCCAGCGGGCCTTTGAGCAGCGGTTTGACGTGGTCATCATAGAAACCATGGGCATGACCGAAACGGCAGCGCAGCTGCTCGCCAATCCCCTGCCGCCGGGCGTGCGTAAAGTCGGCTCTCCTGGCCAGGCCGTTGGCAATGAGGTCATGATTGCCGACGACAGCCAGCGCGAGGTTGAACGCGGGGTTGAGGGCGAAGTCCTGATCCGGGGTGACAACCTGATGTCGGGCTACCTCAAGAACCAGGAAGCCACCGCACAGGCCATGACGGACCAAGGCTGGCTGCGCTCGGGTGATCTGGGTCGGATGGATGAGGACGGCTACGTCTTTATCACCGGCAGGCTCAAGGAGCTCATCATCAAGGGTGGTGAGAACATCGCGCCGCGTGAAATCGACGAAGCACTTTATAGTAATCCAGCCGTTATCGAGGCTGCTGCCTTCGCCGTGCCCTGTGAGCAGTACGGCGAGCGCGTCGAAGCGGCTGTCGTGCTCAAGCGCAACGCCGCATCCGATGAGGACGAACTGCTGGCCCTGTGCCAGCGCACCGTAGGACTGTTCAAAGCCCCCAGCAGGATCTACGTCATGGATGAGCTTCCCAAGGGGCCTTCTGGCAAGATCCAGCGGCTCAAACTGCAGGAAATCGTTGCTGCCGGCGGCCAGTCTAAGGCCTCCTAACCCTGCTCGCTCCTAACCTTAGGTCTTAACCTCGGTGCCGCCTGTGGCCTTGGTTTCCGCCGTAGCCGCACCCAGAACACGTTCCAACAGCGAAATCAGGGTCGCCTTCTCGTCGTGCGAAAGTACCGCATCGATCCCTTGGAAGTAGGCTGCGACCCCGGGCATGGCGGCCTCGACTTCGTTGACTCCCTGCGCGGTCAGCGCAAAGTTCTTAACGCGTCGGTCTTCACCGCTGGTGACCGAACGCACCAAACCTTTGCGTTCCAGATCAGCCAGAATTCGACTCGTTTGCGCCTGATCGCTTCCCGTGTAGGCCACCAGGGCCTTTTGACGGGACTCACCAAAGGCATACAGGCCCGAAATCACCCGCCACTCCACGATGTTTAGCGGCGTCACCGAGGCAAATTCGGTCGTGGTGTTCTTGGCCAAAAGGGTGCTCATTCGGTGCAGAATTTTGACAAGAAAGCTCGAACTCTTTGGCAGGGTTTCGCTGTCGATGTCTTGAAATTTCATTCTGAGGCCGTGAATCATGGATGTTGACATCCCCAATAACATGACCCTACATATATGACTATACATATAAAATGAAGTGAGGCGCTGCTGCTATGGGCCTGGAACTTTACTATCTCGAAGAAACTGACTCAATTTGCTCAAATCGGGTGATCATTACGCTGACGGAGAAGGGCATCAAGGACTGGACTGCTCACAAGATGCTTCTGGTCAACCGCGACCAGTTCCAACCAGAATACCTCAAGCTCAACCCCCAGGGTGTTGTCCCCACCCTGATCCATAACGGACGACCCATCCGGGAGTCCTCGCTGATTTGCGATTACCTCGATGACCTTCGACCCGACCCGCCTTTGAAGCCTACGGACCCCGTTGAGCGGAGCCACATGAGAGAGTGGGTCAAGCTGTTTGATGAACGCGGTTTTGAGGCGACGGCGGTCGTCAACTTTGTCACCAAGTTTCGGCTGACTGTCCCGCGTGAGGTGATGGAAGAGCGCTGGAAAAGCGTTCCGAATATCGACCGTCTCTATCGGCAAAAATCAGTCATCCTTGAGGGCACAGACTCGCCCTACGTGATGCGAGCAATCGGGGCGCTGGAATCGATTTTCGTCCTGATGGAACGCGCGCTTGGTGATGAGCGACCTTTTTTGATGGGGGATCAGTTTACGCTCGCGGAGGCCAATTTTGCGCCCTTCCTGAAGATCCTCGAAATGGTCCGGTTCATGGATTTTTGGCTCGAGGCCTATCCCCTTGTGCGCGCCTGGTGGGACCGCGTGGCCAGCCGTGAGAGCATGAGGCAGCTCGACGACTTTCCGTATAACGCCATCGCAGAGGACTCGCCGCACGCCTGGACAGGTCGCCAGACAGCCCCGGCCTTCGAGCGCAAGCTCCAGGAATACAGAGAAGCCTTTGCGCATGCGTATCGGTCAACAACCTAACCCGGCAGCTTAGGAAAGCCCCAATGGTCAAGCTCGTTCCCAAAAATAAAGATGCCCTGTCACTCGAAGGGCTGCACCTCTACCATTCTGCACGATCCAACTGTTCGGCCCGGGTGCGTCTGTTGCTAGAGGAGAAGCAGGTCGCGTGGACCAGTCATCACCTCGATTTGCTCAAGAAGGAAAACATTTCTGAGGCCTATTTTGGGATCAATCCCAAGGGTCTGGTTCCGGCACTTGTTCACGATGGAAACGTCGTCATCGAGTCGAATGACATTCTGGTCTACCTCGAAGAATGCTTTCCAGAACCGGGGTTTCGCGCTGTATCCGACAAGGAACAGGCTGACATCGACCAGTGGCTGCGCAAGTCTGGTGATCTGCATATTCCAGCGATCAAGACATTCCAGTATTACAAAATCAATGCCGCCGTTCTGGTGAAGTCCAAAGCCGAAGAAGAGCTGTTCCGGAAACTGCAAACCGACCCAGAACTGCTTGAGTTTCACGGTAAGCATAGCGGTGGTAAATCGTTCACGGACGAGGATGCCGCCGCGGCTACGGATTTGCTCAATGTGGTTTTTGCCGAAATGGATCAGGCGCTGGAGAACAAGGACTGGCTCGTCGGAGACAACTACACGCTGGCCGACATTTCCTGGGGCCCGACGGTGACGACACTGCTCAGCGGTGGCTTCGATTTCGCGCCCTTCCCCAATATCCAGCGGTGGTACGAAGCTTTGTGCCGCAGGCCTCAATTCGACAAGGCTGTCATCGAATGGCGAAAGCAGGCTAACTGGGAAAAAATCTTGGAGCAGAAAAATGCCGATTAGACCCACCGACAACCCCGACATCCTGAACATGCGGGGCCTCAATCTATTTCACTATTCCTATTCGAACTGCTCGATGCGGATCCGCTTGTTTCTGGATGAAAAGGGCATCCCCTGGAACGACCATTTCGTTGATTTGCGCGCGCAGAAGAACCTCACGGAAGAGTACTTTGCCATTCACCCTCAGGGGCTGGTCCCGGCGCTGGTAGATGACGGTGTGATCGTTCACGAGTCTGCGGATATTCTGGAATATCTCGAAGATAAGTTTCCCGAGCCGTCGTTCATACCCGATGACCCCGAAGACCGCGCAGAGTTGGAAAAAATACTCGAATTCACGCGCTCCGGGCACTTTCCGATCATCAAGACGTGGGCCTACGGTCGCAACAACAAACCGACCAAAACACCCGAAAGCATGGCCAAACTAGCCCAATTGCAGAAGGACCAGTGGATCGTCGATTTTCATCAGGAAACCCTGAACGAAGGGGGTATCCCAGAGGAAAAAATCCTTGCAGCTGAGAAGACCTTGAAAGGCATGTTCACCGATCTTGATCGCCGCTTGTCCGAGCACGAATGGATATTGGGTGACAAAATGACACTCGCCGATATCGCTTGGATCCCGCAGTATGCGCTCTTCCAGCGCAATAATTTTCCATT
>JACLAC010025517.1_pt1 | contig 11522 bp, 18 predicted proteins | sample 8027881 | NCBI WGS metagenome assembly JACLAC01 (sample SAMN15725517, study PRJNA655200) | protist metagenome | isolation source: fluorescence activated cell sorting (FACS) single amplified genomes of... | place: Spain: Blaines Bay Microbial Observatory, Mediterranean Sea | collected 2016-01-19 | reverse complement strand
TGCATCGAGTTCGCACGAGACCGTCGTCGTCGTGAGTATCAACTCATAAAGTCCACGCTCGACAGTCGTCGCCTTGCATATAGAGTCACCAAGTCCACGTGCGACAGTCGTCGTCGTGCGTATCAGTTCAGAAAGTCAGCGTTAACCAGTCGTCGTCTTGATTAGCAAGTCACAACGTACACGCGAGACAGTGGCCGTCGTTCGTGTCAAGTCATAGAGTCCGCGTGCGACCGTCGTCGTCTTGCGTAGCAATGCATCGAGTTCGCGCAAGGCAGTCGTCGTATTGCGTGACAATTCGTAAAGTCAGCGTGTGACAGGCGTTGGCTTGAGCATATATGCACACAGTCCACGTGAGACCGTCGTTGTCGTGAGCAGCAAGCAATGCACAGAGTCCGCGCGAGACCGTCGCCGTCTTGAGTCGCAATGTATCGAAGTTCGCGCAAGACAGTGGACGTGCTGCGTATAAATGCATAGAGCCCGCGCGAGACAGTTGTCGTATTTCGTATACGTTCAACGAGTCCGCGTGAGACATGTGTCGTGTTGCGTATCATGCCATTGCGTCCACGGGCGACAGTCGTCGTCTTGAGTAGCAACGCATCGAGCTCACGTGGGGCAGTTGCCGTCTTGATCAGCAATGTGTAGCGTCCGCGTGCGACAGTCGTTGTCTTGCGCACCAATTCATAAAGTCCGTGCGTGGCAGTCATCGTGCTGCTCATCAAGTCGCAACGTCCTCGTGCGACAGTCGTCGTAGTGAGCATCAAGTCATAAACGTCCGTGTAAGACCGTCGACGCATTGAGTATCAATGCATCGCGTTCACGCGCGACCGTCGTCGTATTTGGCACAAAGTACGAATGTATGCGTGCGTCAGTCGTCGTCGTGCGGCTCACGTCGCAACGTCCACGCGCGACAATCGTCGCATTGAGCATAAATACCGCTAGTCCGCGTGGGACCGTCGTCGTCTTGCGTATCAAGCCATAGCGTTCGTGTGCGACAGTGGCCGTCTTGGGTGTCAGCTCATATAGTTCGCGCGAGACACGTGTCGTCTTGCGTAGCAATGCAACAAGTCCACATGCGGCCGTGGCCCGTCGTGCGTGTCATTCCATCGAGTCCACGGGCTGCAATCGTCGTGCGTAGCAAGCCATATAGTTCGCGCGAGACAGTCGTCGTATTGCATATCAATTCATCGAGTTCACGCGAGGGAGTCGTCGCCTTGAGTATCAATGCAGCAAGTCCACGTGCGACAGTCGTTGTCTTGAGTTTCAGTTCGTACTGTATGTGTGCGTCAGTCGTCGTCGTACGTCTCAAACCACAAAGTCAACGTGTGACAGTCGTCACATTGCGCATGCATACATAGAGTCCGCGTGGGACCGTCGTCGTCTTGAGTATCAAGCCATAACGTTCGTGTGAGACAGTGGCCTGCTTGGGTGTCGGCTCATATAGTTCGCGCGAAACAGTTGTCGTCTTGCGTATCAATGCAACGAGTCCACACGCGGCAGTGGCCCGTCTTGCGTGTCATTACATCACGTCCACGGGCGACAATCGTCGTGAGTAGCAAGTCATATAGTTCGCACGAGACCGTCGTCGTCTTGACTATAAAGTAATCGAGTTCACGCGCGACCATCGCCGTCTTGAGTACAGTTTCATAATGTATGCGTGCGCCAGTCGTCGTCGTGAGTTTCAATGCACAAAGTCAGCGTGCGACAGTCGTCGCATTGAACATTAATGCATCGAGTCCGCGTGGGACAGTCGTCGTATTTAGTACCAAGCCATCGCGTTCGTGTGAGACAGTGGCCGTAGTCGGGTGTCAGCTCATATAGTTCGCGCGAGACAGTTGTCGTGATGAGTAGCAATGCAAAGAGTCCACATGCGACAGTGGCCCGTCTTGCGTGTCATTCCATCGAGTCCACGGGCGACAATCGTCGTGCGTATAAAGTCATATAGTTCGCGCGAGACAGTCGTCGTCTTGAGCATAAATGCATAGCGTCCACGCGCGACAGTCGTCGTCTTGAATATCAATTCATCGAGTTCACGCGAGGCAGTCGTCGTATTGAGTATCACTGCAGAAAGTCCACGTGCGACCGTCGCCGTCTTGAGTATCAGCTCTTAAAGTCCTCGTGCTACAGTCGTCGTCTTTATTACAAATTCATCTAGCCCACGCGAGACAGTCGTCGTCTTGCGTATCAATTCATAGAGTTCACGTGAGGCAGTGGCCGTATTTGGGTATCAACTCGTCGAGTCCGCGCGAGACAGTTGCCGTCTTGCGTATAACTGTACAGAGTCCGTGTGCGACCGTCGTCGTCTTGAGTAGCAACGCATGGCGGCAACGCGAGACAGTCGTCGTCTTGAGTATCAAGTCAGAGCGTCCGGCGCGAGACAGGCGTCGTAGTGAGTGTACGTGCAGAAAGTCCGCGCGCGAGAGTCGTCGTCGTGCGTATCCGTTCATCAAGTTCACGTGAGACAGTGGTCGTACTTGGGCATAAATGCATAGCGTCCACGTGAGACCGTGGCCGTCTTGGATATCAATTCAACGCGTCCACGTGAGGCGGTGGTCGCCGTGCGTATAATTTAGTCGAGCCCGCGGGTGTATCAATTCATACAGTCTACGTGCGATCGTCGTCAGCGTGCGTATAGACACATCGAGTTCACGCGAGACAGTCGTCGTCTTGATTATCAGTGCATAAAGTCCACGTGAGATCGTCGTCGTCTTGCGTATCCGTTAATAAAGTCCACGGGAGACCGTCGTCGTATTGCGTATCAATACATCGCGTTCACGTAAGACCGTCGTCGTAGTGAGTATAAATGCATAAACGTCCACGTGAGACAGTCGTAGTATTGAGTAGCAATTCATACAGTTAACGTGCGACCGCCGTCGTCTTAAACGTCGATCCATCGCGTCCACGCGCGACCGTCGTCGTCTTGATTATAAATGCATCGAGTTCGCGTGCGGCAGTGGACGTCTTGCGTATCAATTCATCGATGCCACGCGAGACCGTGGCCGTCTTGAGTATCAGTTCAACGAGTCCGCGGGAGACAGTGGCCGTCTTGAGTATCATGTCATCGAGTCCGCGGGCGACAGTCGTCGTATTGAGTATAAGTCATTGCGTTCGCGCGAGACGGTGGTCGTCTTGAGTCGCAATGCATCGAGTCCGCGTGCGACAGTCACCGCCGTGAGTATCAATGCATATAGTTCACGCGAGCCAGTCGTCGTCGTGGGCATCAGTTCAGAACGTCCGCGTGCGACAGTCGCCGACGTGACCATCCGTTGCTAGCGTCCACGCGCGACAGTCGTCGCCTTGCGTATCAAGTCATCGAGTTCACGTGCGGCAGTGGCCGTCGTGGGTATCAGCTCATCGAGTCCACGCGAGACAGTGGTCGTACTTAGTATAGATGCAACGCGTTAACGTGCGACAGTGGTCGTCTTGCGTATCGATTCATCGAGTCAGCACGCGACGGCGGTCGTCGCGCGTACCCATTCATCGAGTCAACGCGAGTCAGTGGTCGTCGTGCGTATCAATGCATACAGTACACGTGCGACGGTCGTCGGCTTGAGTATCAGCTCATCAAGTCCGCGCGAGACAGTCGTCGTCTTGGGTGTCACTGCATAACGTACACGTGCGGCAGTCGTCGGCTTGCGTCTCAAGTCACAAAAGGCCGCGTGCGACCGTCGTCGTCGTGCGTAGGCAAGCATCGCGTCCGCGCGAGACAGTCGCCGTGTTGCGTATCAAGTCATACAGTTCGCGTGCGACAGTGGTCGTCTTCTTGGTTAGCAATGCATAACGTCCGTGCGAGACAGTGGTCGTATGTACTAGCAAGGCAGGGCGTCCGCGCGATACAGTGGTCGTCGTGCGCATCATTTCATCGAGTCAACGGGCGACCGTCGTCGTATTGAGTATCAATGCATCGAGCTCGCACGAGACAGTGGTCGTAGTGCGTATCAATTCATCGAGTCCACTTGCGGCCGCCGTCGTCTTACGTATCAATTGATGCAGTGCACGCGCGACAGTTGCCGTCTTGCAGATGAGTTCATACAAGTCCACGTGCGACAGTCGTCGTCTTGCGTATCGATTCAGAAGCGGCCACGTGAGACAGTCGTCGTCGTGACTATAGCATAGTCGAGTTCACGCGCGACAGTCGTCGTCTTGCGTAGCAACGCACACAGTCCACGTGGGTCAGTCGTCGTCCTGCGTATAAAGTAATGCAGTCCGCGTGCGACCGTCGTCGTCTTGCGTAGCAAGTCATGGAGTCCACGCGTGCCAGCCGTCGTCGTGACTATAAATGCATCGTGTTCGTGTGAGTCAGTGGCCGTATTTTTGGGTATCAGTTCATACAGTCCGCACGAGGCAGTTGCCGTCTCGTGTATAAGTGTGACGAGTCCGCGCGTGACGGTGGTCGTCGTGCATATCATTTAATAGAGTCCACGGGCGGCCGTCGTCGTCTTGCTCATCAATTCATAAAGTCCACGCGAGGCAGTGGTCGTCTTGCATATCAAGTAATAGAGTCCCCGTGGTACAGCCGTCGTCTTGCGTGCCAAATTCATCGCGTTCACGCGGGACCGTCGCCGTCTGGGGTATAAATTCGCAAAGTCAATGTGCGGCAGTCGTCGTCTTGTCTAGCAACTCATACAGTCCACGTGCGACAGTCGCCGTGGTGAGCACAAATGCATCGAGTCCGCGCGAGACAGTCGTCGTGCTGTGTATAAACTCATACAGTTCGTGTGCGACAGTGGCCGTCTTGCGTATCAATTCGTCGTGCCCGCGCGAGGCAGTTGCCGTCTTGCGCGTCAGCTCAACGAGTCCGCGTGCGGCCGTGGCCGTCTTGCGTATCAAGTCATAGCGTCCGCGCGCGACCAGCGTCGTCGTGCGTATCAATTAATCGAGTCCACGCGCGACACTCGTCGTATTGCGTATCACATCATAAAGTCCACGTGCGACGTCGTCGTCTTGCGTATCAAAGCATAAAGTTCACGTGAGACCGTGGCCGTCTTGGGTATGCATGCATCGGGTCCGAGGAGGCCACGCGCGGCAGTGGCCGTATGTGGGTATCATATAATCGGGCCCACGGGTGACTGTCGTCGTATTGCGAATCCATTCGCAAGGTTCGTGCGAGACAGTGGTCGTCTTGCGTCGCAAGTCATAGCGTCCGTGTGCGCCCGTCGTCGTGGTGGGTATCCGTGCATCGGGTTAACGCGAGACAGTTGCCGTCTTGTGTAGCAAGTCACACAGCCCACGTGCGGCAGTCGTCGTCGTGCGCAGCACGTCATACAGTGCGTGTGCGGCCGTCGTCGTCTTGCGTATCAGTTCGTAGCGTTCGCGCGAGGCCGTCGTCGTCTTGACTATAACGTCACAAAGTCCGTGTGCAACAGTCGTCGTCTTGCGTTTCAATGCATACAGTCCACGTGCGAGAGCCGTCGTCTTGAATGTAAGTGCAGCAAGTCCACGTGCGACCGTCGTCGTCGTGAGTAGCAGCTCATAGGGTTCACGCTAGAATGTGGCCGTCGTGCGTATCAATTCATAAAGTACACGCGAGACAGTGGTCGTCGTGAGTAGCAGTTCAACGAGTCCACGCGAGACAGTTGTTGTCGTGAGTATCGTTGCATCGCGTCCGCGGGAGGCAGTCGTCGTCTTGAGTAACCGTTCACACAGCTTACGCGAGACAGTTGTCAGCGCTAGTATCACTACATAGAGTCCACGTGCGACAGTCGCCGGTTTGCGTATCAATTCATAGAGTTCACGCGAGACAGTCGTCGTATTGCGTGTAAGTTCATACAGTCCGCGTGCGGCAGTCGTCGTCTTGAGTATAACGTACTACCGTCCGTGTGCGGCAGTCGTCGTATTTAGCATCAATGCATAGGGTCCACGCGAGACAGTCGTCGTCTTGCTTAGCAAGCCATCGAGCTCGCGTGCGACGGTGGCCGTGTTTGGGCATCAACCCATCGCGTTCACGCGCGACAGTGGTCGTCTTGAGTAACAAGTCAACGAGTCCACGTGTGGTCGTGGCCGTATTGCGTATCAATTCATCAAGTCCACGCGAGACGGTGGCCGTCTTGAGTATCAAAGCATAAAGTTCACGTGAGACTGTGGCCGTCTTGCGTGCCAAGTCATAAAGTCCGCGTGAGACAGTCGTCGTCCTGAGCAGCAATTCATCGAGTCAGCACGAGGCAGGCGTCGCCTTTCGTATAAATCAAGGAAGCCCACGGGCGATTGCGTGTGTATATACATAAGCATGTACACACACATATATATATATATACACATATATGTGTGTGCGTGCCTGGCTTCGTGAGAAGCTCGCCCATGCCAGCATCAAGTGCGCTACATGTTCTTATCGTCGTGCTCAGAATGGACGTTTGCGAATGGGCGCACGCGAGTCGCATTCTCTACGAGTTCAATACGTTTCAAAGGCACGTAAGGATCACGCTTAGCGTATTGCTGGGGCGGGTCAGCTGGGGTGAGCTTTGCGTTCCTTCAATTCTCGTGTAGCGTTTGCGCATCCATGTGAACAGCATTTCCATGCAACCCGTACGAAGCTCACCGATGTCAGCACCGAGTTCACTAAATCGTAGAAGCCCATGCTTGCGCATGGACGTGTGAGAAAGGGTGTACGCCATAATCATCATGCGATTTTCAGAAGGCACTTCAGGCTCGCTCCGTGGCTCTTGCTTGCTCACTTCATTCGTTAGCCCCGCTGCGCGCCGTCAGCGCTTGGCATTCAGACGCGTGCTCAGCTCCGTGAGCGCCGTTTCGCGCCGTCAGCGCCCATTTGTTCTCCCTCGCTTTCAGCTTCGTGCTCCGATTTCAGGTCCAGAAGTGGTTGCTATAGAAGATTTATTGGGTCAATGTGCAGCGGAAGTAGTCGATTCGCTACGCCACGGCAGCGGCGGTGCCCCCTGAGACTCCCATGCCGACGGGTCCGTGCCTTCCCGAACCTGAATGTCAGTCAGGATGCCAAACGGTGCTAACAGCCCGCAAGGGACCACAACATACGACAAGATCCAGCGCAACGCGTTCCCCCTGGACCCCCTTCTGCAGTTGTCTTGACGCAGCTGCTCTCACACGCTGGCGCTCAGGGGGGGGGAGGAGCTCCGCGGATTAGAAGTAGTACAAGCAGTAGTTATAGTATATTGAAAATGGGTCAACACACGCAGGTGATGGAGAGATGTTTGAAGCCTGGCGCCACAGTGAGGCCGAAGGTTGAGCCCAAACCGAAGGGAAGGCCTAAGAAGAGGGAGGATGAGAGGCCAGACGTACCTGATATGCCTCAGAAGAGGACGCGTACGTGTGATGCGAGGGAACGTTTAGCTGACAGGATGAGATTTGAGAAGCAGGATCGTAAGCTTGAGCGTTTGCCGGCGCAGAGTGTAGCCTTAGCCAGGGAACAGCAACAATGAGTCAGTGCGGGACCTTGCTCAGGGCGGTCACTGCTCTGTTGAAGCACTTACTCAGAAATGGAGGAGGCGCTCTCCGACGGCGTCCGACCACATAGTTCCCCCCTGGTTGGAAACATCGGAGTCACTTTTCATCGGCCCTGGACACTTCACATGCCCCACAACTGGGGAGGGGACAAGAGCCAAGCACCACGACACTACTTCGCACGAGAGCACCAAGGGGCCTCTGACATAGCGGAGGAAAATGGAGGAGGAGGGGGCTGCGCAAAACACCCCCTGATACTTGCAACGGGAGTAACCACCCTGATGGACCTTGTGGCAGCGAATCTGGCGCTTCAGGCGCAGAGTGAGAGAAGTGAGGCGTCGGATGTGAGTGATGCAGGAATGGCTTGCGCGGAGCGAGGTCACCTAGGTCGTGAGTTCGGACAACAAGGCGCTGAGTGTTTGTCATTTGGGCAAGGTGTATGGAAAGTTTGGAGGCAGGCCTAAGACAAATGTGCATGAGGAGATTAAGGAAGCGCCAGGAGCGGTGACGCAAGCGATAGAAGAGGGTCGACGAGACGAGAAGTTGAGGCAGGTAGGAAAGTGCAGGTGGTCGCATTCATTAGGAAATGCAGCAAAGAGCGTGAATTTGTTGGACCTGCGGAGGCTGTGCCCATCTCTGCGTTGGAAGCGATCAGACAGGAGCATGCTAGGTCGGGCACGAAGACGAGAGAGTTGAGCAGGATATGGGATCGGCGTAAGAAGGTTGCGGGACATGTTGAGGAGCTGCATCAAGGCAAAGCAGGCGGCGTGTACAAGAAGAGCAGCGATGCAGGCAACGCGACGTTCGCCAAGAGCCAGGGCATTCGGGCTTCAGCTGGTGTTGGGGAGAGGTTGCAAGACGGGTACGTGTACGACAAGGTGAAGGCGACGTTTCAGCGCTGGCGTTTAGGATGTCAGTACGTGGATAAGCAGGAGTTGCTCCATGAGCTCGTCCGTGAGGCCAAGCTCCGAACAGCTTCATTATAAGCGGGCCATCAGCGCCGAACGAATCTGAGCGAGAAGCGCGCGATCGAGCAGAGGCTGCGCAAACTCCACGAACGTATGGTGCATTGCAATGTACGATGCTTAGCTAGTTCCTCTGCAGTGCTATTAAGTAATACCAGGAGACCTGCCAGTGCATTCTTGTGGAAATGGCAGTAAGGTCGCATTTATCTACGACATTTCCAGATCGCGTTCGAAAGGAGCATAGCTCCATATGTGGCAGTGCTGCTCAGATCGTTGAGCTGAGCCGGCCGTGCTGTGTGAAACCGGAGCAGGCGTTCTGGCATAGCGTAAGCAGTTCCATTACAACGTTGCGTGAGGAACTAGGTAAGCATATACTCGGCGGATGCGTACACGCAGGCATTCATGTGCACCTGCTTCAGGGCCAAGCTTCTGAGGCCGCAGATGTTGTGTAGCTTGAGCTATGCGCAGGCGGAGAGGCGCTGCTTAGAGACGTGGGACTTGCTCGAGTAAGTGCAATGGCTCACCGCATTCGGTCCCATTGAGATGTTTGGCCAGCACGCTAGCGATCCAGAGGCGTGCGGGGCAAGCTTGCAAGACCTGGTGTTGAGCTTTGGCGAGCAGATGCCAATGCACGTCATGGCTAGGCCTGGGCAGCAGTTGTACGCGGAGTTTGAGGTGCGTGAGAACAAAAGGCGACGTTGAACCCTTTTTTTTGTGTGAGAGGTGGCGGTGGGGCTCAGAGGAGAGACGCTCGAGCTCGCGATGAGGATGAACTTGCGATTGCTGATCCTGGCATGGCGGGAAGGTGTCAGACCAAATGGGGTGCGGCGTGCCACGAGCAGGAGAAGGTCAGGCGAACGGTTGGCAGCGCAAAGGATTGTGAGCCGAAATGATTGTTTGGCCGAGCGGCTGTCACAAGTGTTGGTACGCATTTTTAGGGCGTACAACATGAGCATGCAATTTGCTTGGATAGCAGATGAGGAGTTCACTGTCTTCGGCGTGTTGGCTCGTAGGAAGCCAGGCGTGTCACGAGCAGGCGAAGGTCAGGCGAACGGTTGGCAGCGCAAACTCAGTGCACGGATGGTTGGCTCAGTGAGGCGTGTGAGCCGAACTGTTCGTTTGGTCAAGCGGCTGTCACAATTCTTGGTACGCACTTTATAGCGTACAGCATGAGCAAGCCGTTTACTTGGACAGCGGCTGAGGAGTTCACTGTCATCGGCGTGCTGGCTCGGAGGAAGCCAGACGAGAACGTTTCTGCTCAGCTGGCGTCAGGGATCAAGAACATGATTGAGACATCGCCTGCGTGTTAGGAGTGCCGTGAGCGGAGCCGCATCGATTTGCACCAGCAGCCAGCAGGGTTTGGGGATGCATTGATCGTTTCGTGGACGATTCAGCGACAGGCGCAGTTTCAGCCTTGTGGGATTCTGTCCAACTCGGAAGCCGTGACACCGTCCTCGTTTCAGCCACGTCTTCAGGGTAGTTTTACTGTTGAGAAGCCTGCACCTGGAACACTGCAAACGCCGCCGCCCCTTGGCGACCAGCGTGTGGCCGAGGTCCCGCCGCTTCGCTCTTCGAGCGTACCCGGCTGGTACTCGAAGGTCTTGCGGCGTCGGAGCATTCCGAGGCAAGTGGCTCATCGGACGCGGGCAGTTGGAGAACATGTGATCGTCGATGGCGATCGCCCTACGGAGGATGCGACGAGCTCGAGAGTCCACAAAAGGAGATGGCCGCTTGTGCGTTTGGCCTCCGGATCATGGACTTCAGCCATTCGGTCGGCAAGCGTGTCGGCAGCCGCGTTCGCAAACAAGATGTGAGCTGGTGCGTCTCTCTGGCGCCCATCCCGGTCCTGGTGGGCCTTGACCTTGGCGTGGCCGAAGGCTTCCGCGCAATGCCCATTTCGGTCATGGACCTGTTCCCAGAGGTCGGCAGTGGTCCCTTTTCCAGCCCTCCTCACTTTCCCTTGCTAGCGCCCTACAGGACATAAGAAGCGTCAATGTGCCCAGCACCATGCTGATATTTAGGCAATCGGCCATGCACACATAACAGTCCGGTGGTCTCCACGCGAAGCACAGTTTGACGTCCGACCACTGTTCCCATGCGTGCTTCGGCAATACACAGCTCGCCCTGGCTGACACTTCCCACCAGCACTGCCGCAGCTCCAACCCGACGAATGCGAGGCTCATTGGCGTATGGGCCCTCCGGCGCCATCGTGAAGCATGCCATAAACCACGGGCGGTTGCGCTGCGGGGTTGTGGAAGGTCAGGGCACTTCCGTCATCCCAGGGTCGGCCGGTGAAAGCACACCACCCCGCGTCGCCTATCCCGCGCGTCCAATGGGCCTCGTCGTGCGGGTTGGCCAGGGCTGCGGAAGCCAGCTCCTGGGAGGTCTGCACCGGTGGATCGGCGAGCATCGTGTTAGCTGGGCGTTCCCATCGTCGGTGGAGCTTGGCCTCGACCGGACTTCCGCACCTAGGACATATCAAAGCGTCATGCCCGTCAGGGAGCCCAGTGATCCTTTGAACCCTAGCGCCAGTAAAAGCACCGCTGCAAGGGGTGTTGCTGTAGAGTGCGTGCTTCTCATTTTATTAATCGCCTGTTGGCTGTGTCGCAGTCCCTGCGCAAAAAAGAGCCTTACCTTCAGCCAGGCACCACGCTCCAGCATGCGTCTTGCCCGCCTGCACTCACCGCAATTGAGTAACGAAGAGCTCAGCTGCAGCTCGGAGTTGGGCCTGGCTGGCCGTGCGCACGGTGACATATACACATGCATGTATACACATACATATACATACATACATATATATCTCTCTCTCTCTCCCTCTCTCTCTGTATTTATCTCTCTCTCTCTCTCTTCTTCCGTGCATCGAGGCCGCCAGTCGTTGGGAGCCTTTGGGGGGAGGGGCGGGGCCCATTGCATGTCCAGCACCACGGTGACTATAGTCCAGCCGGTGAACGGTCGGGGTAAGGAGTTCGATCTCCGCATTCCAAGCCTTGCCGATTCGGTACCGATCCTTCCCGGATGCAGCCTGCCAGGCTTGCGCAGCACGCCCGAGCTGCGCAGTGCGTCTCGTGATCGCGGGGTCAACTTCAAAACCGAATTGACTTGCCATCAGCGTGATCTGGCATCTATATCGAATGCCCGTTCCAGTAG
>JACLAC010013041.1_pt1 | contig 11524 bp, 10 predicted proteins | sample 8027881 | NCBI WGS metagenome assembly JACLAC01 (sample SAMN15725517, study PRJNA655200) | protist metagenome | isolation source: fluorescence activated cell sorting (FACS) single amplified genomes of... | place: Spain: Blaines Bay Microbial Observatory, Mediterranean Sea | collected 2016-01-19 | reverse complement strand
AGATCGAGCATCTGGGTATGGAGCAATTTGATGGAAGTCTTTCGCAAGGCGCCAATTTCCTTCACGAATAACGTTTTGAGGTCTTGTGATGCTGCCTTTATATCGATCTTTTGTGCTCCTTTTGGGGGCTCAAGAGAGAAAATCTTTTCTTTGATGGAAAAGTCGGATTTTTCGATGGTGCGAACAATTTTTTGTCGGATTTTGGGGATCCCAATTTTGTGCCACGTGGGATTTTCTGGATTCGATTTGCTCATTCCAAGACGAACTATCTTTCCATCGGGTTTGGTGAGGTGAGGACGAAAATGTCCCCTCATTTCCTTGACTTCCCATTTGTAACCAGCAGGGATGGGATCGGTTCCCTGGAGGGCGACATTCAAAGGCTGGGTGAGCGTCGGCTTGCTCATGGAATAGTAGTCTGCACCATTGGCCAATCGATAGTGGTATCCAGTACCTGCAGGAAAAACAACGCCCAGTTCAAATAGCAGTGCTGTTTGGGGGTCAACGGAAAGGACGCCGGATTGACCGTCGTACCATATGTTCATGCGCTCTCCATTTTGGTACATCAACATGTCCACAATACCCGTGATTGTTTCATTGGTAGTTGAAGCAACAGGATCACGTTTTGATTTCTTCTCTTCTTTGGCTGGTTTTTTTCCTTTTTTTCCTTTTTTTCCTTTTTCTTCCGCACCAACTTCAGCTGCATTCGCTGTCCCTTTGTCATCATTTCCAAAACAACCAAAGGGTGTGCCAACAAATAGGATTCCAAGGGAGAGAGACGTAAATAAAGACATTTTTTTCCTCAAAATGGAGAACGATTGGGGATTGAGTTTATTCGGAAGAAGCATGTCCGTCGACAAGACGTTGCAATCCTTCTGCATCGACCAGAAAACGCTTGCTGCAAAAATCACACACTACCTCGGCTTCACCTTGCTCTTTGATCATCGAAAGAAGTTCTTCTGGTCCGAGGGAGAAGAGCATTGATTCAATGCGATGTCTGGAGCATTTGCATCGCCAAAAAGTAGGTCTACGTTCCATCTCGTGGAGGCGGGATCCATTTGCAAATCCATTGTCGATCTCCTGGATCAAATCATTGGCCCCGCGCGTGCGGAGGGAACTGTATTTCGCTTCAAACTCTGCTGTGTCCAGGTACGGAAGATCCGGTGCTTCGGGTAGGCGTTCTACCATGAGGCCCAATGCACGCTGTATTGTAGTACCCTCTCCTTGTTGCACAATGATCCTTAAAATAATGTCCACTTGTGTGGAGCGTTTAAGGTGATTCTCCATTGCAGTGTCAATGGGTTCTTTCTCGATGGAGGTAATACCCCGATAAAGTTCCTTGGTGCTATTGTGCTTGATTACCATTAGCGCACCATCGATGGCTGCCAAGGCTTTTGGGGCGATGGATGTTGGTATTAGACGTGCCCGAATGGCGCCTTCTGCATTGATATCAGCCAAAAAAGAAAAACGAGGGGATTCGGAGATTAATTGTACGGTGAGTCTTTCTTCCCCTTTGATGTGCGCGGAAAACAAGGCACTGGCGGCAATACATTGGGCAGAGAGCATTGCGGCAGAGGGCTGGAGCTTGTGGAGTGTCCGTGAATTTTCAGCTACCTCTGTGACATCTGCGAAGAGATAGCGAACAGCAAAGTCGCTGGTCAGTCCGCGAATGATCTGATTTTGGGCGTTAATCATGGGAAAGAAACCCTTGTATTGGTGTGACCTTGCTACTTCTGGGCTGCAAGCCTTGTACGACTGGTGTATCTTTCTGGCTGAGGGGAAGAAACACCGTAAGGTGGTGTTTTCGAGAGGGGACGCAAACATGTGGGGATTAATCCTAATTTGGATAATGTGCAGTGTGGTGGCGGCAGCCCCCAAAATCGCTGTCATGGAAATCGTCGGGGAGCTGGCGGAAGGAGAACGGATGTTGATTTCCGACTCTCTCCGTGGGGGAGTGAGTGAAGTCGCTCTCACTGAAGATTTGTTGGTCATGACCCGTGAAAACCTGTTGGTTGTGCTCACCGATCAAGGACTTGACTCATCCTGTATGGAAGGTGATTGTGAGGTTCAAGTGGCCCGGAATTTGGGCGCTGATTTTGTTTTGTCTGGAAATTGTATCGATGTAGAAGGTCAACATGTTCTCACTGTCAAACTCCACGAGGTGCATCGGGGTGCATTGCTTCTTTCGGATCATGTTCAAGCAAACACAGTTCTTGAACTTACTGAAAAAGCGCGGAGTCTTGGGACCGACTTGATCCATCGGGGATTGAAATTGAACGAAATCTCTGTCCAACCGTCCCCTACGGTCTCGGGTTCTGTAGAAAAACCAATCGTGGATTCTCCGTCACATGAAATGGTTCACGTTCAAACAGCATTGGGATCGGTTTTTGTGCACCCTCCCATAAGATACACCAATGGTGGATACCACGATGCCAAGGACACGAAAGTGAGTGAACGCCAGGTTCGAGCCATTTTGATGTTGACGCCCGAAGGAGAAGAAATAGAACGGAATTTCGAGCCTCAATTGCGTTCAATTGATCACTGTGTGAATCTATGGAGTCGCCAACTCAATTGGAAAAAACAACCAGCAAACATCATCGCTGGTGTACTGGTTCCCTATTATGGGATCCCACTTTTGGTGAAAGGGTCTGTGGAAAACATGAGAGCCAAGGAGTTCAGTGCCCTGGCAAAAGGGAAACATGACTCTCGCTATCTGCTATTGCGTGAAGTGAACAGGATTCTAGGGGTTGATTTTGATGAGCCGGTCCACGATGATTTCAACCCTTACCTCATGAATGCGCGAAACAGCCGGGGACACTGTCAGCAACTTTGGGATGCATACGCGCATTAGAGGTTCGAATGTTTCTTTCCTGGAACGGCCCATTTGTGGGTTTTCGGAAGGGTTTGCTGTTCGGTCTTGCTTGGCTTGGTTGCAAATTTGGATTGACCAGAGAGCTGAACTTCAGCAGGAGCACTGATTCGTAGATTTACCAGCTCTTGTTCAGGTGGGTCTGTCAGAATCGGTGGTTGTTTTTCCCACCCTTATTTGTTGGGCATTGTTTGTTCCAACCAATCTACAATTTCTTGTTCGACTTCTTCCCGGTTGATTTCGTTGAGCATTTCATGGCGACCTTCATTGTAGAAGGTGTAGGTGATTTTTGTGAGTCCAGCCTCGGTCCAGGCCTGCAACAATTGTCGTACACCACGGGTCTCAAGTCCAACAGGATCCCGAGAACCACTAAACACATACACTGGTAAATCGGGTCGAATTTGCTGTTGTCTTTCCGGCTTGGACATGTGGGAGATTCCACCAAGCAGGTCTTTCCACAACTGGGCTGTACTCATGAATCCACAGGACTCATCGGCAATGTATTTGTCCACCTCTTCTTCGTCTCTGGAAAGCCAGTCAAATCGGGTTCGTGTGGGTTGAAAGGTTCGGTTGAAATCATCAAAAGAGAGTTTGTCCAGTATCCGTGACCGCCCTCGTTTTCCCAGTCGGAGGCGTTCCAATACAGCGATTCCATAGCCCACTCTGGCCAGTACATTGGGTTTTCCATTGCTACCGCTGAGGATAACGCCATGGAGTTGTTCACTCTCTCGAATGGTGACCTCCTGGGCCATGAAGGAACCCATGGAATGGCCAAAAAGAAAGTGGGGAATTTCGGGATGCTGTGAACGAATTTGTTTCAGATGAGCACAAACATCCGAGATGCATTTGTCCCACCCGTCTGCGTCTGCAAAATACCCCCTTGCTTCAGCATTTTCAGCGGATGCACCATGGCCACGATGATCATGGGCATAGACCACGAATCCCTGGGCAACAAGTCGGTTTGCAATCCGTTCATATCGTTGGGCGTGTTCACCCATGCCATGGAGCAGCATGATGGTTGCCGTCGGTTCGATCTCTGGCGCCCAAAGCCAGCCAGCGAGTGTCGTGTCGGGTCGTTCAAAAGAAAAACGTTCAGGGGGCATTTCATCACCTGTGTAGGATTTGTCCTTCTACAGTGCCAAATTGCAGGGTCAAACCACTGTGGAGGGGGACGGAACGACCAGGTTCAATGGTTCGAGTCTTTCCATCTCGGGTTCTGGATTCCCAGGGAATCTTTGTGTTGTTTTTCAATCCCCATTTTCTGGGGTCCTGTGGATGTTGGTTCATTTGCGCTGCCGCTGCAGAGAAGTCGAGACGTTCCCCCAGGTGATGGGGGTACAGGGCAGTGTCGTGGTTCAAGAAAATTCGCCTGTCTCCAATGTCCAAACGCATGGGGAGGACACTGGTTTTTTGACAACGCCAACAATGGATGTGTTGCCCATTTGCATCTCTCTCAAAGTCAAAGAAGTTTTCTGATCCGCAGTGGCTGCAGTAGTAAAGGCTATCTCGCAATCTGGAGAAAGCTGCCATCCATTCTCCTTCACGAACCCGCTGGTTTGGATGGTGCAAGCCATCTGTAAAGGCCCGTGTGAAAAGACGTTGGAGAAATCCTGGGTAGATTTGCCAATTGCGAATGGCGGGGTCGTGAAAGCCTTTTACGGGACGATTGCTCTCGTCCTGGGGATCGTAAATGAAGATGGGATCGCGGCCATAGAATTTTCTCTGGGCCACCTCATTGAAGACATTGACTTGTAATTCTCGTCTCCCATCAAGAGGATGATGGCGGATGAACATGTAGAACAGCAAAACAGCAAGAGAATGAATATCGGTGTTGATTTGACAAGTGCCTTCGTTGCGGATGAGTTCTGGTGCAGCGAAGAAAATAAAGATGATATTTCCCGGTGTTTTGTTGATGCGAACGTTATCGGTGTCGCAAATTCGGATTTCACCTGTGGCGGGATCAATGAATGGTCCCCCGAGATTGATGTCTTTGTAGCAAGCCCCCATGTTGTGAAGCTTTCTGAAGGACTCTGAAAGCTGTATGGCTGCGTGGCACAAAGTGCGCAATCGCGGCACGGGGCGCATGCGTCCCAATACGAGTTTTTCCAATCCCTGGAATCGATCTTCAAGGAGGTCCATTAAATAGCCAAAAGACCTTTTGCGCGGATCTCTTACCAGTGCATGGGGCCAAAGAAACCGAGCATCGGGTGGAGCATTTTGCAGGAGATAGGTCTCCAGGGCATTTCGTTGTTCAGCAAGTTGTTGCTCTTGTGCGGGGGTTGCGGGAACGTGGTACCACTTGAGCGCATAGTGGCGGCCATTGGATAGCACTTTGTAGACTTCTCCTTGACCACCGGATCCAATCAAAGATTGGACCTCCACAGATGCACCATTTTGTGTGATGAGGTGTTGACCTGGTTTCAATTGGGGCATATTTCACGCTCGTCTATTTTCATGTTCATGTTCACCTGGACCGGGAAGCCACGAAACCAGCCCGACGGTGGTGTCGTCCCCATTCCCTTTTTCACTGACTTTGCCCAGCCATTCTGGAAGTCCTTCCAACATTCCGTCCCATCCGTCTTTTCCCATCCATTGTTGGATCCATTTTCCAACACCGATAAACTTGGCGGTGTCACCTTGGATGGAGTCTCTCAATCCATCGGTTGATAATATCAACAGCGTCGGGTTTTTGAGTTTTCGGCAGCTCACTCGGGCATGAATGGCATTGTTGGGTTGGCACAATGAATGGGTAAGAGATCCATACATTTCTTCGTCGGGTTCAAAAATAAGTTCGGAGCGACCATTTTCCCGCAAAAGCATCATGTCACCATCGCCCAACTGAAGAAACAGGGCAAATTCTCTGGTCAATGCCACTGCCATGATTGTGGTGCCGTAAAGAACGAGGGCTTTGTCCCAATCGCCTTCACCGGAAAGGCCAGCGGCAGCTTTGACGCGTCGGTTCCATTCCCAAGAGAGCCGTCGAGGAAGATGACTTTTTAAACCGTGTGTGATTTGGTTGGGGCTGAGGCTGGGGGTTTCTCCCAGATCATGAATAGCGGCTTCCAACAACTCGGCAGCAATCTCTACTGCGATTTGTGCACCTTCGTGACTTTTGGCGTGCTTTTTATCCCCGTGCCCATCGGCGGCACAAAGAATGACCCAATCTCTTGATTCCACCACATGAACAGCATCCTGACATGGTGTTCCATCCATGATGTGGCGTGCCCCTCGCACACTGACCCCTGCTGCTCTCCAAAAAGGGCTGGCCATGGAAGGATCTACCATGGATCGATGTCTTCATCGATCTCTTCAGGAATAGGGGGAGCAGGAGGGAGGTTGGGACCCTGTCCCTGTACTGGATCAACCTGACTTGCACCACTTGACGCATATTTTGAAAGAGTCACACTGGCCCATTTGATGAGGTCTGCGAGGCGTTGGGCATTGTTTGCCTGGAAAACCGTTTCGGTATTCCCTGTGAATTGGGAGAGGACTTCTTTGTTTGCATCACGACCAATGGCCACGGCCACACGAACCGTTCGACCGGGCCGTCCCCATCCCGTTGCATTGAACTCTTCTAGCGCTTGTTCCCATTGATCGGTAGGAGATCCATCACTCAAGAGGACGATGACAGGCGGAAGGGCTCGGCGACCCATTTTTTCAGGCGTTAGTTCCGTGGATAGAAGCTTGATGGCTGCGCCAAGATCCGTCACTCCAGCAGCTTCAAGATCCTGCCAGGTAAATGTTTCAACAGGCGTTGGATTTCCCACATGCCATTGTGCACCAGAGGAAAAACGAATTGCGCGCACCATCATGTCCGCAAAAGCGTTGTGTGTGTTGGCTTCTCTGGTGGAGGGAATACACTCGTGGATGGCGTTGTTCAACGCTTCTATTTTACCTTGGGCTCGCATAGAGCCCGAACAGTCAGCAATCCAGAAAAAATGCAAATTGCTTCGGGATACACTCCCGAGTGGATCCACCTCTTCCACTTCTTCTATCTCAATCGTTTCTTTTGACATTCTGAACGTCCCTCTACCATGATGCCAGAAATCCTATCACGCAGATCGGCTGGGCCAAGGATAAATATAGGTCCTATTTACTTCACCTTGTGAAGGAATGACAAACCGCACTGCAGCGCCAGCGTAAATCCATTATGCTGCTCTGCATGAAATATTATTTTGTACCCACGGCTATTTTCTGGATCTCTGGTTGCGTTGAAGAAGGTCCGGTTTTGGAAGCATTTGATGAATCAGGCGGAGAAAATCATGCTGAGAACAATGAACCATCCGAACCAAGCAGTGAACCCACATCCGAACCAACGAATGAGCCGACTTCAGAACCAACGTCAGAACCAACTTCTGAACCCGCAGAACCCAGTGAAGAACCGACTATTTTTGCACCAATGGAGGGTCATTGGACCTACGGGGCGGGGGAATTGATCTATACGGATTGTCCACAAGACCAAGGAAGCTCCGCCGAGCCAGAATCGGTTGGATTTACTTTGGCCATCCTGGCCACCAACGCATTTGAGATGGTGGCTGATGGCGGCGTAGATGCGCTGCCCTGTGCACTTACGGACATGGGTTTTCAGTGTAATCCCACCACCTCCTCAGAAACAGTGGATTATGAAGGGATCGATGTGGAACTCGGTATTACCACCTATGCCTCTGGTGTTTTTTACAACGAAAGCACCCTTACTTTTACCTACGAAATTGACTTTGCATGTCTTGATGTAGACTTCGTTTTTGCAGATTGTGGTGATACCAGCGATGTTCTTCCTTGTACATTGCAATTCACTGTCGATGCAGCTTTGGATTGATGTTGCATCCGAGCAAACTGAAATCGATATTGATTTTGCTGTGCACCACAGGCTGCATGGACTATTCGGTATCTCGGAAGCCCATCTACGATTCTTTTGTGCAACCGAGTCGAGACAATGGTGTGGATATCTTGTGGGTCGTGGACAATTCTGCTTCCATGTATGAAGAACAGGATCAACTCGCCGAACACGCCGATGGCTTTACTTCTTTTTTGAGTCGCGCACCCGTGGATTTTCAGTTGGCTGTGGTGACCACGGATGTGGATGTGGAAGACCCAGGGAGATTTGTAGATGACCCATTGACACCCGATACACCCAATCTCGCAGATGCGTTTGGAGAACAGATTTTTATGGATGAAGGGAGCAGAGATGAACGGGGGTTTACAGCTGCGCTGGCAGCCTTGGATGCATCAGGACCCAATGGCGAGCTCCTTCGTCAGGATGCTGATTTGGAGGTGGTATTTTTCTCCGATGAAGACGATCAATCAGATCTTGGTGCGATGGAGTTTGTAGAAGAAGTGATGGACATTCGCCCTGGTGTCGTGTGGGCCATCAATGCCATTACGGGTGATCCACCCGAAGGATGTGCTTCAATTTTTGGTGCTGCCGATGCCGGACTCAAATACATGGATGCCACGGAAGAATCAGAAGGTCTGCGGGAATCGATTTGTTCCCTTGATTACAACACCATGCTTCAACGTGTGGCCATGAAAGTGTTGGGATTAAAGGACAGGATTGTCCTCTCTTCACCGCCGGACCTGTCCACTGTGGAAGTGCGTGTGGACGATGCAATTATTTATCGCAGAACCCCACATGGCTGGCGCTATGATGCGGGAGAAAACAGCATTGTTTTCGATGGTTTTGCTGTGCCACCACCCGGTTCAAGTGTTGGGGTGAAATATTTTAATTGGATGGGGCCTCCCGAGAGCCTTGAAGAGAGTTTGGAAGAATGAATTGGAGATGTACTTCCTCAGTATTTGCAGTGATGTTTTGGGGGATGCCTTTGGGAAAAGCAAGGGACAACAAGAGAGCATTACCATTTGGCGGCTTCTTCATCATCCGTTTGTTCGTTTTGGCCACTTTGTTGGGTTGTGGGAGGGGGCTGGACATTCAGCCATCAGATTTTGTGGAAATCGTGGTAGAGCCGAGTTCTTTGACCTTGACGACTTCACCTGGTGTTCCTGCATCGGGTACTTTTCGTGCATATGGTGTACTGAGAGATGGTGAATCCCTTGAATTGGATCTTATTTCTTGGTCCTCAACCAATTTGAGTGCTGGATCCATGGATGAAGATGGCGTCTTTACTTCTGTGGATACAAATGGTGGGATTACCGACATCGTTGCATCACACTTCGGGTTGGAGGGGAGTGCTCGTCTCAAATTAATTTACGCGGAAGATTTCTATGTGGGAAATTTGGGCACCGAAGCTTCAAATACATTTGCAACAGCCCCCCCCGAAGTAGATGAAAACCTGGAACTCTTGTACCCCTTGGATGGGGTCACCGTTCCCCGAAATTTAGAAGGCCTCGCTTTTCAGTGGAGAGATCCCCAAAACAATGCGGATTCTCTTTATCGGGTGCGTCTTCAGAGCGAGATTACCGACATCTCCATTTACACAGATACGCAATCCTGGATTTCATCTCAGTCGCTCTGGACACTCATTAGTGCCTCCAACAGCAAAGGGAGTGTCTCGGTGACCATTCAAGCTGCAGATGGAATGTCGAATGTTCGAGAAAGTCCATCCACCGAGTTGGTGGTGAATCGATTTGATGCAAGGGGGAGTGTGTTGTATTGGGCTGCAGATACCTCCGGCATCATGAGAATACCCATGGGAACAACCGATCTTTCCGTTTTTTGGGAAAACGATGGGGTGGGAGGTGGATGTGTGGGGTGTCATTCTCTCGCTGATGAAGTGGATCGTCTTGTGGTCACTCATGATGGAGCAGATGGGCGTTTTTCAGTATTGGATATCACTGATCCCAATTCCCCCGAGCGAATGGTTGTCCCCAATGATCAAAATCGGATGACGTTCAAGACCCTCTCTCCCGATGGGCAGTACGTACTCGGGGTTCGTCAAAACACCATGACGCTATACGGAACAGAGAATGGGGTCCCCATCCGCTCCTGGGCATTTGATACCAATGTATCCCACCCGGATTGGTCGCCTGTGTCCGATCAGATTGTGCTGGTTCGCGTCACTGGTTCGGCTTTGAGTGACATGGAGTTCGCCGGTGGTGAGATCATTCGAATGGACATCAATCTTGAGACATTGGAGTTGGAAAATGAAATTGTCCTTCAAGCCGCGGATCCAGACATCAATTTCTATTATCCCGCATGGTCTCCAGACGGAGAATGGATCGCTTACAACCGTGCATCCAATTCTGCTCCGAGAAAATGCTATGCTGCGCCAGATGCAGAACTGTGGCTGATGCGGCCGGATGGAAGCCTGGACATTCGTTTGGATCGAGCGAATGGAACGGGACCGTTGCAGAATAGCTATCCACGTTGGGGTCCATTGCCGGATGATGATGTTTTGTGGCTCGCTTATTCTTCCCGAAGGAACTATCCGCCCATACAAAATCAATATCCTCAAATCTGGCTTGTTGGCATCGATCCTGCGCTTGCAGCGGAAGGAGAGGATCCTTCGTCCATGCCGTATTATCTGCCCGGACAGAATCCCGATTCAGACAATCATTTGCCCGTTTGGTGGTCCAGGTGATTTCGATCATTCTACTGGGTTGTACCCTTTCCGAAAGTGGTGTGGATGCTGAACAAGACGTTCGAATATCGGATTATGTTCCGTTGGATGATGGCAGGGCCTGGACCTATCGAGACGATGCCCTTGGCGATTCAGAGGGCTTGCCAGAGGATACCGAATTGGTCCTGGCACATGTGGTTGATGGCGGGGTTGACTTGCGCCGTGGAAGTCGCTGGGCAGATGCTCTTCCGCTTGGTTGGATGGTCTGGGACGTGGGCTCTGGGCTGGTTTTGGAGGGTTTCTCTTTTGAGGAGTTGGAAGAAGTTGAACCCCATCGATTTGCACAAGAATCTCCTTTGGTTGATTCTGAAACCAATGATGGGGACTGGCAATGCAGCACCGAGAGATTGTCAGAATTTGAAACCTGGTATGGCAAATACGAACACATTCTGCAAATTTCCTGCTCGGGCTCGGATGTTTTGTCGGGTCAATGGTTTTTTGCCAAAAATATCGGTCTCATTCGGATGCAAGGAGAAGCTTTTGACCTCGATCTGGTTGCTCCCTGGTGAGGAAACTCCCTGGTGAGGAAACTTATTTGCTGAGCTGACCCACATTTCCAGCAATAACTGGAATCCACCATCTTCCATTCTCTGTTTGGATGGGTGTTAGTGCAAGTTTGATTGTCTGTTTGGGGCGTAGCACACATTGAGATTTTGTTTTGGAATTGAATCCATTTGTTTCGTTGGGTGCATCGTAACGGACATGGGTCCAATCCGGCGCAGTCCAGGTGTCGCCCACTTTTCCAGGTTGTTGCGAGCCTGTGGTTACGAAGCCAAGCAGTTGTCCCGGGTTCCCATAGGTGCATTTGACAAAGGCTCGGCCCGTTCGGGGTGGTGGTATTGCACGATTGTCTGCTTTGGTTTGAGCGCTTGGTGGTGCATTGTTTTCCGCTGCTTTTGTGGTGGGTTGAATCTTGTTGGTTTTCGCAGGTGTTTCTTGTGAAACGAGGGGTTTTTGAGCGGATGAAGATGCCAATGCGGTTGTTTCAGGTTTTTGGGACTTGTTTTTTGGTAATGGAATAGAAGGATCGGCTTCCAGGGTATTTGTAGACGGGGTTTCTGTTGAACTGGGAAGTGTTCCCATT
>JACLAC010009766.1_pt1 | contig 11525 bp, 14 predicted proteins | sample 8027881 | NCBI WGS metagenome assembly JACLAC01 (sample SAMN15725517, study PRJNA655200) | protist metagenome | isolation source: fluorescence activated cell sorting (FACS) single amplified genomes of... | place: Spain: Blaines Bay Microbial Observatory, Mediterranean Sea | collected 2016-01-19 | reverse complement strand
CATGTACTTGTTGTTCGCCACGCAATGCCGTTCCGTCACAATCGACATGCCGCCACGGATGTTAGCCTCGATGAGATTGTACATATCAATGTCCGAATGCAGCTCCAGTTTCTCACGGGTGTGCTTCAACGTGGCATCCTTGAAGAGTCCCGGGTTGGATACATAGTGCGCCGGGTCTAATCCAAACGCGCCCATGCTCATGTTGCGAAAGTGCTCAAACTTGTCCGCCAAACCGTCGATGGCCAAGTACAAGTCGTGCCAGTCCTTGAACGTTTGCATTCGGAAATTGTCCCAAATGTTTTGAATGGCGTCGTACTCCTTCTGGTTAAAGGCCCACGTCACGCCCCCGGTCGCTTTCGGCAACGAGGGTCCTCGTTGGCTGCCGCCGTCTCCGACAGCCTCTCTGGCGGCCCTGCTTGTATGTATTGTCGCGTGGATGGGTGACCGTGTGGACACGCACGCGCCGACCGTCTGGCCCGGCGTGGTCGGTGCCCACGGTGCCGCCGGCGTAGACACTTGTGAGAGAATGCGCAGTGAATCATTGGACCATGATAACATCGAGTCGAATGGCGCACCCTGCCCTTAAACTGCTTTCAGATCCGATCCTACGTTGTATCATCCTGAATACTTTCGCAGACCTGGCAAAGTCGGGATTAATGATGGTAGCATTACCATTTCTGATCATGGTAACTTTCAGGGGATCACCAGTGGAATTTGCATCTATACAAGTTGTGGCAGGTGTCACAAATATCGTATCGAATGCTGCGTATGGCAGAGTTGCTCATCAAGTGTCGTGCTATCCATATCTGGCAGCTTTTGTATTTGGTCTGATCAATTGTGTTGGTGCACTACTTCTGTGTGTAGCTACAAGCTTATCGACAGTTTATGCAGGCATTGTAGTTGCCAATATGAGCGCGCCCCTCATGGTTCTGCTGCAAGAGAGAATAATGTTGACCTTTTCTATGTCAGAGTTGGCCCGAGTGCAACCTGTTCTTAGGGTTTGCATTTCCACAATGTTTTGTGCAATGCCTGGCTTGGCAGCTGCGTTGTCAACTCTTGATCTCCGCTTTCCCTTCTTGCTTGGCTCGATTCTCACGGGCTGTACGGCTGTTGCATCAGGTGTGTATCGCGCGATCAAGTATTACAATGCAATCCCGTCGGTAAATGCCGCCAGATCAGATAAGATGGTAGGTGAGAGTAATGATCGAAAGTTAGCCCCCTTAGATCGAAACTCCAAAATTTTCATGGCACACACGATGATATCGACGACGTTATTCATGTTTGGTGACATGGCTACTGTGACCACAAGGCTGATTCTCCTCGTAGAACAGCTAAAGTTTACTCCAAGCTCGCTGGCCATTATGTATACTCTAACGAGTATCGCGTCCGGGGTGTTCTCTGTGGGCTTCTTCAGGCTGCTCATCAGACGACTTGGTCCTTTTCACATGCGCGCCCTGGGAAGTCTCCTGAACTTTGTAGGTGCCTTGGTCATGGCGAACATGAGTACAACCCTCACAGTGGTTGTTGCATTGGCATGCGACGTAGTTGCGACGAACATGTTTGTACCTTGTGCAATCCTACTGGTGCGGGGGTTTGCGCCAAAAACTTATTTTGGAAAATTCGCGGCATTTCAAGCTATCCTCATGCAAACGAGTTCAATAGTTGCACCGGTGTTGGGTGCTCTTGTGTATGCCATCGACACGAGATGCCCGTGGTACTTTTTCAAAGCACCTTTGAGCCTCGCAGCCGCTGGTGTCAACTGGTCCATGATGCTCATCGCGTGCCAAATCGGTTGGTACGAACCGCTGTCTCAGCTGAAGGGCATAACGAAAAAAATAGATACCACGTCCTCCTGAATCTGCTTGGATGGTTCTGCCGAGCAGTGAATGCCCCAGAAAGCACCTACCAATGGCGAAGGCTCTATGGCAAACTTCTAGTCAGAACCAATCCACAGATTTTGGATAGCAATGTTAATCGAGCCATCGATGTTTTCTTGTTACTCAGTTGCGTGGGGCATGGCTGTCCCGCCTCATCTCAACATTCATTTCATCAATCGTCTCGAATGGGGTGAGTTATCCATTCCCCAAGAGTTCACATTCCCATCTAGCAATGTCATACTGGGGGTCTCAGTTGTGGGATACCTTTCAGGCCGGTTTCAGTGGCTCAAGAGCCGCTCTGCGGACGAGATTGGAGCTCGGGCCCCCTCGCGGTCATCGGCACTCTAACTCGAGTGAGACTGAGCAGAATGTAGTCCTCCTAACTCGAGTGAGACTGGGCAGAATGTAGTCCTCTTAGATCAGCGGACTGCCGCTTTTGAGGTCGTCCTTCATGCGCGCCGCCGCCGCCTCCTCGTGCTCGGAGAGCACGGAGCGCTTTACGTTGCCCTTCTTGTTCGGATCGATCGGTGGATTTTTTTGCCGCTGCACCGTCACGGCTGCCGTGTGCTGATGAGTGTCGTCATGTGCTGCTTGGCATGGTCGCAGGTGGTGTTGCCGAGCTTCGCGTCGCCCAGAGCCGCCTTGCAGGCGAACAAGCGACGCGCGTTCAGCTCCTCCAGCAGCATGGAGCAGCTCCTCGGCAGGTGGCGAAGCACGCCGGCTTGCTGCAGAGCAACCATGAGCGCGCGTGCACCCGCTCGCGCTGCAGCTCGACGTTCGGGTGGATGGTTGTGCCCGAGGAGGCGTGGGAGCGAGGTCAGGTCGTGCGTGGTGGTCGCCACGGGTGGCCGGACGCCGGCCGCGCGCGCGAAGGGAGAGCCGCATGGTTGGGCCACGCCGGGGAGTTTTGGTGGGAGCTCTCGAATGCGGCGGGGCCGAGATTTCATTTGTGAAAGGGGTCGCACTTCGTGGGCCACTCACGCGGTTGGGCCACTCACGTGAGGTCGCTTCCTAGTGGACTCGAGTTGTAGGTGGTGCGCTCATGCGTGATGCTATGGAGACACGGCCAAACCCGTTCAGGTGCCCGCTCCGGGCGCATGTGCCCGTCGATACGTCCGTCCCTTTCAACTGCCCGTTTCGGCATGGCTGGTGCGGATGGCAAGTCCAAACACCACACTACAGCTGTGTTCAGGGTCGTTAGATTCAGAGCAAGCGCGCCCCGAAGTACTCGAAGTCTCTCCATGACGTTTTTGCCTTGCGTGAATACAATGCCCTCCACGTGCAAATGTGAAACGCGTAGTCAGAGTGCGTGGCAGGCCAGGACTCGTCCTCCAAAAGCTGTTGGCAGAACCGTGCAACTTCATGCGAGGCGACGTAACCATACTCAGTAGAGACACGAGCGTGGCCCCATCTAAACATGGCTGATGATATGCAGACCAAAGTACGGTGAAAAGATGTGTTTCGGTCCTCTGCTAACGAAAACCTTCTGCACCATGACGTTAGGGTTCCACGTGCGCCATTAGCAGCTATCAGCTCTTTGCCAACTACACTGCAAAACCGGCGAAGTTGGTGAGACCTAATTCGGCTCTGGCATACTCGAAGAGCATCAGGAAATTGATATCCTTTATTCATCAATTTCAAGACAAAATCATATGCAAAGAAGAGCTGCTGCGACAACCCGAAAATACACGCCCTAACGTGCGCTTCGCAGAGCATAGACATTCTCAAGCAACTAGAGCTCAATCTGTCTGTATGCGCCTTCCAGATTGGTGATGGACCATTTCCGTGCGTATTCCACGATGGCGATTGAAACAGGTAGACGAAGCAATTCGCAGCCAATGGCACCGCGTTGCATGGCGACATCCAATTCACTGGTGTTGGCAGAGATTTCACGATCCTGAAGTGGTCGAAGAATGTATGGTATACACCACCAAGGCATCCATGCATGATGTCTTTGTTTCCGTTACCACATATCGAAGCAGCACGCGTCAAAGTGTTGAAGTCGATTGGAATGAGTCGATGACTCACTTCTGCGCACGCCGAGTAGTTCAGCAGGTGTCCTGTGCCTTGACTTGATGTACCGAGCAAAACCCCGTGCCCAGCTCCATGCAAGCAATGGTAGAAGTACACGGGAGAAGAGCCATCAAATGGACACAACTCAACTTGTAGTAACGTATACAGCTCCGCCGAAGTGTGGAAAAAAATACCTGCAGTAACATGCCAGATGAAGCCATGCATTACTGCATGAGAACCGGATTGGTATTCGGGCAATGAAGGCGATGGCGCCACAGCTCGCAAAGTAAACGAAATTTTGCGAGTGGATGTTGCTAATTGACCCACAACCTGTCCCAAAAAATGTGCAAAAGAAGGACCAATGACACGAATGATGTCCATCGGTGCAATTCCATTAATCATTGCAGAGGTCGCAGCGCTGCACAAATTTGTGCGCAAGGTCAATGGCCCATCATATTGCGCCTCAATAGATGCATTCAATAAAGTCTGGGCCCAGTACTCCAACTGGTCTGATCCTGACTCTGGCCACAGGGTATGAGAGAAGTTTCCCAGATTACATGTTAGGTAGTGCTTCGGAACTAGGTAGGCTCCTATCAACTCGGAATTCTCATAATATGCTGGACCAATATTTACAAGTCCTTCAGGAAATCCATCTGAGTGCAAACTGTGTTGCTCTACATGGGAATGCATGCTGTTGGAAAGTAACAATAAAAAGAAAAGACAAAGAAATTCAGGGTTATTAACGATAAGAAGACAAAAGTTGGCCGCCGTTGATTTGGTGGGAGATATCATTATAAAGGCCAATGTTGAGCCTTGTACCTGACAATGCCTTCCCGACGACCAGCGTTGGGTTGCTCTGCGCGACGACGTCTTTGTGAGGCTCCCGGAGAGACATGGCGCACACCTTGCTCCATAGCGGTCTAGACACGTCACTTTCGTACACGACCGGTGCCGAGCATCGCTTGGCGTCGCCGGGTTTTGTCCGTTGGGCACACCGGTCGCCCACGAAGCCCTCGATTTGGCGTCCGCCGGTCCCACGGCGCCGAGTGAGGACACGCACCGCGTGGACCCCGCTTGCGCCCGTTACACGCAAACTCGGCTCGCAATCTGGGTTCACAATCCGGGGCTCGCTGCGGGGACACTTATTGGATCACCTCTTGGGAGCATGACCCCACGTGGGGACGAGCCACAGCGCCGCCGCAGCACCACAAAGTAGAGAGAGCACACTGAGCCTCCGCCAAGAGCGCGCGATCGATCGGAGAAACGTAAAAAGCGCCCGCGCTCTTCTGACGACAGGCTCCACGTCATATTGCCGTCCGTCCGCCCCAGAGCAACGCTGGTCGTCGGGAAGGTACTGGCAGAAAAAAGCCCCGCTGTGGCAGTGACCATGCTTTGCCATTTGCAGAGCCACGGAAGTTTTTTTGTCTACGTCATTTGCGGATCGCTCATGGGCATTGGCTTGAAGGTCATGTATCGCACAGGAGGTCTGCAGATACGTCAAATCATGTTGCAGATAACACCTCTCCAAGCTGCTCCTGCATCATCTGTGCTCACAATGGGCAGTTCAGTATTCAAATACGGAAGGAGCTTTTATCTCAAACACGACTTTGAGGCAAGGGATCCACGGGTATCGATGCGGTTCTCACGCCCACAAAACATGTACGTGTTAGAGTTTAACCATGGCTGCACCTTCATTCGTGGATTCCCAATTGTTTTGAACCACACACCCAAAATCATCCTAGATGTGATGAACTGGGCCGATGTACGAAACGTTGCTACACAATTTCCGGTTGTTGAAGAAAATCTTGTTAGCACGAACGAAATTGAGGGTGTCAACGTGATACTTCTCGGTCGATCGGTAGCAATGCCCCGCTTGATACATCCTGTAAGCATCAGCAACACAGTGATATTGCAACTCAGTCATTGGAGTATTGGTTCTCGGTACGTAAATTATTTTCATTTCGTCAACAATATGATGACGCAGCTATCCATGCTCATGGTGTCGCTGCCAAAACTGGTTACCGAAGAAATTCATATTGTTTTGAGCACCATTAGCGATGCTACATACAGCCCACAATTTGTGTTCCAATGGTTGCATATTCTTGGCATACCTAGTTCACGCGTCCTTTTTGGTCCCGTTCAATCGCAGCATTGTCTCTGGATGACCCAAAATGACCCAATCACTTCAAGCCTTGAAGGAATGGTCGCTTTGCGCAGTATCCTCGTCAAGAATTTGAACTTGACGACGCCTTCAGCATGCGTGAAGTTGGTGCAGCGAAACGACGCGCAACGTCAAATTATCAATATTGATGACGTGGTTGCCACTTTACGGATACTGACGCCTCAGGTCAGCGTTGTACGCTTGGAAGAGCTAGACGTCGCGGCGCAGCTGCGAGGGGTATCATCCTGCTCACTTGTCGTTGGTGTGCATGGCGCTGCTTTTGCAAACATTGCTGCTTCGTTCGAAGGGTCCGGGCTCCTCGAGATTGTACCACGGGGTTTCGGACTCAAGAACATACACTTTTGGCACACCTCCCATGCACTGGGGCTGCGCTATTTCGCAACTTCTGTGTCAAGAATGGGGCCTCCAGGCCTGACGGTTAACGTCGCAAAATTGGAGAGACTAATACGAGTGCACGTGATGCCTTGGTGGAACCGGCTCCTCAACACGACGGCGTCCTACTGATCTTCGGGATGCTTGAACCGACTACAGTTGGCAGATATGCTCCTTGGTTGATTGCTACTTAGCGTGCGATGGTGCGCGCGTAGTAAGAGACTTCCATCTGACGTATTATGAAAATATGTTATCAATGTGCAAAATGTGCAAAATGTGCAGAAACTACGCAACGCAAAACGGAATATTCCATCGGGCCGAAAAGGAGACGTATTCCATATTATTTTTCTCGCCCACGCCACGAGTATGTCGCCCCACGCCCTCCGCGCGCTGACACTCGCGCCCTCCGCGCTGACACTCGTCGGCACCCACAGCGAGCCTCTCTCTCCCGTACACATCCAGACGGCACCGCACGCGCCCGCGTCGCTTGGGCGCGCACTCCCCTGGCGGGACCTACCCACGCGCTGCCCCCGCGCGCCCTCCCCGGCCGCAACCGCGGCCTACAGCATCAGGTCCTCGTCGTCCGTCTCGTCCGAGTCCGAGTCGGTGTCCCACTTGAGGATCTTCTGCGTGTAGCTGGCCTTCTGCAGCTTGCCCTTGAGGTGCAGCGCCTCGTGGCAGTAGACGAGCTTGTCGCCCACGGCGTGGCCCATGCGGTTGCGCTCGCGCGTCTTGATCTGGCCGTACACCGACCAGTTGCGCTCTGCTGCGGACGCGCACACGGGCTGCGCGAGCACACGGCGGGCCACGGAGGAGAGGAGAGGGAGGTGCTTGCAGTACGTGGCCCACCACGAGGCGGGCGCCATCCTCTTGGCGGACGCGATCACGTAGGGCTTGGTGAAGACGCCCTCGCGCGCCTGGTAGGTGGCGAGCTCGGCCATGGTCTTCGCGATGCGCTCCTGCACCGCGTTGCTCTCGATGGTGAGCTCGCGCGCCTTGACCTGGTCCTTCTCCGCGGTGATCTCGTCGAGGAGGCTGAGGCGCTCGATGACCGTCATCAAGCCGGTCTGCGTCGCCTCGTCGAGGTTGCCCTGCATCTCCATGAACTCCGGGTCCAGCGCGTAGCCGGCGGCGTGGAAGATCGAGTGCAGGTACTCCCAGCGCTCGCCGTGGATCTCCTCCGCCTTCTCCTTCCACGAATAATCGTATCCCTTGATCTTCTCGCCGATCATGAACATGCGGTCGTAGATCTTGCCCATAGCGGGCGCCTCGCCGTCCATGATGCGCAGCAGCTTGACGATAGGCGTCATCACCTGCCATGGCACCGGCAGAGCGAGCGCATGGCGCAGAGGAAAAATAAAAAAGAGAGAGGCGCAGCAGCAGCGAGGCAGTCCGCAAGGTCGGGACAAGGACAGTTAGGTAACGGCGGCGCACGTGGAGCGCCTCCATGAGCGGCTGCCAGAAGCCCGCCTCGTCCATGATGATCTTCTTAATCGGGTCCTTTCCGTCGTTGTCGCCATCCTCGTCCTCGTCGTCGGCCGCGTCCTCGCCGGCGGCCCGACGGCGCTGCTCCTCGCGTCGGTTGGCCTGGCGGGCAGCAGCGGAGCAGAACTTCTGGTTGTACTCGGACGTGTTCACCATCTCCTGCAGGTCGCCCTTCATCTTCCGGATGCGCGCCATCTCCCGAACTTTGCCCGCGAACCTGGTAACTTTGGCCCGGTACAGCCCGATGCTGCGCCCGTGGTTCTTCTGCGCAATTTCCTTGAGCTTGGTGCGCGCCCAGCGCTTTTTGCCCCAGAAGCGGTTCAGCACGTGCCCGACCTTGCGCTTTCTCTGCCTGCTTTCTCGCGAACTTGTCGAGCTCCTCCTGCTTGAGCTTGAGGAACGCGTCCGTCACGCACGTGCATGCCTCACGAATGTGCTGTGCGATGTGCCATGCGCCGCCGCAGTAGGCCTTCCCACAATTGAGGCAGAACAGTTGGGGCGAGGTGGCGTGCTCCACCTGCACGCGCACGGTGGCCCAGAGCGGGCCCTCGCGCTTGGGCGGGGCGGCGGGCATGGTGCGCTGGCGCTTGGTGACCGGGCCGTTGGCCGTGGCGAGTCCGGTGTCCTCCATGTGCGATGCGGATGTGTGTGTTCGATCGTAGATGCTGATGCGGGAATCTGTCGTGGCGACGTACAACGGGCCCGAAGTCGCTCCCGAGGCCGCCGAGCGAGGCCCTCCATCTGGACGCGCGCGCCGTCCGCGCTCCTCGTGGCGGCGGCCTCGCGCGACGAGCCGCGGCTCTACGTGCGCAGCTCGAGACGTAGGCACGGTTGAACAAAGGGTCGAAAACGGGAGCGAGAGTGCACAGGACAGGGTAGATGGCGTGGCGGCGCGCGGGATCGACAGGCAGCAGCGGTTTCTCGAAGGTGACGACTTTTGGTGCAAATTGAGCGCCGACGGGGCCGTGAGTCACATCTTGGCCTCGACGATGAGGTCGAGATCGATGAGCCACGCTCCGTCGCAGACTTCAACTAACGAGGATACCGTGGCCGTAGCGACTGGTCCTGCGTGCATACGCCACCGCACCACCGAGCACAAACTTCAGATGACGGGCATCTCAATCGGCAGCAAATCAGCGCAGGTCACAGGGAAAGGCAGGCGGGCATGTGGCGGGCGGTGGTGGGAGTTGCGGGGTAGTCGGTCATGGACTGGGTTGCACGAACATGCATGTCGCGGCTAGTGATGGCCGGCTGTCTGCATCGCGCTGCCACGCCGTTAAGACAGAGAGGAATTGAGGATCCGACCCCCGCATTTTTACTTGCCCCTGGGGCTGGTGGGCCCAGAGGCCAATGTGGTACGACATTAGGAATTCGGAATTCCTAGGTCGTTAGTATCCGAATGATTAAAGCCGTAGGTCAGTGCAGCTTGCTTTTGGAACCGCGAAGTCGAGCGCTCAGAAACGAACTGTCAGGTGACACGTCATCGTGGGACTTTGCAAGCACACGTGAACCCCGACACGACTTGGTTCCGACACTGGATGTGGGATATGGTCCCGTCGTATCCACGCCCACTCTTAGACTTTCAGCACAGACGCTTTGCAGGGGGAGCTTGACGAGATGATGTACGTAGGCACATGCCCATAGCATGTATATGGACAGTTGCGGAGCTCTATGTTGCATTCTAAATCTCCAGACCCGTCAGATAAATACAAGAAAATTTGTGTTCTCAAACCATCTATCGTGAGATGAGTCTGCGCAATATCGAGGAGACGTTGATGGCGGCGGTTCATTTCGGCTTCGGAAGTTAAGAGAATGCTCGATATGGTCAGGTTCAGCCGCGGCAGATCAGTTATCCATCCGATTTTACGAAACAGGTGTGGATACGGCACGAAAGGGTAATCGTCATAAATAACTAGAGGAAGGAAACCGGCTTGCATCAGCTCCCCGAGACGAAGTGTATTTCGGCCAAGCCCACGAGGAGCCAAAGACACCCTTGAATCAGCGGCGACCGTTGCCCATGCTGAGGCAGATGTGCACAGCTTTGCGCGGAACGTCATGGAGATCGAAAGGAGACGTAACCTCTCGCAAAGCTCCCGCCTAAAGCTGTAAGGCCAGTCATCACCATCATAAGAACCGACAAAAGAAATAAGCATAGATCTGCGATGAAACTCTGTAAAGGGAGTCAGAATACTTGTATCGGAAAGATACGGAAGGGCTATGTGACCATATCCACCTGAAGAAAGAACTAGAATGTTGCGAACTTCTTGTAGAACATTGCAACTATTTCCTATGCCTTGATCCCTCATGGAGACAGTGACGTATGGAACATCGCGCCGAAGATGCGACAACACTTCAAACAATGTATCACGAGAAAGGGATCCCCAGGGTATAAAGAGAGGTATATGATGTCCAAACAATTCTGGAGAGGAATCATATGTGGCTCGCTCTTTAAACCATAAGGCTTCAACGTTCATGGCACAGGGGTGCTGCTGCATCCAGTGCCAACATACACTCAAATTATGCATCAATGCGTGCCTTTCAGGCATCACCTTGTCCATCAAGTGCTCAATGCTGTTCCAGTGTTCCTTAGCATCCACTGGATATTTGAAGATCAGTGTCGGCGCATGCTTCAATAAGCATTTTGAAGCAACTGATGTGTTTGGTAACTTTGACATGGGTTGTGATGAAGTAGAGCGGAACCACGAGTCAACGACGAATATGCTCACCAAAGCCGCAAGGCTGCTGCTGTCTCTCAGCAGCAGCATGCGTCGTGGTGCACGTCTGCCTTCCCGACGACCAGCGTTGGGTTGCTCTATTGAAGTTGTAGTTGTGGTTGCCGCCGTAGCCGTGCTTCGTCTCGTGCCCGGCGTTGTCCAGCGTGCGCTGCTTGAAGCCCGACGGGCTGACCTACACGCCCAGGCGCTGGGAGACGGCCAACTCGACCTCGGGCTGGGTCGTGCTCTGGCAGTCGGCCGCGCTCACGTGGGGCTCGCGCAAGCAGAAGAGCATCGCGCTCTCCTCGTGCGAGGCCGAGCTGATCGCGCTCTCCGAGGCCGCCAAGGACGTCGTCTACCTGCGCAAGCTCACCTCCGGCCTCGACGAGCCCGAGTCCGGCCCGACGCTGCTCAAGACCGACAGCCAGAGCGCGCGCGACGTCTCGTACAACCCCGAGCACCACGACCGCATGAAGCACGTGCAGCGCCGTTGAAGATGGATCGCAACACTGAATTGCATTGCAGCGCATGGGCGTTCAAGAAAGGAGATGTGCGGACATTAATTTGCCAGTCTCGCACACCAGACGATTATTCCGACCCTGTATTTGGCCAGCATTGTGTATTGCATCTTCTCGTCGTTGTGGATCATCATGTGGAAAAGCAAGATATTCGGGAGAATTGCCAATGGGGAGAGCGCAAGGTTGCGAAAGAGAGCAACACACACATGTGGTTTTTTGGCCTCGGTGGGAACGAGACAAGGTTTTTGAAGAGTCTGAGTAGCAGTGCACACGATCGACGTGTCCACGCTTTTTATCGCAACCTTAGCATCGGCGTGCGTATGTCAAGTAGCGAATTTCAGTCCCTCCCGGACACGGTGGTGAA
>JACLAC010023431.1_pt1 | contig 11526 bp, 11 predicted proteins | sample 8027881 | NCBI WGS metagenome assembly JACLAC01 (sample SAMN15725517, study PRJNA655200) | protist metagenome | isolation source: fluorescence activated cell sorting (FACS) single amplified genomes of... | place: Spain: Blaines Bay Microbial Observatory, Mediterranean Sea | collected 2016-01-19 | reverse complement strand
CTTGGGAATCTAACGATGCTATTGTCTTCACTGCGCTCATCTGAACTACATTCTCCTCGCTAAGAATAGTGAAATTCAACGCTATTGAGGATTTTCACGCTGGCATTTCAGCCAGCTGAGAAATTGACTGTAATCCAACCCAAGACCGAACCTTCATTGAAGTGGATGTACTCTGCAACTTTGTTTGTAAAAAAAGTCCAGATACTGGATCTAGTTAGCGATGGCCTCTTATTTGGCAAAACCGTCAAATTTATTGGTTGTAGCAGATCGATCAAGATCACCAGATGTCTTTTTTTAAATTAAGGGTCTGTCCATGCCATTGCCTATGGTAAACACAGTCCCAAAACCTATGAACGTTTCACACTCCGCAGCAAAGCGTTCTACTTCCAAATTGAGTCATTACCTGGCAAAGTTGCCCCTGATACCGTTGTCCTGCAGCAATTCAAAAGTAATGTTTCAAATTTCTTTGAAATTACCCATTGATTAAATTAAGAGCGCCTGAGCTTCTAGAACAATTAGGTCGGGCTCCCATTTCAACAGGAACCCAGAAATTGAAGCACTTCGGTAAAAATTACTGGCCTGGCCCTTTATAGTTAGCACTACCTGCTTTAGACATCACTTCAGTGACCGTTTCTTGAGCGATACAGGGTATCGTTTCAACATCCTGTATCATTCCTGCCATCCAGGCACTAGCAATAACAGACATAAAAGCCGCCTCAGAGGGAGCTTCCCCAGCAACAATCGCATCCCACTTGCCATGAGTGAAACCAAAGAAGTGTAGCTTGCCTCCAACACTGGCCATGGCTGTTGCAATGGCAGCTGCTCGATCTGAATCTGGGTTTTTCATCAGTGCTTCCCAGTAAGCAGGGGTAACCTTTACGTTTGCAACGGCTGAGTACATTGGACTCCTTTCTTTTGTTCTTGATTAAAAAGGTTGATTCTAACAACCTCTCCACTCCTGTAGAAATCACTTTATAGGACGTAAGAGGCAGCCAGACTCTAGACTAATCATTGAAAATTGTCTACCATCCAGTAGTCAATTTGTAGAAATATTTCCCTCAATTTTTGATAATCATAATAATCAAATCTTTATGAAAAATATTCTTTGCGATCCTCTTTTTCTTTTTGAATGCTTTTTACTCAAAGTTCAATATTCCGCATACTTCAGTTTATATCCTTAGATCAATCAACAACACCATTAAACCCAATGGATTTTTCAGTAAAAACAAACTCAGAGCGAGATGACTTACTAAAACGCCGATCTATGCTTCGGCACTTGTTATATCAAGCTGTTCTGATTGGTGTAGGTACAGTCCTTTATCCTAATACTACAAGTGCTGCCAAAGCAAATTACAGCAATAATTCTTTAGATTGTAAAAACACATCTCCAGCTACTGAAATTCCAAAATCCCTTGCAACAAATCTCAAACAACTTGGCCCTTTACAGGGGCCTGATCAGAACGGAGTTCGAATTCCTAAAGGGTTCAAAGGGGGGGTGTTGGTGCTTTAGAGCTTGCATCAGATGGGAGAGTAATCAACGCCTATATTATACTGAAGAACACATCCCGAAATTGTGCCGGAGGGGTCACTCCCTGAAACACCTGGCTTTCCTGCGAAGAATCTGAGGATGGTCAAGTTTAGGAGTGCGATCCCTATGGCATCAAGTCCCCGACTGTTTACACTTCACTCGGCCGTTTCAATCATGAAGCCGTAGCTGTTGATCCACTGAAGCAGCAGCTATACCTGACTGAAGCTAAACCAGATGGGCGTTTATATCGGTTCACCTTAAAGAGTTATCCTGACCTCACATCTGGAATTTTGGAGGTTTTACGAATTGTTGAGGAATAGTCTGATTTAACCGAATGGCTAAGGATTACAGCCTCTACCGCAGTTACTATGGCTACACGAAATCAAGTCCCTTCGAGTACACCATTCAACGGAGGTGAGGGCATTTGGTATCACAATGGGATTGTCTACTTCTCCACAAAAGGCGACAATAGAGTTTGGGCATACGAAACAATCAGTGGGGTGCTAAATATCATCTACGACCAGAATTCTTCGTGTACACCAATTCTCAGTGGGGTCGAAAATTTGACAGTATCACCAGCGGGCGACATTCTGGATGCAGAGGACGGGGGTAATCTGGAAATTGTGGTTATTGGAACTGACGGTGTCATCGCACCTGTTGTACAGTTGGTCGGGCATGACAATTCTGAAATTACAGGACCTGCTTTCTCACCTAGCTTTGACTGCTTATATTTTAGTTCTCAGCGGGGTACGAAAGGGTTCTTCAACTTTTGGGATAATGACTCCGGGATCACATTTGAAATTCAGGGTCTTTTTTTAAAAATTTGAAGAATTAGCATCGACGAGCACCAATGGGTTATGCTAAAAAATTTGAGAAGAATTTTATGATGACAGACACTTTATTACAGAAACTGAAAATACACATCCTACATAGAAAGAAAGCCAGACATTTTTAGCTTAAAGACTAAATAGTAAAATTAATGATTCTTCATTTCCAGAATTAGGAAAAAGATGAAACACGAAGATCTGGAGAGACTCTCTTCGACCAGAAATTGTCCTAATGGCGACCTGAGTGGTGGTGATCTGAGTGGTGCTTATCTAAAGGGTGCGAAGCTTCAGGATGCCAATTTAAAAGATACGGACTTCTCTAATTGCGACATGGAGAGTTCGAATCTGGAAAGGGCCGATCTCTATGGTGCTAACCTAGATGGCACGAAATTGCGTTTCGCCAATTTGGAAGGGGTCAATCTAGAAAACGCTAGGCTGGATCAAGCGGATCTTCACGGGGTCAATCTTAAGGGTGCTCGGTTAGTGGCAGCGAGTCTCGTTGATGTGGATCTACGTTTTGCCAATTTGGAGGGGGCTGATCTGCGGAAAGCACATCTGGGAGGTGCAAATCTCCAAGAGGGAAACCTGAAAAACACTAATCTGGGAGCCGCTAGTCTGAAAGGAGCTGATCTTTCCTTCGCAGAAATGGACGGAGCCCAACTCTGCAATACCACTATGCCCGATGGAGGGATTATTTACAAAGACTGTTAAATATCCTACCTGAGATCCAATGTCTTCTCAGCACAATCCTTGCTACTTGAAAAAGTAAAAATCTAGGGCCATTAAAAATATGGCACATTTTTTAAATCAGTACCCAAATAAAAAGTATCAGTCTCTTTGAAAAGTCGATGATCCAAAGAAGAATGAGTTATCGTCAGCAGCACCTCAAGATGGTGTGAATCGATTCCACCAGACCCAATAGGGACGCCAGAGGATCAACAGGTGTCTACAGCGCAGCAGCATGGAAAGAACTAGTCCCAGGTTGAACAACACCAGTAACGGAATCGGATTCCATGAGAGCCAGTGAAATCCCACCAGACCCAACAATAGTCCAAAAACAACCAAATCCACAACAACGCTCTCGGCACCTGTAAGGTGCTGCTGCATGTTTCTCAGGATGAATTCTGATGAAAAGATGGTGATAGTGCAGACGAGCAAACTGATTGAGAGATTCAAGTAGATTCCCAACACGACAAGCAGACTGCCACCAATGCTGAAAACCAGAAATTCTCTCGGCAATGCTCTCATTCGCTGCAGACAGGTGAAGACGGTACCGAAACAGCCTAAGGCGAAGCTAGCCAAGAGAAATTGATAGATAGGCCAATAGAATTCCAAGTGCCAAAAAGCTCGTCCACTTTCAGGAATACACAGGGCCAGCAAGAAAATCATCAGCACAACACCCTCCAGGGAGCCAATTTTTCCGAAATATAATTCCTGGCGAACTCGCTGCTCTACGTAGGTTACTGCAAAAGCGAGAAAGTTCAGCCAAGTCAACACGATGAACCGTACATCCAAGGGCAGATGCAGACACTTGAATCCCAGGTAAACAACGATCGCTCCATTGAAGACATCACTGAAGTGATCCAACCACTCCCCTAATGGTGAGCTTGTTTGGGTCAACTTGGCTTGTAGACCATCAAAATGATCAAAGATCACATAGGCTGTTATCACCAGGACAGCAGAGCTGACCTCTACAGGGGAGGGTAGCTCTAAGGTCGTGAAGTAGAGGAAGATGCTCCACATCATCACGATAGAGACCAAGGTGAGATAATTAGCTGGGACTCCATAAGGAATCCAACGGTGCAGGGGAATGAAGACATGCTTCTTGAGGATGGGCAGCAGCACTGACTCATCCACACAATTATAACGATATTGCTCACTCATTAGTTCCTGATGTTTCTACAAGATCTGAAAAAGGCAAAACCAGTCCTACTGGAGGTGTTCGGGCATTACCTCATCTTTCTTGCGCTCTTTTTCTGCTTCCGGCTAGCAGTATTGCTTCATTACAGAGAGCTATTTAGCAAATTGAGTTGGTGGCAACTCACACTCAGCTTTTTGGAAGGAATCCGCTTCGATCTAGCCTCCACAACAATCCTGCTGCTAGTTCCCATACTAGTGCTAACTTTCCCCCTGCGCTTTACTGGATCATCAATCTACCGCAAGCTGATCCAGTTCATGATTTACTTGCAGATGTTGGGACTGATCCTCTTCTTGAGTGCGGATTTCGTCTACTTCAGTCACGTCAAACGCCACATCACCAATGAACTAATCTTCTTGGCTAATGATACAGAATATTTACTGCTGGAAGCCAAGGCACAATGGCCTGCAATCATTGGAGTGGTAACTGCAGCAGTGCTCTGCTTTCCCCTGTTTCTCAAGTGGCACCATCGACACAACTTGGTAGGCGTTCGCTCTTGGAGTGGCTATCTGTTGAGCTTCCTGATCATGGCTGTACTGGTTCGCGGTGGAGTACAAATGAAACCGATTGCCGTGATTGATGCCTACCGTCATGGTAACGGTAGCATGGGCAATCTGATCCTCAACGGCATGTTTTCGGCTTCTCACTACAGCATCTCTGGACACTTCATAGAGCGGAAGATCACTAACGAAAAGGAGTACCTAAGTACTCTTGGCATTTTAGAACCACAAGATCCGACCTATCCACTCGAACAAAGACCAGCCCATAGCCGTGCCAACCCAGAGTTGAACCTGGTCGTCGTCATGGTCGAAAGCCTTTCCTCTAAATATATTGACGGACTGTCTGGCAGCAGCTACGGGATCACCCCTGAACTAGACAGGCTAATCGCTGAGAGTCGAGTCTTTACCAACTTCTTTGCCAATGGTCAACGCAGTGTGGATGGCGTTCAGTCAATCCTCACAGGAGTACCGCCACTACCTGGCATTCCAGACATGACCGCGTTGACAGCTAACTATCCTCGGCTGGGCAACATGGCAAGAGCCAACGATATTCGAACCGTCTTCGTTAGCTCCACAAATAGAGAATCCTTTTCACTGGACCTGATAGCCAAATCTGCTGGCTTCAATGAGTACTTCGGACGAGAGGACTATCCTCTGCTGCTTCCCTATCCAGCAGGAGAAGCTCAGCGCCCCTTGGGCTGGGATTATGAAGCGATGATGTATCTACTCCAACAGTTGCAGGAGTCAGAGGGCCGCTTCTTCGGCTACATCAATGCCAGTTCGGACCACACCCCTTTTGCCAAGTTGCAGGACCCCTTCACAGGTTACGAGCACGGAACAGATACTGAGGGTGGTTACCTGAACATGCTACACTACACTGATTGGACGATTGGCAAGTTCATCGAAGAATTCAAGCAGCATCCAAAATTTGATAACACGGTCTTCATCATCACAGCGGACCACGCGATGGCCCACTTTCAATCGAACGAGCCCTACGAGCGCTTTCGGATTCCGCTGTTCATCTATTCCCCCAAGCACGTAAAACCTGGAATTTCTGAAAACTATGGTTCACAAATCGATCTGCTGACCACAATTGTCGATTTGCTTGAATTGGAGGGGACCTACAGCAGCATTGGCAGCAACCTACTGGAAGAGAAGCCGCAGTTTGCGGTAGTCAAGGAGGGGGCACTGATCAACATCTTCAGCCCACTTGGTTTTCTACAACACTCGCTGGGTCAAATGGTTCATTATCAACCAGCTTCAGAACAACCGTCCGAGCAGGACCGCCAGCAACTGGAGGAACAGGTTCTCGCATTTGATCACCTGACCTATCTGTTGCTCACATCTAACCGCTGGCAGCGTCTATAATAAGGCAAACTCAGCGCCGACTTTTAACCTCTCTCGGTTCAGAAGTCTGGGGCAAACCTCATTTAGTACTCTTCGATAGTGCGACTCAGTATCAATCTCTGCCCAGACTAGGTCAGGAATTTTCAGATAGGAGATCTGATGTTCTGTGCTGAGGTCAGAAATGTTCTCTTCGTAGTGGTACTGCAATGTACGAGGTTTGTTAGCTGCGTGATAATCACACATGGCCTCAAACAGGCCAGCGGATATCCAGCTGATTCCTATTAATTCTCCACGCAGCGCAAACTGTGAGGAAGGTTGCTTGTTGATATAACGAACTCTTCCCGTCTCAAGTGACTCTCTCTCCGGAATCCTCGGCTCTCCATAGATCCACACCTCATCCTGCGAATTCGTCTGGCCCGAGGTCAACACCGTATCAGCTTGATCTGATTCCAACAGCAACTCTAAAGCTCGGCGCTCGTAGATCAAATCAGATTCCAACAACAAAAAATCCTCCTGGACTTGATTCTTCATCGTAGCCAAGGACTCCATACTACCTGACGAAGCGTACTGGTAGTTATGAACGAAATCGATAGGAATCTCACTCACCTGTTCACGCAGTCTACCTTCCAATATCTGATGCTGAAAACCCGTGACTACGAAGAACTTGGCAATCCCACAGGAACTCAGTAACTGAATGGATCTCTCCAATAACCCAGATCCTTGAATTTCCAAGAGTCCTTTAGGAACTTCACCGATCACACTTCGAAGGCGCATGCCAAGCCCAGCCGCCAAAATGACCGCAGTTTTTGGTTGGTAAATGCTGGGCATAAGATGCAGCGTGAGATGAAATAGGGCTTGCGGAAAAGCTTCGTCAACAACAGGCATTGTCAGAATATCGAGAACATTGCACTGTGAATGCCGTAGAAACAACAAGATTCTACGAGAAGTTTTAAATTTATGGGGAGCGAAAGTTCAAAATAACAGTTAGGGCTCAGCTAGGTAAGCCCTTCAAGGGGAGACTTCAAGCATACAAAAAGCCTATAAACATTGTATTGAGCGACCCTCCCAAAGTTCTCCGGCCTTGGATAGAGCACTACAAGGAGTTTTACAGCCTCAGTTTGTTAATGCCTATTGAAAGGGATGATCAATAATTAACAAGTTCTCACTGAAAAAAAAGAGCGTTACGACTCTGGGAGAACCTTTCGATTTTCCTGACCTCATGCATACTAAATTAGTATTTTAGATTAGTTTCTTCCAGAGAATCAATTGTGTTAGATCACCTCAAAATATTTCAATAATTATCATAAAACTCCAACTCAGTACCAAATCTCTCCAGGATTGCTTTCTGCTCCTCTATGACTGGGAAAGCACGTATTTTGTTTACTTCAGCTATTTTCTCCAAGCATTCACTGATCTTAGGTACCCACTCATTCATATGCCTTTTGAAATTTTTTTCATTGGCAAATGCTTCGTTATGCACAATTCTTTCACTACCTGAAACTGAACACCAAAAATCACTTCCTACTTTGCTAGCGCTCTAACGAATATCAACTGATAAACGAGTAAGGGGTCATACTCCGTTGCGAATCGGACTGTTCCACAATGGCACCCACCTTGGTGCTTGGTCATTTTTCGTCTCCAATACTAATTTAGTAGTTAGGCCCACCTCTTAAAAGTTTTTCTTAAAAGCTATGGACTGTGATGTCACTACTAATCTCACCAACAAAAGATTTCAGTAATGAGTGGAGTACTTTGTATTATAAACTGAGCTTTTTTTCTTCGATCAAATAATAGCAAAAAATAATGCTATAAAATATTCTAACTATTCTCACTTCACACGAAAAATGAGCATCGTTTGGTCATCCTTAAGGGGTTCAGTTCCACGATAATTTTCGATGGCAATCGATATGTTGTTAGCGACTTTCTGTGGCGAGTGATCACTCCAAATTTGCAAAGATTTTGTTAGTTGATGCTTTCCAAACAGCTTTGGATTTTCCCCTTCATTCATCACGTCGGTAATACCATCAGTGTACATCACAAAGATCTGATCCTGCACCGGTATTTGGCTTGTTTTGAATGCATAATTGAGGGGCACTCGCACACTCCCTACAGACTTTCGGTCACCCTTCAATTCCTCAACTTGTCCATTTCCAGAGATCATTAGCATGCTGTTTCGGGCACTTGCGAAAGAAAGTTCTTTCTGATCACGATGGTAGATACAGATGCTGCCATCGAAGCCTTCATCTGAAGTTGATTCGGCTTTATTATGCTGATTCAAAATATTTTTGATCAATTGATGCACAGTGGTTAGGTATTGTCCTGCCGTCTTCACTGCTGGATCGTTCATCGCACGGTCAAAGGCAGCGCTTGTGATCGTCGAAAGTAGCGCACCTGGAACCCCGTGTCCTGTGCAGTCTAACACGGCAATCACTACTGCATCTCCAAGATCTTCTAGGATGTAGATATCGCCACCAACAATGTTTAGCGGTTTCCAGAAAATACTCACATCCAAATCAGAAGGAATTTTCTTTGGCAGTAAAGCGTTCTGAATACGTGAAGCTGAGCGAATCGACTTGTGGATCTCCTCACGGGCTTCTTCGACAAGTTGTCGCTGACGAGCCACTTCCTTGGTGAGGTTGTTGCTGAGCTTAGCCTTCAGATTGAGACGTGCGATCTGTTTGCTCAGTTGCTGAACCTCAGCCAGAGCTAGAATTTTTTCGGTTACCATTTTGGCAAGCCCGCTCAGTAGCTCCATCTGTTCTGAATCTGGGCTGGTTTGAGGGGCACTGCTGATGCCGAAGAGCGTTCCGATCGCTAATCCCTCCGGATTAATAAGAGGTACTCCCGCATAGAATCGACGCTGAATCTCCAGGTGGTTTTCAGTACCATCATTGCGTTCGTCTTTCTCCCAATCCTCAATGATCAAACTGTCTGGCAAGCTCATGGTCAGATTGCAGATAGATCCAGCCCTTGGAGTCTCTGTCTTATTCAATCCAGCTTCAGCCAGGAAATGTTGTTTGGTTTCATCAAGAATTGAGATGCCGGCTACTTCTACACTCAGCAAATTCTTAATCAACTCAGGCACCACCTGAATTTCACTTTTGCGCAGCTTATCCAGATTGCCAAGATTTGAGATCGACTCCAGGCGTTTGATTTCCTGCTGCTTGAGCAGTGCAACCTGATCAAGTTCTGATTCCATAACCCTCCTGAGTATTCTAAATCCACCAATTCAATTTCAGTTTTCCGTTGAATTTGCAACTAGGTGTCTCGCCTGCCTCAGTAAATCCTGAAGCGCTGCGCTTACCTCTGGGGAAAGTTGGCTGGGGTCAATCTCCAAGTCTACACCTGGAGCATGAAGAGCTAGTGCCCGGGTGTGGTCCTGTTCAATACTCTCTTGGACCACATACGTCTGGATCGGGCGAGCAAAGCCCTTGACCTGGATCACCTCCTTGGGAACACAGTTGAAGTGATCCTGTACCAGCAGCATTGTCTCTTCACTGATCAGTACCTCCCCTAGCTTGGCAGCCGATTCCAGTCTAGAAGCCAGATTAACGTGATTCCCGATCGCCGTGTAATCCAGCCGATTTTCAGAGCCGAAGTTTCCGACCGTGCAGATTCCCGAGTTGATCCCACAACGAATCCGAAAAGGACGAGAAACTCCCATTGTACGCAGTGTTACATTCAAATGATCGGTCTTGCTCTGCATCTCCATTGCCATGGCCACACAGCGGGTCGCATCTTGTTGCGGACCATCTGTCTCAGGATCTCCGAAGAAAGCCATTACAGCATCACCGATGTACTTGTCAATGGTAGCACCATGAGAGATCGCTACCTGGGCCATCTCATTCAAGTAGGCATTGAGAGATCGAGTAAGGATTTCTGGCTCAAGCTGGTCGGTGATCTCTGTGAAGGAGGCAATATCAGAAAAGAAAACAGTCAGAAACTTGCGATCTGCCCCTACCCTGACTTCCGCTTTGCCTGAAAAAATCGATTCGTAGACTTGTGGAGATAGGTACTTTGAAAGCTTGACGGAGAGTGACTCTAGCTTCTCGTTTTGATCACTGAGAGTGGCATTGAGAAGAGATTGCTCATCTGAAAGGCGGCGAATTTCTGCTTCACTGCGATCCGACATCTTGATCAGTCGACGTGTACGCTTGAGCAATTTTGCATAGCCTTTCAGCAGTGCTGAAAAAGCCTCCGGGGCCAAGTCCTCTGTCTGAAGATGCTGCTCTGCCTGCTCGAGGATTTGTTTTTCCGTAGCAAAAAGGTCATTGCTCATACCTTGTCCAGATACTGAAGCAGCAGATGGTTATGCTCAATTAGGCCGAAAACAGAACACCGTCACATCATCTAGCACTGTATTATCACCACGATAAGCTGACAATGTCGCTATTAAATCATCACAAATTTGTTGAGCTGGATCCTCTTTGTGTTCGGTCAAAAACTTTTCGAGCCTTTGCTTGCCATAACACATACGAGTTTCACTACCCATCTGGTCAATGACTCCATCAGAAGCCATTAAAAAGGTGTCTCCAGACGAATAAGGTATTTCGATTTCATCTCGAAAGGGTCGTTTACGGGCTGTATCGTAGCCAATTGATTTTCGGGCTCCAGATATTTCATTCACTCTCTCACTGTTTATATGAAACAGAGACATCTTGGCTCCAACAAAACGCAGCCGCTGCTCATTTGGATTGAAGTGGCAGAGTCCGAAATCAAGACCATCACGATTCTCTTCCTCACTCCTACCCAGTTGCGCGCGAAGGCTTGCATCAAATTGCTTTAGCAAGCTAGAAAGGTCTTTTAAGTCGTTTTCACGCACAATACGGTTTAGAGTAGAAATGGAGACCAGTGACATGAAAGCTCCAGGTACTCCGTGGCCCGTACAGTCGCCAAGCCCCACTAGATAGCCATTTTCCTGCGGTTGAAACCAGTAGAAATCACCCCCGACTACATCACGTGGTTGCCAGACAACCCCAAAATCCTCCAAGTGATCTTGCAGAGTTGTACTGCGAGGTATGAACTCCCGTTGGATGCGGCTGGCGTAGCTGATGCTGGAGACGATATCTGCATGAGCATCAGCCAATTCCTTGGTACGCTCTGTTACTAATTGCTCAAGATTTTCGTTGATCTCTCTCAATTGCTCACGGGCTTCTTCAACTTGTTGCAGATAAAGGGCGTTTTTTAGTGAGACGGCTCCTAAGTTGGCCAACGTTGTGACCAGTGTTTCATCCTGCGGATTGTAAAAATTAATTTTCTTGCTTTCGATCGAAAGCACCCCAAGCAACCGATCCTCTGCCATCATCGGAATAGCCACCTGACTTTCTGCATCTGGTAGTCCTACGATTTGTCCTGCGACAGCTTCGTTACCTGTGTTTTTGCTAATGGCCTGCATGTACTTCCGCT
>JACLAC010017302.1_pt1 | contig 11526 bp, 2 predicted proteins | sample 8027881 | NCBI WGS metagenome assembly JACLAC01 (sample SAMN15725517, study PRJNA655200) | protist metagenome | isolation source: fluorescence activated cell sorting (FACS) single amplified genomes of... | place: Spain: Blaines Bay Microbial Observatory, Mediterranean Sea | collected 2016-01-19 | reverse complement strand
GCGCGTGCCCCGAGCGCCGCGAGTAAGAATCTTTGGAAGTGAACGTTTTGTCCCCGATTCTAAGCGCATCAGCCGTGGAACTACCCGCCAAGGGCTTGGTCGGGAACGGCCGTTTCGGCCGTCACGGCACGCCGACGCGCGCTCGGAGCATCCCTGGCCCGTGACCGCGGTAGTGGGTTCGGGTGCTCCTGCTCGCCAGATCGGCTTCCATGTTGGTTGCCGCGTTGCATGCCTTCCTCTTATATCATGATGCACCACTCGACCACTTCAGATCATCAGCAGCTCGCCATCTTCGCGCGCTCTGGCAGCTCTCGGTCCATTGCGACACGTACGGGAAGTGAGTGCGGTGAGTGTGGAGTCGAGCTGGCTTGAGCCAGCACCACCAGGCAGTCCACCGGGTCGATGTCGAAGGGATATGTCGAGCTGAGCTGCTCGGGAAGCTCGATCATGCACCTGCACCACCTTGCGCCGGCGGATGGAGACGTGTCCGCACGGAGCTGAGGGCTGTGTTTGTGGTCGTGGAGCAGGCGGCCAGCCATGGGACATGGTCTTACAGCACGCCCCGAGGTGTGCTGCGCGCTGTAAGACATCGGCTGGGTAGGCTTGTCACATCGAAATCCGGCGCTACGATCGCCCCCAGCGTCGAAAATGGCCGGATCGTGCTTTTCGTCTTAAATCGTTACAATTTAAGACGTTCTACCTCACCCTGGTTTGCAACAAACCCCCTACACAGTCTACCAAGTACCATCTACCATCCATATGCGGTTTAATGTACCCTATGGCGCTCCTGCTCCAAGGGAGGGGGTACAACCTGAGGAGGGGGGTACACTGCAGGGATGGGGGTACATGCGCATGCTCCCATCAAGGGGGTACAAGGCCGTTTGCTGTTACAAAATGTTCACGCGAGTATCGACTAATTGAGCCCCAGGGGTCGTAGTGCGGTGTTGAAAGAACCGCCCCACGCACTGCAACTTCACACAACGCGGTCTGATCCGTACACATTACCCTTAGACCAGACGTGGTTTTGGAGTACCGGGAAATATCGGGAGATCTCGTTTGATCTCCCCATGCTGCCCCTTCATGCGGCCACAGAATGCTGCCCAAAGGCTCTGCTGCAGCCCACGGCAGCCCATGCAGCAGGCCCATACCTGCGCTCAGCTCACCCGCGGCTGCGCGTCCTTGGTGCTGCGGCGTTGCTGCCCGCCGCGGCGTTGCGGCCCGGGCTGGCATGCCGATCTGAGGCGATGCCAAGGCGGCGGCCAAGGCGTCCGCCGGGCCCACCAAGCCCCACGATGTGCGGTGGAGCGCTCAGCGGCTGCTGGCGGCTCCCGCGAGCCGGTGCGAGCGCGGAACCCGGCCAAGTGCTTCCTACAGTGGTGTATAACCGCCCCTACCGTTATCCCTTGGCCCTAGCTCGAGTTGTCCGCTTGTCGGAGAACGGCACGGGGCACATGAAATCCAGGAGGCGAGTGGAGCAGCCGTTGCGTTTTTGGTCTCTGTTTACACTTGAAACAATAAGTGATAGGTCTCTCACATGAAAACGACGAAATCTTGGCGAAAATTCCCGTAGCTAAGTGAGCATAGTGAGCGGGAATCGTTGGCGGCACTCGTACTAATCACATGGATCTCTTGATATTGTGAGAACCAATCTTCGCATGTCCTGACACCAAGGAGCCACGCCATGACCGAAATCATGCCTGATACTTTCCGAACCTCCGACACTTGCAAGCGCATTCGCAACGGTAGCCGCCTCATGCTGCATCCATTCTGATTCAGCTCTTCCCCACATGATCAGACTCTGCAGTGGCTTAGTCTTTGGGGGCTCTGCTGTTGCTTCATACAATGCAACATCATCAGAACGGGGGCTGCGCGGGGCCGACATCAACACAGCCCCTGAGAGCCAATGCGCCCACGGATGACGATGCACCCGACGACTCAGGAAGATCGCGGAAGCAAGCGCTCCGCCTTCACTCACTCCCGCAATCAAGCAACGCCTCGGGCGACCCGCGTTGCGCCACATCTTTCTGATGCTACGAAGGCTCGCTGCGTAACTGTCAACGTCAGCGACACAACTCCTACGAAATGCACGGATGAGCCCCCAGGCAAATGCGTCGGACTTCGGGGCGTCGAAGTGCTCAGCAAGGCCCCATGATCGCTGCCCGTACAAACACTCGGTGGCAGCATAGTAGGCGTCCGATGCATAGGCAAATGCGGCCGCAGAGACGCCGACCGATCCATCTAGGCATGCGAAAACTGCCACGTCAGCAAGCTCTTGAATGTATCCGAGTTGCTGTAAGTGCCGATATGCAGTTGCTCCACTGCTCGCGAAGCCGTGAAGGAAAATGATCGGCAATCGGCTGGGCCCGGTACAGCCGTAAGGCACAAATTTCATCCGCAATTGGTCCAATTGCGGACTGTTCATCAACACTTCTCTTTCAGATGGGGCGGTATTCGCTGAATGGGCGACGAGCTGGCGCGGAGTGACCTCAAGACTCGGAATGAGCGTCGGCATGTACCCTCGGAGGGTACTCAACAGTTGGGCGGACGCGAGCGAGTCGAGGCCACAATCCAGGAGAGGTACGTCAGCATCGATCGCGATACCCACTTCGTGCGAGATCAATGCAACCATGTCAGCTACATTCGCATTCAATCTCGGAGGCTGAGAAGCCTGATATCCTTGCCGTGAATCAGGGTTGTGAATGGTTTTGTACCAAGTGAATAGCCTCTTTCGAAGGCGAAATGCTGGGGCATCGGGGTACGAAGCAGCGCTTCGGACCGGGGTACGGAAGATACAATGCGCAATGGTGCCACTGTACCCAAATGAGCTCAATCCCGCAAAGGCATTGTGCGAGAGCGAGGGCACAAGTGAGAGCACTTGCGTCGGGAGCAAAGGGACGGTGGCACTAGCATGCATTCGTTCGTCGACTAGTGGGTTAGTGGCCTGTAGGTGAGCGTTTCCTGCAATGGGCCGTGCCTGGTGCGCCACATTCATTAACCCAACCTGTCCTGAAGTGGGCTCCGTGTGCCCAATGCACGCCTTCGCCGCGCTCACAGCCAAAGCCGCTTCTTGCGTGCTCCCGTATAGGACGGCAATTGCTCCTGCCTCTGTCGGATCGCCCAATGCAGTGCCCGTCCCATGTGCCTCAACCTTGGACAGATTGGCCGCTGCAAGCCCCGCCAGCGTCAACGCTGCAACTAGCAATACACGCTGAGCCGAACCATTCGGTGCCGTGAGGCTTGCACTGCGTCCATCCTGCCTTACTGAACTACTGCCCAACTCAGTCAAAGCATGATCATTCTGCGCTGCTTTGTCATCAACCCTCAACAAGGTTGATCCCAGTCCCTCACTACGCACGTAACCATTGGCACGCGAATCCCACGTCTTGCATCGCCCGTCCACCGAGAGCATCCCTGCATCGGCACAAAGCAAGGTGACCGTTGGTGAAAGCTTGAGGCTGACTGCCGATGCCACCGCACTGCCGCACTCGCCACATCGCAGAGCAAGCGCGCCACTATGCACCGCAACTAATGCCGACGAGCACGCCGTGTCCACGCTCACACACGGACCTTGAAGCCCCAAAACGAACGACAACCGCCCGCCCGCTACCGATGTCGTGTCGCCGGTTGCCGCGTAGACCGTCTGCCGCGCCGCTGCTGGAGCAAGGGCTTGCATCAATGCCCAATCTGGCCGCTCAATGCCCACCCACACCCCGCCGCCGCTACTGAGCAGCGTTGCTCTGCGCTCGCCGCTGCCATGCAGCGCCTCATACGCCACCTCGAGTAGCAGTCGCTGCTGGGGGTCCATGGCGCTTGCCTCGGCCGGGGACACGCCAAAGGAACGGTTGTCGAAATACTGAGCGCCGGTGATGAACCCACCATGCAGTACGCACTCCCGCTGCACCTCGCTGAGCATGGACACGTCGGCCTCCGCAAGTGTCCAGCGCAATGCTGGCACGCTTCCCACTGCGTCTCCACTCGCACGCAGCATACTACAGAAATCCGGGCCACTCACGCAATGCCCTGGCCAACTGCCAGCGACGCTTCGCAGAAGAGCTCCACTTCGGGCATCGCCGGGCAGCGACGCTACGTTCGCGCCGACTTGTATTTCTACTTGCGCCCCGAGGAGCTGCTCCAGTACATGCGCCGCTATGGCCCGTGGTGTCGGTTGCTCGAATATTAGCGTTGGCGACAGTGCTAATCCACTGGCCTGGCGGAGCTGATTAGACAGCTCAGTCGCAGCCAAAGAGTCGATGCCTGCCTCCATGAGAGGTGTGCCACCACTGATTCCCTCATCCTGTCCTGTGAGGCCCTGCACCATACGTAACACCAGCGCCTCCAAGTACGGCTGCTGATCTAGCGGTGCCATTGCCGCCACTTTGTGATTCAGAGGGTTTTCACCACCTTCTGACGACTCTCGCCTCACTGGGTTTGGGCGAGGAGCAATGCTCGCCAGGTCGGCGAAGAGCCGCTGCGATGCGTCGGCAACGCTGTCCCGTAGCTTCATCTGTCCATGAGGCAAAGGGCAGGACGTCAGGTTTCCAAGCATCGCCGCACCCAAGCATATTGCATACTGCTCGAGAGAAATGGCCGCCATACCTCGATACTGCATCTGCTTTTCGTCGAATGCTGCGGCACCCATACCCACTTCTCCCACCAGAGGCAGCTGCAGGCAGCTCGCCGCAGCGCCACACGAGCCGCGCCATTGCGCAATTGCGTCAAGACATGCGTTCGCAGACGCATAGTTCCCTTGGCCAGCGTTGCCGTATGCTGCTGCAACTGACGAGAAACATGTCATCGTCTTACAGCACGTCTGATGTACAGCGTGATGAAGTTGCTGGGCAGCACACGCTTTTGGTAGGAGAAGCCGACCCATCTCTTGTGCTGATACACTGCCAATCAGCCCTTTGTCACTCAGGCCTGCCGCATGCAACACACCGCTGCACTTACCCGTTGCAAATACCTGCTCCAAGCACTCGCGAACGTCGCCCCCGTCACATGCCGCCACCGACGTCGAAGTCACCGCCAACACTAAGCTGCGCAGACGCGCCATCAGGCCCTGGCCATCACGCGCTATTCGGCCGCTGCGCGACGACAGCACTAGCCCAGACGCTCCATGCGTGGCAAGCATGGACGCCCCGCGTAGCCCCAGCCCCCCTAAGCCCCCTGTCAAGAGGTACGTTCCACCGAGAGGCTTCACGGAGGGAACGACGGCAGCCTTTCTGCCTCGGCGCATTCTTGGGCAAAAGCGCATGTTATTGCTGTTCCACGTCATTTCTCTTTCTTCCGTGTGGCTGGTCAACATGGGCTCAATTTCTATGCTGCAACAGACGTCAAAGCACATGGCATGCATTGATGGCTGCTCCAACCGTAAGACGCGCAAAAGCCCCCAGCACCCGCCGCCGACAGGCTCCGATGTCGCCAGTAAGCGCGATGGTATTTGGGCTCCTGTGGTGAGCATGAGTAGACGTGGTGGTGGCGAAAGTTTCACAAGGATTTGTGCTGTCCGCATGGCTGACGTGACGCAATCTGGGGGTGTAATCTCAGAGGATACATGAACAATGGTGCCATGCCCAGACAAGCGATGATACCCGTAAACATGTTGGGGATACAGTGGGCTCACGCAAGACACTTTGGCGAGCAGAACCAGGGTCGTCTTGATTGTGACCACACCACTCGAATCAGGCAGTGCAATCCAACCAGTCGCATACAATGCAAGAGCACGCTCATCTGCCTCATCAATAGCTGAATTCACCCATGCGAACGCACGACGGTGGAACGTCAGAGTTCCCTTAGCGTGCTTGCGCCGTCCTTTCGAATCGCCTGCCTGTATTATGGCGTGCGCGATTGTCCCGCTGTACCCAAAAGATGAAACACCACTCACCGAGTTCGGCGTGGTATCGCTCTTCGCCACCCCGGTCAGCAACGCACACCGAACGCCGTTGGTCGCGCTTTTCACATGTGGGTTCACTGCACGTAGCTGTGCATTTGGAGCCGCAAAGTACCTCGACACTGAGAGAGATAATGCGAACAACCCAACCAGACCCGCAGCCGGCTCGCCATGCCCACTGTTGGCTTTGACGCTGCCCACGCTTGTGCAAGACTCGCGACGGTTGGCCATCACAGCGCCTGCCAACGAGCCCGCCTCTATCGGGTCGCCCAACGCCGTGCCCGTCCCGTGAGCCTCCACCTGCGTCATTGAAGTAGCGCCCACGCCGGATTCGACAAGCGTTGCGCTCAGCAACGCACGTTGCGCCTGACCATTAGGCGCAGTGAGGCTTGCGCTTTTGCCATCTTGCCGAACCGCCGCGCCAAGCACACCCATAGCTTCCACGTCTATCGCCGCGGGTTGCAAAACAACAGCTCCGCAGGCTTCACCCCGCACGTATCCATCAGCACGGCTGTCAAAAGTATGACTCCTCCCGCGTACTGATGTCATGCCCGCCAGAGCCATAGTGATCGTGGCAACACGGTCAAAGATCATATTCACCCCAGCCACGAGCACCGACTCTGCTTTGCCGAACTCATGGTGCTGCAGACCTCGTGTGCCAGCATGTAGCGCTGCCAAAGTGCTAGAGCATGCCGTGTCAAAGGAGATGCACGGGCCTTGCAGGCCGAGCACAAATGATAGTCGGCCGACCACTACTGAGCATGTACTGGCAACGGCAGCGTACACGCTCTGGCTTGCTGGACTTTCCCGTAGTACAGCTGCGTACTCGCATGCCCACACTCCAACATAGACACCAGTGCCACTGCCCATTAAGTCTTCTTTGCGCTGACCGCAGGAATGCAACGCAAAGTAGCCTTGCTCGAGGAGGAGTCGCTGTTGTGGGTCAATGACCCTCGCTTCCGCGGGTGACATGCTGAAAAAGGCGTTGTCGAAGTATTCAGCGCGCTGCAGAATGCCCCCGTGCCGCAAGCGCTCGGACGCTTTTCCGGACACAACAGTATCTTTAGCCCAGCGCGTTGATGGCACCTCTCCAATGACATTGTGACCAGATAACGCCATCGACCACGCTGCGTACATCGTTGTTACTCCCGCCGGAAGCAAAAGTGCTGCGCCCGCCACCGTGGTTGCGACAGTTACGTTGTGAGATGCAACGGCATGACTCTCGCAAGAGATCTCAGTTGTGGTCTGAAAAACCGTTGCTATCTGCCGGGCTGTTGGATGGTCGAAAATTAGAGTGCTGGGCAGAATCAAACCATCTCCTGCAACTTTTTGCAGGGCATTGCGTAATTCAACAGCTCCGAGCGAGTCTAGCCCCGCCTCCATTAGGGGTGCATCAGCATCGACCATTCCACCCGACGTGCGGTGTACCATTTCCACGACGGCCTCCACACCAATGCTTGAATTCGGTGGATCCGGATGTGCGGCTGCTCCCGTTGACACAATCTTTCTATGCGGCGTGTATGCCGAAAGAAACGTTGGCACTGCACCGCTGCTAAGCAAACGAGCCCACATAACGGGCATGAGTGCCACCGTGGCTGGGGTACTTTCGGAACAAATACAACTCATAAGGGACAAGCCTTGTGCCAAACCGATGAGCTTCCATCCTGCTGCCTCCCAGCGTGCGTTAACTCCAGCTCCCGCCGCCATTCCGACATCCGCCCATGGCCCCCACTGCACGCTTACTCCGGACAGAGCTGCAGCGCGCTTGCTCGTCGCTAGTGCGTCAAGGCGGCTGTTTGCGGCCGCATAGTTGGCCTGCCCTGCGCTGCCCAGAAGAGCCGCAACAGACGAGAAGAGCGTGGAAATACTTAAATCCACGTCGGTGCAAGCGCGATGCAATGTACACGCTGCGCATGCTTTTGGACCATAAACGCGTACAAGGGTTGTGGTTGTTTGCCGCGTGATCAGACCATCAGCTAGAACACCTGCAGCGTGCCAAACACCTTTAAGTGGCCTTGTGGCTCGGACACCGCATATCAATCGGCGTGTATCAGCCTCTTCGGCTGCATCGCAGCGCACGATGTGCACCTCCGCGTCACTGATCGCCAATCTCGCCCACTCGTTTGCCGTCCCGCTCGCTAAGGCGCCCCCCCGCGAGGCAAGCACCACAGTGCGAGCGCCGCAGCAGGCAAGCCACCGCGCCGTAAGTAACCCGAGCCCACCCGTTCCGCCAGTCAGGAGATGGTTCGCCCTGCCATTGACAATTAGTGATGCATCACTAGGCGGGAACAGCTTCGCTACAACGAGTCGGGGGACGTTTTGCTTCCCGTGCCACGCTGCCAGCTCAAGTTCTCCGCTGGAAGCCGCTGCCCGTAGCGCACAGGGCACGATTTGGAGATCCGCTGTATAAGTTTGTTTGCAAGGCACCTCTAGAAGCCCAATACGAGAGAGCGGGGCCTCCAAACGGCCTGTGCGGGCTAGGCCTTGCAAGCCAGCGAAAATTGAAACACCTGGGATTGCTTGGCTGCTTTGCATCAAAAGCCACAATTCAAAAGTCGTTGATGACACCTCGGCTTGTAACTTCACTAGGAGCATCGCCACCTGGAATGCGGGCATTTCCTCAATCAATCCGACATTAGAAACCGCAAATAAGATCACGTCGGAAGGCGCGCGACTTGGTGATGACACTGCGACTCGAGACGCAACAAGCTCTCCACTCAGTATGATGAGGCTGCGGCATGGTCTCGGCAAATCATCAGTGGATGACACCCATTTGGTCGTGTACACGTGCTTTGGTGAAGGTCTGCTCTTAACATCTGTTGATAGCGCACGAGTGTGATAATGTTTCAGGCGCACTTGGCTTTCGCATGCACTGGTGCCAAGAAGAACGTCCGCCACTTCTGATCCCTTGGACGTCGCCGCCGCCCATATTGGTCCGGCTGTCGGTCCGCACAAACGTGCAGCATCCACAGCGAAGGGCAGTTGTGCTTTATCGTCGCCATTACGGCACAACAGTCTACACAATTGCAACGCTCCATCAAGGTCCGCTGGGTGCACTTGGGTGCCGTGAAGAGCAAAGCGGTGTTGCAAATCCGCAACCGCCTGCCCATCGCCAGCCCAAGCGGCCTCCACCTTCCGGAACGCGGGCCCATATTGTAGCCCAACCGCTGCGAATGCTGAGTAGAATGCGCTGATATCATGTTGCACTGTGCACACGTTTCGCGCAATCGTCATGTCCGACTTTTGCCATGCATCATCATGAGCAATGCGCCATCGGCCAGTGCTGTGCACCACGGAATCATGCAGCGCTTCCTCTACCAGGCTTTCGCTGCTATTCACTTCGAGGGAGCCATCTGTTTGCATTGCACACTCCATCCACAAATTGGCACGATCGTCGCCCAAAGCCAAGGGTTGCAGGAAGAAAATGCTTTCAAGTTCTGTGCTTCTTGCTTCGAATACTGTGTCGCATGCAGCGCGTAACGTCTCGAGATATGCAGCACCCGGGAAAATGATTTGCCTATTCAAAATGTGGTCCATTACCAAGGCCCTCAAGGCACCAGTAGCAGCAGGGGAGCGGAATATCGCAAGTGAAACCTCAGGTCGAGGCAACTGGCGCTGTAGCAAAGGATGCAAGGGGTCTTTCCAGAGGAACTCGCTGCGCTCAAACGCCATTCTAACCAAAGGATGTTGCCTATATGGAGAAGTGGTGGAAACTTGCATAATTGCATGCGCAATCGTACCACTGTAGCCAAAGGAGCTCACGGCAGAACTAGAGCCAACTATACTCGATATTTGTGTTGGGGCCAGCATCTCATCATTTAGCGTCTTCTCGACGTGGGGATTTACTGTGCGCAGTTGCGAGTTGCCGGTCACATTTCCTTGCCTTATGTTTTGCAGAGATTTTATCAGTCCAATCTTACCAGCGGGTGTTTCACCATGACCATGACTCGCTTTGCCAGCGGCCACTGAAACTTGTTCACCATGCGCATTTTCACAAGCCGCGCCCACGGCCCTGATCTCCGTAGGATCGCCCAGTGCCGTACCCGTGCCGTGGGCTTCCAATGCACCAGCAAAACCTACTGTCGGCAAAGATCCCGCTAAGGACATGGTCGCAATCAACAATGCGCGTTGGGCCGACCCGTTGGGGGCGGTAAGACTGGCACTACGGCCGTCTTGCCGAATTGCACTGCCTGTCATCGTCGCAAGGGTTGAACTTGATGCCATGAGCAAAGATCCTACACCCTCACTACGCACGTAACCATTGGCACGCGAATCCCACGTCTTGCATCGCCCGTCCACCGAGAGCATCCCTGCATCGGCACAAAGCAAGGTGACCGTTGGTGAAAGCTTGAGGCTGACTGCCGATGCCACCGCACTGCCGCACTCGCCACATCGCAGAGCAAGCGCGCCACTATGCACCGCAACTAATGCCGACGAGCACGCCGTGTCCACGCTCACACACGGACCTTGAAGCCCCAAAACGAACGACAACCGCCCGCCCTCTACCGATGTCGTGTCGCCGGTTGCCGCGTAGACCGTCTGCCGCGCCGCTGCTGGAGCAAGGGCTTGCATCAATGCCCAATCTGGCCGCTCAATGCCCACCCACACCCCGCCGCCGCTACTGAGCAGCGTTGCTCTGCGCTCGCCGCTGCCATGCAGCGCCTCATACGCCACCTCGAGTAGCAGTCGCTGCTGGGGGTCCATGGCGCTTGCCTCGGCCGGGGACACGCCAAAGGAACGGTTGTCGAAATACTGAGCGCCGGTGATGAACCCACCATGCAGTACGCACTCCCGCTGCACCTCGCTGAGCATGGACACGTCGGCCTCCGCAAGTGTCCAGCGCAATGCTGGCACGCTTCCCACTGCGTCTCCACTCGCGCGCAGCATACTGCATAGCACGTCGTGACGATTGCAGCCCCCCGGCCATCGACCGGTTGCCGATGTGCAGCACACGGCGCGAACATTCGCCATGAATGCAGAGCCGCCCTCTACGAGTAACGGTCTTTGAGTACCTTGTAGCATAGAATTCAAATGCCCCGCTATAGCTCGTGGCGTCGGATGTTCAAATACGGCGGTTGGCGGTAGTTCTATGCCAGTCAGCTCAGACAACTGCATTGCAAGGTGGGCCGCATTTAGAGAGTCTATGCCCGCCTCCATGAAAGGCGTGCTCGCTGACGGAATGTCGCCCCCCGTATACGTCGTCACAACCCTCAATACCATTGTGAGCGCGTCTGCTCGGTGTACAATCCCACTCCGTCCCGATGTGTTGGCACGCACAACTTGGACTGCTTCTTTTAGTTGAGGCACACACTCCGGGTTGCGTAATGCCCCCAAATCACCAAGAGGTGAACCGGCGAGCATGTCGCGGAGTATGCGACGCATGTACTTGCCACTATACGTCTCCGGCAACGCCTCGACGGCGATGAAGCGTGAAGGCACCGCTACGGAGCTATGCTTCTTCTGCACTAGTGCACGTAGGCGTCCTTCGTCACTCGGCTGAAGCATAGTCCCCGGTCTAAGCACGAGAAAGGCGCAAGGGGCCGTGCCCAGAATGGGATCAGCCATTCCCACAACAACGCAGTTGCTAAGCGGCGAGCCTTCATTCTCCCGATCGAGGAGTAGTGCATTTTCTACCTCTT
>JACLAC010023983.1_pt1 | contig 11529 bp, 13 predicted proteins | sample 8027881 | NCBI WGS metagenome assembly JACLAC01 (sample SAMN15725517, study PRJNA655200) | protist metagenome | isolation source: fluorescence activated cell sorting (FACS) single amplified genomes of... | place: Spain: Blaines Bay Microbial Observatory, Mediterranean Sea | collected 2016-01-19 | reverse complement strand
CGCCGCCATCATCATCCGCATCACAATCACCGCCATCATCATCCTCATCATCATCATCAGCCTCACCATCATCGTCATCCCCATCATCATCCTCCTCATCATCATCCTCATCATCATCGCCAGCTGCATCCTCGACATCCGTCGCCATTCTGGCTCACGCCACTTTTGGCTCAAGCCACCGCGGCCGGCGGGGAGATGGACGCATCCCGCCGTTCCTTCGGGCTGCCCACACATGTGGAACTCATTCGTCCTTCTTTTGCTCGCTTCTGCATGTCTGAGAAATCCATTGCCAACTTCGATGGCCAGCAGCTGAGGAGCAGTGTCACGACCAGTGCGAAGTCTCGGAAGTGCGAGAAAACAAAGTACGATGCAGCGCATGTCAAGCTTCGTGCCATTTCTTTCTACGAATTGGTCACCAAAGACACTGCGTCGGAACAATCCGTCTTCCCCCCCTGATCTCTTCGCGACGATGGGTGAAGCAGATGAAGAAGACGAGCCCATGGATGCTGACACCAACCTCATGGAAGGTCTGGACAAACATATTGCTGCCTTGGCTCGTGGTCGTGAGCTTGCTCGGCGGAAGCAAACGCGCGTCGGCAATGCCCTTCGTGCGCGAGTTTCTGGAGCGGTCAAGCGCAAGGCCCAATACGCGGAAGGAAGTAGCGATGCACATGGCGGCAGTGCATCTTCCCAGCATGCCCCACTCTCAAAAGAGGCAGCCTTCAAGCTCCAGAATAGTTATGATGACACAGCGAGAGCGGCAGCGGATGCAGCCAAGGACACCGCCAATCTACTGCAACCCCACTTGCTGGGGTAGCAAGGATGGGGTCTGGCTTTGCTACCAGAATGTTTCGGTTTGGGGACCGCGGGCAGAACAGCTTTTCCAAGTTGACACTGCCAAGAGCTACCAGGTCAAGTGCTTCGCAGAACACCATCTTCGTGACTACGAACTGCATTGCACAGTCAGGAAGCGCCACTGGGCTGGACGGCGAGCGTTCGCGTCGTCAGCAAGCCGTACCTTGCGGTCGGCTACGGGTACGCGTAAGGGGGCGTGGCGTGTGCGCCCATGACCCGCGTCGCGCTTGGCGCGGCTTGTCCCGTGTCCGGGAATGTGAACACCTGTGGAGAAGATTGGGCTGCCATGATTTGGCGACTCAAATGGATCACAGTGCAAGTGATCCTGGTGCTTCTCGAGTGCATCATTGGCCTCGTTGGACGCGATGCCATCAAACTGCAAGCTTTTCTTCGGCAAGCCAGGTCCAGGCTCTTCTCGCTTTCTGTTTTCGGTGATCGGATCTGCACTCCGCAGCAACAGTGTGACCTTCATTGGCCTTTGCAGGCCTCAGTCGCCGTTCTTACTGACCCCAATTGGCCTCAGCAGGCGTCTGCCGACTTTCGCTCTGCTCCTGGGGCCGCTACCACATGCACCAATGACAGGGACATTGATTTCGTCGTTGCCTCTCAGTCCGTCCTGCCCATGGAGCCAACCGCCGATGGCAAGCCGCCCCCGCGTTGGCGATGGGGACAACGGCAGGCCGCTATCCACGAACATTGGCCTCTCCCACGGCGCGTTGGCTCCATGCAACTGGGTGAGCAATGGTTGCGATGGTGCAGAGCCCTCGAGGCGTAGCGATGCGATTACGCTGGCATTGGTGGCAGTCGGCGCAAGCAGGCTCCTCAATACTATGATCGTCTGGACCATGGATACACAGCTGAAGCCGCAAGGCGATGGGGCTTTGTAGCTGCCAGGCTCACTGTGATGGCGATTCCTGTGAAGAGCGGCATGCAGGGCACCCATCGCGATCACCTTTGCGGGTACCTTGGCATTGATGCAGCCAATGATGTCTCCTTGATGTCCCATGCCGCTGATGAAAAGGGCACTGCCTCCTGGAACGTATTCTGGTGCTGGATTTGGCGGTGCTCGCACTAATGCTGCGCGCTTTCGACGTTGTGGCTGGTCGTTCTCTCGCCTGGACTCCCCATAACCAAGAGGCGTCATTGTCTGGAGATGGAAGGTGTGGAGACCTACTGTGGCAGGTGCATATGGCCCCATGTGCAGAGGTTCATGCTTGTGCCGTGTTGCTGCATTGTGTTGATGTCCCAGTCGGCAAGCAGATTATGATGGATCTCACAGATTGCCTACATCATGCGCGACGCTCTACTGATGACTGGAGAGGCCGCATGCTTCGGGGCAGGAAAGGAGACATCTGGCACGAGCACTGGACAGGTTTTGACCGCGTCCATGGCAGGGTCCTTGCGCTCAAGGTGATACATTTCCATCTTGGCGGCCTGTCATTTTGGAGCGGCCATGTCGGTCTTGGGCACTACTTCGGCAGCTGGTATGCTGACTTCCTCGCCAGCGAAAGGGGCAGCTGGCATTCAGGTCAACCCAGGCACTGCCGAAGCCATCAAGGGCAACGATGGCCGGGCCTGGCTCGGTCAATCCAGGCTCGTTGAGATCCTGAAGCACGATCGTGATGTTGAGCTGCCTGTTGTTGAGCAGCTGCCGAGGCCACCTGTGCGGAAGGTGCCCGAGGCACAAGCGCTGAAGGCGCTGAACACCTTTGGCCGTTTTTTCTGCCCCAGGGTGCTCGTGGATATGCCAACGATGCCATCAGCGTGTTCAGTCCAAGGGCGCCAGGCTTGTGAATTGTGCTGCACTGTTGCACGCCATCGGCCTGGCTCCGCTGCTACACCTTCCGGCCCTCCACGTTCTCGGATGAGCTCGAAGACTATGCCCGCTGCTGCAAGCCATGGTGGCGGAGCAGGAGGCCGTGCGCAGGAGCCTCCCAGGGGTCAGGGCTTGCCTGACGCCGCTCGAGTGCAGCATGCCAGATCTGCATGGATCCAAGGTATTGTAGCTGGTGATCTTTCTTTTCCTCCCAGCCACTGCCTTGGCCACCATTGTGGAGCGTTGCTTTGTGGAATATGCGGGTACTGCACGACTGGGGTCGCGCCATGGCTAATGATCAGCCCGTGACGGCGCATTGCAGCAGGTGAAGGCGAATACTACCTTGCTCGCTTTCGGAATGGTCGTACTCCGAAGACGCACAGTGCGTGGCCATTCCCCCTGCACTAGTCTCCTCAGTAGACTTTGAATTCCTGCTCTTGAATTCCTTCGCCAGTCGAGGGCATGACCCTGCGTGGTCTGGAAGGCGTGGACAGATGCGACGCCGCGGATCCACGGACTTTCAATGCCATATCTCATATCTCATATCTCATAGCAGCATCATCAGCAGCATCATAATCACCATCATCAGCAGCCGCAGCAACATCATCATCTCAATGACGACCCAGCGCTACACACATACACATTCATTTTTTCGCGGAGCATGGGGTCTGCCGCGCGCAACAAGCACGCCGTGCGCCAAGCGCAACTATGCTTTGCTCTCCAGTGTCGGCTTCGGCATTTTTGATGTCGCATCTCAACTTGGTTCCCCTTGGTTGTTCGGTGTTGATGGTGACATTCCCAACTCGTTCTCCGCGTGTGATGTTAGCTACGTCGATGACACTGTGTTCGCGTGTATTGCCGACTCCCCGCAGGAGGCCTACGACCGCACCCATAAGGCGCTTCCTATCATCCATAACTCCTTCCGAGGGTTTGGTGTTGACATCAACTACGGTCAAGGCAAGACCGAAGCAATCGTTGCCTTTCGTGGTGCGCAGGCCCCTGCCTATCGCAAACGCATGTTCATTTACGACGGTGCCACAACTCGTTTTGTGTGTGTTGATGGCGCGCGCGAATGTCGCGTTGTCTCCTCTTACAAACATGTTGGCAGTCATCTTTGTGCTTCTGGTGCCACCTCCGCCGAGATCTGCCACAGGACTGGTTCAGCTTCGTCCACCCGCAGGTCCATTGCTGGCCGCGTTCTCTGCAAGCAGGGCCTCCACATCGACACGCGCACCAATGCCGCCGAGGCATTCGTTTTCAGTCGTTTGTTCTTCAATTGTCAACTCTGGCATGGCATCGCGCGCAGTTCGATTCTCAAATTGCATAACGTATATATTCGCACTGTTCGGTCAGTTCATAACTTTCAGAGGTTTGGCACTTGCAACAACGTCTCTGATGCTGACCTTCTCGCCAACGTCAAGCTGCCCAGTGTTGATGTTCGTCTACGCGGTGCTCGACTATTGTACCTCGTTCGTTTCTTCCGCTTCGCCCCTCTCACCTTGAGGCTCCTCGTTGCCTCTTGCGCTGAGCTTGCTCATACATGGCCTCAGTTTATTGTTGATGACCTCGAGTGGCTTTTCAAACGTGATCATCGGGTCGCTGAGATCCTCGACCCCCGTGTGCACCTCGTTTCCTGGTTCATCTTCATTCAGAGCCATCCCTCTGCTTGGCGGCGTATTGTCTCCTCGAATTGTCGCACCAGTGCCTGCAACGACCCTCGCGTTGAGGCATCTCCAGGTTCCGAGCTTGGGCTTGCATGTGACTTGTGCTCCCGCACCTTCAGCTGCCGGAAATCGTTGTGTACCCACAAGTTTCGCGCACATAATGTGCGGTCAGAGCCTCGTCAATATGTACAGGTACCTACTTGCCCGATTTGCCTCAAGCATTTCCATCACAGGTGGCGTCTTATCCACCACCTCGCTTTTGGGTCCAAGAAGTGCTTTGGTGCAATGATTAATTTGCACTACAGCCCGTTACCCACTGACCTCGTGCATGCGCTTGACAAAAGCGATGCCATTGAACTGCGGGCACTTGCGAAATCTGGCAAGACGCGCTGGGCTGTGACCTACCCTGCTTTTCGGGTTCCTGGTCCTATTGTGCAGTCGCCCTAGCGCATCCCTCCTTGCATGTACGAATCCATCCGCACAGGTTAAAGCCAAGCGTCCTCTCTCTCTCATCAGCAGCCGCAGCAACATCATCATCTCAATGACGACCCAGCGCTACACACATACACATTCATTTTTTCGCGGAGCATGGGGTCTGCCGCGCGCAACAAGCACGCCGTGCGCCAAGCGCAACTATGCTTTGACGACAGGCAGTTGTGATCATCGCACGCAAGTCACGTTCGTGCACAACACAACCGAGTACTGCGCACATCATATGCACGCGTGACATGACGACCTCTTCATGCGTGCACAACCCGTGGGAGCGTGGACTCGTGCTCACCTGGCTGCTCGGAGCTAGCATATGCAGTCATGCACAGAGGGATGGCCACACCGTCATACTTGCAACTCGCACGTTATGTCTTACATGCACACGAACACACGGAACACGTACGCACATCGACCTCACCATGCACAGCAATACACGCGCGCGCCGAGCACACTACGTAACATGCATCGTGCCCTTGAAGACAACACTATCCGAACTCACACATCCATGCGCGCAGCCAGCAGCACCACACAACCACATCCGGCATCGCCGCCACTGCCATGCATGCATCGCACTACGTCCATGATTCGGCCTTGTCATCGTCGTTTTCTATCGTCTTCGTGCCACCATTCGCACTACGTTGTGATCATCTTGAACCAGCAGAGACGATGAGCGAGAGAGCTCGAGATAACAAGCGACGAATTGCATGATCTGATATTCGCACCGTTCCGTCGCCAGCTTGTCTCAATGCGAGTATCGCGTAGGAGCTAGTGAAGCGCATCCGACACCAGACGTTCAATCATCATGAGCAAGGGGCTGTTCGGCGCAACTGTCAGGGGTGTCGCCAGGGCGAAGGTGCAGACATCGTGCAAGGATCGCAATCTGTCCAAGGTCAATGTGGTGACCTCGGAGAGTCGTCTGGCTGGCGATATTGAGGTGTTGGACCGTGCGGCAGATCAGAAGGAAACCATGGCCATGCTCGTAGCCATCATATCCGAGTTGCCTGCGGATCCGCGCAAGTTGAAGAAGTGCAAGCGCATGGTGCACAGCGACGTTCTCCTCCCGTCAGCCGAAGGTGCGGACGCTGAATCGCCTGATCGCAGCAATGCCTACAAGTGGTATTGGAAGTTGCCAAAGGAATTTGTGCAGGATGCCATCCAGCAGGTCTGCCCCACGCTGAGCCTCGCAGACCAGAAATATTGAGAAGAAGGCACGTGGCACGTGCCACGAAATCCTTTACCGGCTCGCGGGCGTGGCGGCAGCGATGCCGAACGACACGTTCAGTCGCACAGCTCTTTCAGCGATCATCGCCAATCGGGCAAGGCACGCGTGCCGCATTCAGCCGATGCCGACGTTCGAGATCAAAGGCGATGCAGTTGAGTGGGCGAACGCGTCGTGGTTTGAACTGTGGCCACGATATGCGGATGATCAGGACGACATTGAGCCCACTAGGCACCGCTACATGGAGGTGTGGCTGCTGAACAAGTGGAAGGCGGTATCTACGTGTAATGAATGTTTTTGATGTCAAGCAACAGTTCGGACTTAGTGCTACCTAACAACCGAATTTGAATTCACACAATTTGTTTTTTGGCTTGACGTTGCGTTGAAACCTCACAACACGTTCAGGCGGAGCTGCCATCATACATGTTCGTGACCGCGGCGTGGCGACTCGTGGATCCGTGGCGTTTGGCGCTTGCTTGCGTGAAGCCTTCCGTTGCGCAAGACGTTTCGGTTGCGCAGAAGCGCAAGCTGCCGACGTGCTACATGTTTGCAATTGTTCGAATGTCATGCGGAAGTTCAGGCCTGGTACGACGGGTTCCCTCGGCACACGGCCGCAATCGACGTTGAGGAGGAGGGTGATGCCCCAGGACCGCAAGCAACAGCAGCAGCGTCAGCGGGCAGTCCAGCACCCCATGCACCAGTGACTCCAGCCTCCACGCCGCTAGGTGGGAAACCGAGTTCGCCGAATCCAGTCCTTGACCAGACACTCGTGAGTGGGCTGATCAAAGCGGCGAAGGCTATCTAGTTTAATTGTGTTGGGCCCCACAGCCCGTCTTTATTGTAGGGCTACCGCTGTATGACTACACTATGCTTGAATGCTATGCTTGCCACACGTGTGATTGCGACAATGCGTAGCGAAGGAGCTGGCGAGCACGAAAAGCCACAGCGAGAATTTATATGCAGCATCGCCCTACGATCTGACAGGTTGTTTGATTGGAGCGCTTCTATTTGAAACTAGTAGGATCGTGATGTGGGCCAGCATCTTCGCTTGAACGCGGGCCACACGAGCTCGGATGGGGGTATGCGAGCGAACGTGCCGAACTGAGGAGCTACCAACCGTCAAGGAATATTGTGGGAAACGTGCAGTCTCACTCGTCAAGCATTGTCGTCCATTCGTTGTGTCCTCACTGTCTCTGACACGACTCATACGATCCATGCCGTTCGTTGCATGCATGAAGCACATCGACATCAGCACGACACGCATCAACACAAATCGTGCATGCTACCGCGCGCCTGCTCGCCACTTTGCACTGGCAAGCCTTCACGTGCAGACACGTGCATGCTTGTGCCTATGACATAGATATAGAACAGTGTTGCCGGTGCAGCTGGCTACGTACACTTGCACGCACATGTTGCTGGCAGCGCACGACACGCCATCACACCATCGACATCATGCCACCGCAACAACACTCGCCACCATCGATCAATCACTCATATAGCCAACTCATCGCCATCACGATTCATCTTGCCAGTCGAGCCGACGTCAACGTGTAGGATCTGATCGGTGTGCTAATCAAAGAGACGAGTCCAGCCAGTGGTGTATTCCTAGCGTTGTCTCATCCTGCGTCCGATTAATTCGATGGTGGCGCTGCGACCGAATCAATCAAGCCAATGACTTCGCACTCATTCGCGCTTTGCTGTTTGGACAGGTTTGGCGAAGAGGATCGTCAATCTAACAAGTCGATGCTGTGACGAGTCGGGGTTGGCTATGGATCGTTGTGTGGGCAAGCTGTGTAGAAGAGAATCGTCACTTCTATCGCCGCTGTCAGCCCCCCCCCCAAAAAAAATCATCGTTTACCGAACCAACTTGAGCATGGCCGCAGTCGTGCCTGATTCGAGGCACGTTGAAGTATTTTCAATCCCGCGAAGAAGCGGTGGCTCATCCACAATGACCTTACACTGGAGAGGTGGCCCTTACCAGCGTCTCCAGTCCCATGGCCAGTTTCCTTCGATGATCAGGGTTCAGCCTTCGCGCATAGCGGAGCGACCTCTTTGTGGGCCAGTGAAGTGCTCAATATGAAGGTCATCACGACAGCAGAGGAGCAGCACGAGTACATGCTCCTTTGTACGGATTCAGTGCACGAGCTTCAACGACTTCGAGAAGCTCACGTAGCGCGTGCATTTCAGTTGCCACTAGGTGTTGGCATGCTCGTACTGCGTGCCCACGCATTTGCACTCCCCTGGCCAGGCGCCAACGTCTTCTGGCCGTTGAAAACGATCCTCGAAGGCATGCATTTGGCCACGACGTTGCGACCAAGTCATTGGATTAATTCATTGTGGCGTTGGTGGAGGAAGGATTTCGATACGTATGGCTTGGATGCAGAGCTTCATCTTCGCGCAAGGGGTCGCGACAAATCGACGACAGCATTCCGATAATGGTGTGCCAGGACTTCGTCATCGATGTTTGGCGGAGAAGACTGTATCCAGCCACGGCTTCATCCTCTTGCTGACTCGCCTCAGCACGGAGACGGCTGCGAAGGTCAGGATGGGCACGAAGGAAATGGCAAACAAAGGTTGCGTTCCTTGCTATTTGCACTTCTCGCTGTCATTGTGGCAGCCTATGCTGGACCATTAAACGTCTATATTGCTTCGGACGCTCTTCAAGTTGTGTTTCTAGCCTAGAGATATTTTGCTTGTGTTGACCAGTTTGTCATATGATGTCAGACTAGATCTTCTGAAACTTAGTATGGGCATACAATCGGCACATTGTTCGTTCGGTGCTCTTTGCAGAGTTGGATTTCCGGTCATTGGCGAGAACTTGCTTTCTCTACCACAGAAGGACGGCATCGTCGACATCGCTTCGATTGCTGATGCAGGTGACGAAGGACGCGATCTATACTCCTCGTGGTCCGCCCTCGACAGCATCGCATTGGATGAGTTGCTCACGGCGCTGTATGGCATGGGCGTTAAGGGGCAGCAGTTGTTGCAACAGCTGGTCTTCAATCTAGGCGAAATGTTGGACACGCTGGTGAAGTCCATGGCAACACAAGTCTCCTCGAACACTTTCTTTGACGCAGTGAATCGCTTGGGTTCTGAAGGTGCTGACGTGACGAAGTGCGTCAAACGTGTACATGCATTGCGATCGTATTCCGACCATTTGGCAGTGAGGAAGTATTTCTTCGCGACGCGTCATTGGCTCGTGATCATCAGCATTATTCGGCGACAGTCGATGCCAGTCGCGTTGGCAAGAAGGCCGTCCAGCTCGGCGTGATCGCATTGCCCAGCAACATGGCTGCTTGGATGGTTCCCGTGGCGGCCAGGGATCAACAGTACTCCATTCACCCTAAAATTGAAGCTGATTCTGAAAATTATTGCAAAGTCTAGTAGTGGGGCTTCGTAGTTAGAGGTTCTTTGTACGTGTGTGGGGTGGCAGGAACCACAGCCCCGACCCAGAAAGAGTAGCATTACCAAGAATTCTTGCAAACCGCCTGCAAGCATTGTGCTTTTCTCTATAGATTTCATCGAAATAAACAATTTTCCCGGTACGATTACCAAGGGTTTCTCGTAAAAAATTGCGCAAGTGTGTGAAATTGCAGCATTTTGTCTCTGAAACAACGATTTGTTTTCGGTAATGGTATTAAGTTTGCTGTTCCCAGACAAAAATGTACAGATATCGTGTAAAAAATGGTTAGGTTTGGCGATAATAAACATTTGTTCCGGCTTTTATACCAAATCTGGTTTTTGGTGCACACATAGAGACACATCGAGTGAAAATGCGATAGGTTTGCTCTTTTCTCCTGTCATAAACATTTCTTTTGGTAATCGTACCAATCTTGCTGGGGGGTCGTCGTGCGTGCTCGGTTCGCTTCGTCCCGCCGAGGTACATTCTGGTCTGCGTTTGGAGGCGCAGGCTGCACTGGAGGACAGGGACAACGTTACAATACAGGTTGCGATGTCAAACTGGAAGAAACAGGCAGCAGGCTACTTTAACAAATTCGCAGGACAACGTGGAGATGACGCTGCAAAACCAACGAAACTATACCGTAAGAAAGCTCGGGCCTGGATTGCTGCAATCGACCATCAATTGCGCACGGCAACAGGAAATGGGGTCTTTCACGTTTCAAGTCGCTAGCTGACAAGGGTGGAAGAGTTCCAGACACGCAGCCGACCTTGACGATCACAGCGGATCAGGGCAGCGATGGCTGGAGCGCTTGTATGCATATTTCCTATTGGTGTTATCTGCGCGTACTCTGCTGCTTCGACGTTTCACACCGATGTTGGAACGACATTCAATTGGGATTACGAGATGCAGATGTATGGGGATTGGTGCTCCTATGCACCATCTGCTTCAATTTTGACCACGGGCCGTGGAAAGATGGGAAATGGATTGCCGAACGTTCTGAATCAACGAAACTCTATGTATCAATGACATCACCAGATTATTGTCCACTATTCCAAAGTCTCGTTCGGAAAATAATTGCTGACAAGCATGATGAAGACCGAACGTGTGATGAGGGATTTGTTGAGTCCATCTTCCTCTTCCTCTTGGAGGCGCACGGACGTTTGCGCCCGAACGTTGCAGCCACGCGTTGGTTTGGCTTCATCGACGCCGCCGTCTCCTTCTTAAAACGTTGGCACCGTCGATTGCTCGCGCAGCTCTTCCTTTGCATCCGCCGCGGCCTCACCGTGCACATGAATGGAGAAGGTGGCCCATCAATGAAACTGCTGGTACTCACGCCAGACATAGACGTGCCCAAGGGAGCCACAGCAGCTGACTCATAACATATCCAACGACTACGGAAGGCTTGCGCCAACACGTTCCAACTGGCCACACTTATTTTCGCAGACGAGGACACACACATACACATATATATATATATATATATATTGACGTGCGTGATCATCGTTGATCTTGTTTCTGGAGCGCGGACGTGGCTCTCCGGCCAACACAACATGGTGCGATAAAGCGACGAGTGCTGCACCTGGCACACCCAGCAAGCGCGTGGCGGAGCATTGGCTCCTGTTCTAACTTCGTCGCGGCGCGCGTGGTGCGCTGACTTCCATGCAGATGTTGGACTGGGCAAGTGTTCGAGCTCACCATCCGCGCCTGCCCCTCGAGCTAAATCATCCGCTGGTGCTTCGTGACAGCCGTGACGCCCACGCCATTGCGAATTTGCGTATGAAGTTGGTGGGCCGTCTTCTCTCCACTGCGATGCGGTATATTCAAGGCATGCCAGGTTGCTTCGCTGGCTTGGGTGATCCAATGGTTGGTGACGAGATCCTCGCATATATTCGCAATATCTATACCGCTTGGGGCTCGGCATCAACTCGAACATCAGCGTGTTGGTGAACAGTGCAGGAACGTTCGCATTTCCAACTCGCGTTCGTGCGCCAGGTGATATTTTATCAAACGTTCTAGTCAGCAGCATGGGCAGGCTAGTCTCCAGTGGGCGTGCGGGTGTGTGCGTGTGTGCGTGCGCGTGCGT
>JACLAC010000286.1_pt1 | contig 11529 bp, 2 predicted proteins | sample 8027881 | NCBI WGS metagenome assembly JACLAC01 (sample SAMN15725517, study PRJNA655200) | protist metagenome | isolation source: fluorescence activated cell sorting (FACS) single amplified genomes of... | place: Spain: Blaines Bay Microbial Observatory, Mediterranean Sea | collected 2016-01-19 | reverse complement strand
AAAAATCTGTTTATCTTTTCTTTTTCTTGTTATCCCCATTTCCACCACCATTTAATAACTTGATAACTTGAATTAAAACTAATTTAGCCCAATACAGTTGTAGACATGTTAACGACGTTGATGCACCTAAAATCATCCATAACATATTTGCTTTTGATTTATTAACAACATATGGTTGTTTTTGTAACAATTCCATAATGTCTGGCACCAACATTGTAGCATAGACATAAGGAAAGTACATTGCTCGCATTAAGATAAACAACACAGCAAATAAGATTCTAGAAATTTCATTTATTTTTGATAATATTGCACTTGATTTCGTCAAAGCTTCAAAATGCTTTGGGTGGAAAAAATCTACAATTGCCAAAGGTATTGAAGATAGTTCACAAAATCCAAAGAAGAATAGATAATAATACGACGTTAAATGAAACATGCCAATATATCCTACATAGGCCATGATCACATGATGAGCTAACATTATCATATCACCTTTCATGGATGTTACCAAACCAAATCCACACGGTATATCCCACGTTAAAAGTTGCCCTAGCGTAATTGCACCCAGCCACCTGGCAGTTGAGTTTGGATCAAATATACGTTCATTTGCGGTACCAGGTTTCGTTGATTGTATCCATTCTGTACCTCCGACGAAAAACAATAACAACATGTTATACATAGCAACAAATTGATGTGCAGCAAATCCACTGTCCTTAGCAATTATTTTATTTCCAAATAGTTTGCATATTTGTGAAATAAGTAAATGTGTAGTGATTGCTAATAACCCAGAGAATACAGCAGCATTATATGCTGATTGCATTGACGGACAAGAGAAGCTTAAAAAATCATTTAATGCATCATTAAATTGAAAATTTTTTAAAGTGGATATTAATGTTGGATTTGCCATGATTATTAATAAATAATGATGAATTTTTTTTCTATGTCTAATCTCTTTCTATAAGTATATATATATGAAAAATAAAAATAAAATAATATGTTTCTATTTACTATGATCTATACATCTTCTATGTTTATTTTTTCATCACGGCAAGTGATGCCATGGCCAAAAAGCACTTCTTCGTATTTTGTTATTATACCTTAAAACCTTTGTGCACGCCAGTTTAAGGATATCCATATTAATATTTCCAGCTATTAAAAACACAAAACCAGATTGTATATTCTATCAAGTATACATTTACATATTTACTTCATTTACTATTTACTGTATATTTTATAACACAAATCGAGGCGATGAAACTTTAAGCTAAAAAAATTGGGAGTGAAAAAAAAGATGATGAAGGGGAGGCACGTAATCGGGTTCTCCTCTTTTTGACAAAAAAAAACATAATAATAATGTTAAGAAAATATAATATGTATAAACATCATCCACATTAGACTACAATAATCTTCTGTTTCTTTCATTGTCTTCATTCACGAACTAAACGTCATATATCAGTGAAATAGATATATTACAAATTATACATAATTATATTAGTATATATATATATATATACGCGCACACACACCATGCGATTCAATATGAAAAACTTACTCTTTCTATTTGTGGTATTTTCCATCGTAATTCATTTGATTGTACATGTTGTTCATGCTGGTCCGCCAGATTTAACTGGGCCTAAAATTCCACGTGCAGAATTGCATGGGATATATCCAGAACATGGTCCAGTTGGACATGATATTAAAATTACATTAAGTGGAAAATATTTCACACAGGAATATGGTGTTGGTGTATTGCGATGTAAGTTTAAATATCTATCAAATCAATCAAATATACGTGAGGTAGTTGCACTAGCTAGAAGAACGACTGGTGGTTGTATTGTTACATCAAATAGTTTACATTATCAAACATGTACATCATCACAAGCTACATGCATCATCCCAAAAGTATATTTAAATGAACGTGTTGCTGTAAGTATAACGAATGATTATGGTATCATGAATTATACACGTGCAGATGGAAAAACAGTAGCATTTTATGATGATGGACAAGGCAGATTTAGTACCGAAGAAGTTTATTTCACATTCGTGCCGAAAATAAATGAAGTGGAACCATCAAAATTATATTTTGGCGATGAACAATCAACCATTACAGTTCATGGTATTGGGATGAAAAAGCTAGAAAATCGTACTTTAAAATGTCTATTTGTTAACGCCGGTATCGATTCATTGTATTTACCTTCAACGAATTCCTTTTATAGTAGGCACCGACCAGAAATATTTCAAGATGCGATGAAAAATTCCAAGGAAGCAAGTGATTTGCCATTTTATTACGAGCTTGCAGATACATATATATACAATTCTTCTGTCGTTACGTGCAATATATCCAATAATATTAATTCTGGCAAAACATCAAGGACATTAATCGTAACATTGGTGACAGATTTTTGTAATTTTACGGACGTAGCTTCGTTAAATTCCTATGCATGTAACCATATGAGTCCATTAAATTTTGAAAAAAATGCTGTTTATGTTGCACCTGTGATTACAAATGTGTACCCTAGGCAAACTCCGCATGCTGATAGTTTATATTTAAAAATAAAAGGCATAGGGTTTCCAAAATTTTCATATACGTATTTTTCATTATTTTCCACCCAACATGTTACAGGCTCATTTGAAACATATGCATTGATTGTCAATGATGATTTTGAAGATGAAAATTGGAACGTACCTGCTATGACATTTAAATCAACTCCAACATTAAATTCATACAATATTTTCGATGGTACTTCTACTAGCACAAACAACTGGGTGAAAGGTCCATTGTCAACAGATGATAGCCAATACACGCTTGATTTTTCTGTTAAAACAGGTAATATTGATTTATCAGTAAGTGGTTTTCGTGGCCGTGCACATAATGTTTCTAGAACAAATTCTAATGGACATGGTTCATTACTTATTAAAAAAACATCGAATGTTCCGTTGACGGAATCGACGAATTATCGCTGTGATGGCGTATGGAAAAAATTAGATCGTAGCGTTAAAGCTGATGTCATAGATTTTTGGGTACGTGTTGATTCAATATCTGGGAAAGCTGGATTAACGACTCTTGGAAGTGGACCTAGTAGTTCTAAATCATGCTACACGGTGAATGAAACAATTATTGAATTTGGTGGGAAAGATAATACGTGGATAATTCGACAAGATGGTGATGGTACATCGTCTGATACAAATACAACGTACAAAGTACTGGAATATGTGCCAGCTAGAACAGCAAATACATGGCATCACATAATCATAAGAATTAATTGGCGAGACGAAAAAGTCGCTATTGCAATTGATGGTAGGTCACCGCTCGGTAGCTATCCTTTTTCATGTTATCCAAATTGCCCAACAAACACCGAAAATGATTTAACTAGCTTGTTTCTTTACAATGATGAAGCAACTATAAAATGTTGGTGGGATGATATTGTTATTAAAGTGGGGCCAAGTGTTCCATTACGCGTTGATGGTAATGCTCATGTATTAGAAGAAAGTTTAAAAGCTCCTATGAGCATTAAAACAATAGGAAATTATGACTTATCGTCATCAAATGGTACATCTAAGAGCGTGAAAGTAGTTTTGTTAAATGAACCGTTAAGTAAAGGTAGAATTGACTATTTATCATTTAATAATACTGTTGGTATAAATACAGAAAGTTTAATCAACAAATATGACGATTTTGATTTAGGAATCATCATATGCGGCCGCACTCAAGCTTCTTTCGTAGTGGAAAGCTTATATCATGTCAAAAATCATATTGAAAATATGACTTATGATGGAAAGACTGTTAAGATTATACTATCTCCACCTATTAGCATCCCGCAAAATCGTCGTGTTCAGTATATTGGCCTTGCTGTATTGAATTCTGGCGGACGAAATTTGAATATGACATTTACAAAACAATCTTCATCAGCTACAACCAACAACAGCAGTAGTAATACCACAAGCAGTAGCAATACAACAAATTCTCAAAAACAGGGATTGTATTATCCAGCTGTTTCATGGAATCATCCGGAGGGTATTAACGTAGGTACAACGCTTACGTTAGTTTATGATGAAAAGGTGATACCAGGATTTGAATTTCAAGTAACAACTGGTGGTCTTGGCATTAAAAATATTAATGTAGTGAGAAATAATATGGGAACAAAAGGAGAACATAAATGGACATTGGAATGGCAGACACTTGATGGTACATATTTAGACACAATGTTGCCATTTGTGCGTGTAGATAATAGATTTATCAACGGTGTGGAAAATGGTAGTTTAATATTACTTTCTAGTGCATGCAAATGTAGATTTAAACATGTTGATTTGGATCCAATATTTAAAGATTGCGTCCTTACAAATGGTGATGCAAAATGTCCAACCCCTTACTTTTTCCAACCATACATAGATATAGAAGTATCCATATCGTTTGATCATGGGATTACATACTCGCGTGTAGAAACAAATATTACAAGCTTACATATTGTCCCTACTGTAATAAGCATTACGCCTTTTGCTGGCGGTGTGAAAGGTGGGGATATCATAGATGTATATGGTTCAGGTTTTGTTAATCGTTCCACATTAAGTTGTCGTTTTGGTAATGCTACCCAAGTTGCAGGAATTTTTGTTTCAATCTCGCACATCAAATGCGTGTCATCTCCTTTACCTTTAAATCTATATTCAAAATCAATTGATTCCCCAACAATGGTTTTAGTCGAAATTTCGTCTGATGGAATCCATTTTAGTCAAACAAGTCAAGTAAAGATGCTGGGTCGTTATCCTATTTATAATGTCTTTCAATATAGAATATTGCCCAAGATTAATCATATTTACCCACGATTTGTATCCCAAAAAGGAGGATCATTAATAAAAGTTTACGGGGAAAATTTTGAAAATATTAATACTTTGCGGTGTAAATTTAGTAGTCACGGAAGCATACAAAATGTTGCTTTGCGCAGAGACGTTAAATCTAGTTCTATTTATTATAATCTTTGCAAATTAGACAAAACAGGGTGGCCCGAGAACTGCGGTGGTAACAGTCAAAGTTTGAAAAGTGTAGATTTAATACAATTTGAATATCAAAAAAAAGCAGAGTGTATCACTTTAAGCAATAGTAACACTACAAATAATACAACTTCAAATAGCACTAGTAGTAGTAGTAGTAGTAACAGTACCAATAGTATCAATGGCACCATTAGTGACACAGAAACTGGGTGTGCAACTAGTAGTGAAGAAAGTGATGAATCATTAAGCGTAGAATGGCCTTTTTATCGGCAAGCCAGAATACCAGAAAATGCCGTTGATGGAAATATAAATGTTTATGGCGAAATGTATTCTAGTGTTTCAATTCCAGAATTATCACCTTGGTGGCAAGTTGATTTAGGTGAAAATCATTCTATTGACACTATTAATATTTATAGTGGCGTTGGATCCCCAAATGTCGACTGGACAAATGAAATTCCAGTTATACTACTTTCTTCCGATCTCGACTTTAAAATTAGGTGGGGTTCGACGTTTGAAGAAGATGTACTACATAGCAAGCAATATTGTGGTGCAGAATGTGTCAAAGAATCAGAAAAAAAATACAACGGGCACTATAAATGGGAAAATGTTGGTGGAATTGACGCTCGATTTGTTCGAATTCGTCTGAAACCTAGATATTCATATAGTTACAGGGAAGATTGTGTCTCTACATATATCTTAAATGGTACGTGTGCATCTGGAAATGGCACTTGCTTGACAGAGCACGAAGTATATCAAACAAATACATTGCAACCAGAAACTTCAAATGGCACTACCTGCATCCCATTGAATCAAACTTATACTGAATGTAAATTCAATGAACAAGTAAATATTACAAATACAACTACAAACGAGACAAAAGTTACATATGTACTAGTTACTAAACATTTTCCAGTTTGTGAAAAATATAATTGCACATACATTTCTAACTCAACGGATGTTAGTACGTGTAACATCACTTTCATTACAAACGCATATTCTCAAACGCTGAGCTTAGCAGAAGTAGAAGTATTTGGAATCTCTTCCATACCACAGCATAAAGCTAGTAGCAACAATACTGGAATTTATGTAAAACCGTATTATAGCGATGAAGGATTGCTAACTTGCGCTGCACCTGCTCAAGATACTCGGCCAAGGGACTTGTTTGTGAAATTGCAAATATTAAATCGGCATGATAAACCGTTAGAAGTATCAAATTTTAAGTATCTCGTTTACAAAGCGCCTGTAAAGGTTTTACAATTAAGCCATACCCAAACCCATAATGGAGGGAATTTGCCTATTATTATATATGGGGAGAACTTTGTAAACACGTCTGATACAAACTATGATATATCTACGACTACATCTGGGCAAGAAACGCGAAATAGAACCATTGGTCAAAAGCATCTGTTACGTTGTAAATTTGGGGATATTGCTGTACATGCAACGTTCATAAATGAAAGTGCAATTGCATGTGTGGTTCCAGAGGTTACTGTGTCAAAAGTTGTAGATGTTGAAGTTTCCATTAACGGCAATGATTTTACGCAAAATAATATTAAATTTTATTATTATGGATATTGTCCAAATGGCTCTTTTTGTCCAGATCACACAACTTCTCGAGCTAATTTAGAACCTAGTCCTTGTTCACCCGGGTATATGTGCCCTGAAGTTGGGTTGTACGAAAGTGAAGCTTGTCCACAGGGTTATTATCAGGACAGAGGAAATCAATCTTCTTGTAACAAATGTCCAATTGGATACGAGTGTCCATTTAAAGGAATGGTTTATCCACAATTATGCAGGCCGGGTTACGTCTGTGACCAAGTTGGAATCATCCTATCAAGCACACCATGTCCACCGGGACATTACTGCTTATATGGAACAAAGACAGTTACAACATGTTTAGACACCCTAAGATCGGAAACGTATATAGATGGTTTCAATATTAAATTTCCTGACGGTGATTGCAAGGAAAATTCTGATAAGTGGAACAGCTTAACTAAACTAAAAAATGATGGGTATCCCTATAATTTTACAGGGCAAAACACTACCTTTATGCCTCAAGTATGCTCCATCAACACTTACTGTGGCCTGGGTGTTAGACAAAGCAAGCAAGTCGTGTGCAATAAAGATACAAGACCTGATTGCTATATGACACCTCAGCCGTGTTTATCTGGTTTCATATGCACAGTAGGATCTGAAACGCCAAAAGGCACATATGTATGTCCAATTGGTTATTTTTGTCCCGACGGTACGTTGTATACATGCGATACATTTTTAATAAAAAATTACGATCCCGACAATAGCCTTAACATTAGTTATGCTGGACAAGATGAGGCTTTACTAATGCTCAATGTGTGTCCGTGCCCTCCAGGTGCCTCGTGTGGAAAATTGAATTTAGGTGAACCTGTCAAGTGCAATCCAGGAACTTACAGCGACGATTTTCAATTAGCTGAATGCAAGCCATGTCCGATTGGTTATACTTGCCCATATTTGAATATGAAAGAACCCGTCAAGTGCAAAGCGGGATGGAGCTGTAAAGAAGAGGGTCTTTCGGTGGAGAAAGAACAGTGTGTTGAAGGCCATTATTGTTTAGAAGGTACAAAAAGTAGTACTGGTTTTATCCTTGAAAAGCTAGAGTTTTTAAGTAGTTCAAATTATTATGAGAATTATACTACATATCATACTAAATATGGAAATGTCACGGTGACGAGGCAAAGTGAATCGATTTCGAAATTGGGTGATTTTAATGATAGATATGTCGGTAAATTAAATTCCGGTTATGCATATGAACGTTTCAGCAATGAATCATATTTTCCAGAGAAAGAAAGTTTTTTAATTGAAAATTTGTTTAAAAAGCATTATGATCATATGAATCGGGATAATATAAATGGACTTGCCGTAAATGATAATTTAACTATTTCAAATGGCTTCAGCGATCCGAGATATTATTATAGGGCTGAAGATGGTAATACTGAACCCGCTGAGATCGTTATGTCGTTTAAAAATTTGCTACCAATTGATCGCATATGTGTTTACCCTATGTTACCCCAAATGACTAGCGGTACAATCGGGGAGGATATTCGAACAAATTATACTTTGGAAGTTTTAAAAGTTCATCAGACAATCTCTGGTGTAAAAGAAAAGTGGGAAACTTTAAGAAGCTTGAATGGTGAAAATTATCGCGTTGAAAATCGATGGGATAAAGACGATTCCTGTCGTGACTTTCCAAGAACCTGCAAGAAAAATGATCACATTATTCAAAGACGGGTTCCATATGTAAATAAAGCACTTTGTCGTATGGACAATCAATATGACCCTTGTGAAGGAACAAATAGTACAACAAATCCAACAGAATATTATAAACGTTTAAAATTGAAAATCTATCCTAGTATAGAAGAGTTGGATTATTATCTAAGTATTCCATTCACAACAGAAGGTCTAGCAAATGACCAGACTGTCTTGCCCGGCGAACCAACGGATAGCAATATAAGAAATTGGTTTGAGACAGATTTAGAATTAGTAAAAAAGATACGCTTTACATTATACCCTACAAAAAACAAACAAAAGTCCAACGACAATGGAGTCATAGCTATGAACGGAATTGAAATATATGTACGTAAAGATACGCAAGATAGACCATGGGCATGCGCAGAAAAGCTTTATTGTCTACCAGGTGTTGCAAAGGAGACTATGAGTGAGCAAGATTTTACAGCACCTCAACCATGCAAAGCAGGTGCATATTGCAAACGGGGATGTCCTCGGTCGCAAGGAACTGCGCCTTGTCCAAGCGGGCAATTCTGCGAAAAGGGTACAAGTGAGCCATTAGATACTCCAGAGGGACAATTTGCCGAAAGTTTAGGCAATGTGAAAGGAACAAAGTGTTTCTCTGGATTTTTTGCTCCCATTCGTGGTCTTGACAAGTGCTATTCATGTCCTGAGGGTTTTTACTGTCCAGCATCTTCTTCGACGTGCTGGGGTAGAAATCCTAATGTTTCTACAAACGTAAATCACAAAGGTTTTTTCGCCAAGGCTATTGGTAGTGACTCAATGGCACAAGATTGTAGCGAAACTAATCCCATGGATTTGAGAATTCAAGGGATATTAATTGGACCGCCATTTTGCCCACCAGGAGCGAATTACTCGACGTATTTTGGCAATAGTACAAGTTCTACCAGTACTAGTAGCAGTAGCAGTGGTGATATTTGCAGCGCCCTTGGAACAGGTGGTGCACCTTTAGGCTCAAAAGCTACTGAGGTTGGTAGAAATGATACTGTGATCTGTACCGCAGGATTTGTATGTTCCAGGAAAGAATTATCCTCAGTAACAGAAGGTTGTCCAAAAGGTCACTATTGCCTGGAAGGTACGACAACGTCAAATACAAGCAGCACATGCAGCTATGATACGCATTGTACTAATAAATTGACTAAAGGCCAGTTTGCTCCTATCCGCATGGAACTATCTGGTGGTGAAAAATTGAATGAATACTCTTATAGATTGAAAAGCAATGTCGGCAATGTCACGGTTTCTACCACAAAAACCAGTACTCCGAATATTCAAAGTATTGAAAACTTTTTCGATGGAAATTATCCATACATATGCCCATCCTACGTTAAAAAAGATGTAGCTCCAACTGAAACGACTAATCGCTACCGTGGTAAATATATGCATAATGGGAAAGGTTGCTACTCATACGATGGTATTATAAAGAGAGGTGTATCCGATGTACAAATTCAACTGTTTATTTCATTAAAATCAAGATCTCCTGCAGGTGATCCGACAAATAATCGATACAATGGAGATAATATTGCGTATAAAAATTACAATCACCCTTACAATTATAAGCCGGTCACTGGTAATTTCATTCGTAGCGACAATGTGGACTTGAGATATTATTGCTCTCTAGACAATCGTGACAACTTACCGGCAAATCTAATTTATGCTGGACCATGTCCACATATATCAGATATCGAAAAGGCATTGAGAAAATCTATAGAAGAGCAAATTAGTGAAATGGCGAAAAAAAACATATCAGTATGGCAGGCATATAGTGATGAAGCTTATTTTGGAAAAGAAGGAAAAACACTTGCAGATAGACAAGTGCCTGCGACAATTACATTGGCGACTTCATTTGAAGGTTTAGGGTATATATTACAGCTTTTAAACTCAAAAAATGAAAGTGATGTTGCTAGTTTACAAATATCTTTAAAGGACATTAGTAATAAAACGGAGTACGACAGAGGCTACGTGATAGATTTTTTAAAAAACATAAGAGCTTTCTCTTCGAGAGGATTTTGGGGGGGAAGTATCGAACATACAGCGCCCAACTCCATACTTTACGCGCTATTTTGTTGAGATTAAAAATCCGTTAAATCCGCGCGAAGTGTTTGAAATGTCAGGAATGTGGCGTAGTCTGATTGATAGTGTCGATAATCCCCGTCGTGTTCAAGATAGTCTTCGTAGCGTTAAAAGTTACTGTAACGTTCATCCGGCATATCCTGGAATGTCTACAACAAGCACTAATGGTAGTGCAACCAAAAGTAGTTATCAAATATGGGATGACTGCATATTATTTTGGAAAAGCCAAGGTTACGATGGAATATGGCGTGATAAACAAAGCGGATACAGCGTCTCGATTAATCGTATTAATAAGTACATGATTACAATAGAGACTAGAGGAAATGAAGGTTCTATGCTATCGGGGTTTTATTATATATATAAAGGTCTTGAAAAAGGTAAAGTACCAGTAGATAAAAATGGAAAAGTCACAGCATTGAAAGTCATGTATAATGCAAAAGCAAATCAAATCAAAAAAACTCTTTCCGCGTTGGGTTATACCGGGCAATTCAATATTTCTCGAACGTCTATTAATCATTACGAATATGGAGGGTATACCTGGATAATTGAAGCAGCGGATGATATCACTTTGTTAAACGTAGCTGGCAGTCATCCTATTGTTTGGCCAAGGCAAGAATGGCCAAATAATATGTTTGAGCGTGGAAATCCAGGTGTAGAAAGTACCATTACGTTTTTTCCGGAAGTTTTTCGAGATGAGGTAAATCCAAAAAATATATGGATAAATGATGGAAGAAGATGGCAAGCAACATCTTCATGGAATTCAAAGAGCACAATTGTTAACAACGTTGACAGTGATGAAGAGGTAGTTTTTAATTTTACATTTGATTCATCAATTCATCTTGATTTAATTCGCATATATCCATATTCATTGTTACAATGCAATGATGATAGCTGCATAGGTGAAACAAACCCTTGGGATTCAGCATTTTTTAATGTTGATTATAAAGTTGAAGTAAAAATTTCTGAAAAAAATGAAGCAGACAAATCAGATTGGATAACATTAACCAGAAACCTTATTACTGGACAGCCAGGTTTTGTAGAAACTTACAGAGAAGAAGGATTAAAATCCAGTGCTGAATTCGTTTTCCATGACGTTCGAATTCCACGTGGAATCTTGCTTCCAACATCTTTGGAAACGGAAACTTCAAATAGGGAATTTATCAATGGGTCGTGGTGGTTTAGTTTACCTCTGCA
>JACLAC010005630.1_pt1 | contig 11532 bp, 7 predicted proteins | sample 8027881 | NCBI WGS metagenome assembly JACLAC01 (sample SAMN15725517, study PRJNA655200) | protist metagenome | isolation source: fluorescence activated cell sorting (FACS) single amplified genomes of... | place: Spain: Blaines Bay Microbial Observatory, Mediterranean Sea | collected 2016-01-19 | reverse complement strand
AACTAACATCTGTGAATTTTTGTGCCAGTTATTTTGCCATTGCTCAATTCTCAGCTACTTCCTTTGAAGAAGTTAATGGTGCAATCCGTTTGCAACACCAAAGTTGTGGTAGTTTGTACGATTTCCCCGTGTACTATCAGCCCTTGGGGCAACCCGTTGCCTATGATGAATTTTATACTATGCAGCAAGAACGTGATGTTTATAATCTACCCCCTTTAGCGACCACTTTAACAATTGAGGAAGTAGAAGGAGGGTTTGATATATTGGTACAAGTTACTGGCTATGATCGCGTTCCATTCCAAATTGCCTGTGATTTTTCACCCGGCGGAGAGTTGGATTTTTCTGCCGGCATCATGCGTGGCCAGGCAGGGGAAAGCGTGTTTTTGAAATCTGGTTATGCCAGCTATCATCTAGGCAACGATGCCATAGCGATTGGTCCAGGAGCCTATGCTCATCGTTTTTGGCAAATGCGTGGCAGTGAAGACGCTCCCCAAGCCTTTCGCGTATTAATGACATTTATGACACCGCTTGAACAGACCTTAAAAATTCGCTGCGGTACATGGTCAACAGCCGAAGAACGCATTATCTAATTTTCATTCGGTCTAAGCAACAAGCCGGGGTTACTATCTTATAGACCATAAAGCGTAAGTAAAACCTAATAATGTCTATAAAAATCTGTCTTCAATCATTAATTCTCTCCGCCCCTAGGATAGTCCGATCCGGTATAGTATAATCCATCCATCGAGTCAATTCTCTTTGCTCTGCGGTAAAGCGAGCTCTAATAGACGGCGCCATCCAGTAATGCCGTACATTATGGTAGTCCCACATTGGACAGGCTCGATTACGATGGACATGATTGTATTGTAGCGTTGTACGCCGCCGCGTGCTGGTCTTAGCCGCACCAGCATGGGTAAGAGCCTCCGTAAATATCATAACATCTCCAGGATCGCCCGTAACTTCGATAGCTCCAGGAGTATCTAAACCGGCCGTTCTCCAGCAAGCATTGATCGGCAAGTTTTTCTTATGTGAACCAGGTATCACAGTAAAACAACCATCTCCCGCATGATTAGGGGTAAGCATAGTAACCACATTTACCATAGGTGAACGAATCACATCGTTGTGCACCGTATACTCCTCAATCGGTAGACCATTATGCCACCCAGTAGCTTGGCGACCTGTATATTTGGAGATAGCCCACGTATTTACCAATTGTGGCTCACCCATAAATTCTGTTAAATAGGGAAGAATAGTCGGGTGCGCAATCAATTGATCAAAAATAGGATTAAGTCGCGGTAATCCATTTAAACGCACCTGATGTTCTATATTAGTATCCTTGATAAAGTGTTGGGCCGTCACAATAGGTAATCCATCGGCCCAACTCTCATCATGATCAAGCGCTTCATTTTCAACCACAGCCCGATCAAGCGCATCAACCAACTGACGATCTATCGCGCCACGCAAAATCAGAAAACCTTGTATATCAAAAAGAAATTTCTCTTCATCGCTTACTGTATGCATTTTTAATCCTACCAGTAAAAAGGTAAAAAACCTTACAAGAATACAATGTCTATTATGTATTAATCCGGCCAGTCATCGAAATCTGCGGCAGGGTTATCACTGACTACATTAGGGAACTCTAAGTGCATATCAGCATCCACTAAACGTCCATCACCCAATAAAATCTGATTTGCCGTCTTGGGCGTTACCTTGGCAGGATATTGTTGGGCAAAACGTCGTTGTTGAGCCCGCAATTGTAACTGTACCGTATCATAATCAAACTCATGTTCCAACATCAACCGTAAATGGTTAACTTCTGCCGGTACAGCTCCTTTCTCAGCACTAAGAAGATTGATCTGTTCATCGGCATCAACACTTAAATCAAACGCCAGATCAGTACAACCTTTAAAATTCACTACTTTATATTGCTCTGAGCACATAACACGGTACTCCGTTCCAGTTCCCCCAAAACCGGATAGGTGTTCAACCAGCACGCCAGGACGTTGGGCCAAAACGCTCGAAGTATCACCCCTCACAATAGCAGCAAGATCTACTCCCGGTAATTCTGCCGGTGGGTCCACCCCGGCAAAACCGCAAAAGGTGGGAAATAAATCCCCCAAACTAACCGGCGTTGTAACGGTAGACGCCTCCAGATCGCCGCGACGATGTTCGGGCGTAGAAATAATAAGTGGAACCCGAATAGAAGCCTCATGCCACGTACGTTTAAACCACAAACCGTGTTCACCGGCCAGTTCACCATGATCGGAGGTATAGATAATGATCGTGTTATCCAGTAAACCATCACGCTCAAGCACAGCAAGAAAATCACCTAATATTTCATCAAACTGATCCACGCAAGCAAAATAAGCAGCGCGTGCTTTAAGCGTTTGTGCCGCCGTAACATGTTCAAGAAAGTGGCCCTGTGATTCACCGCTTGCCGAGCGTAAAGCACCAAGAGTCAGTGGATGATTAACCGTATCACCGGTTCTGCCAACCCATGGCGGTGTCACTTTGTTGGGCCAGTAACGGTCAAAAAATCGGCGCGCCGCATTCATTGGAAAGTGTGGATGAGCAAATGAATTCATAAGCAGCCAGGGCTTATCTGGTTGTGTGGCGCAGTGCTCACGTAACCACGCCGTGGCTTGCCGGGTCACAATCTGCTCCTGCATTAAAGACTCTGGAATCTGACTAACACCAACATCACGTAAAACAGAAGGCATAAAAATATGATCCCGTGGCCCGCATAAATCCAAGGGATCTTTCTGATGAGCTACCGAAGGAGCCGTAAAATCACCATAAGGTCGATGCTGAAAACCAGCTAACTGTCGGGATCCACTCAAGTGCATTTTTCCAAGTGTTGCTGTAGCATAGCCATGAGCCCCTAAATGAGAAGCAAAAGTGGGAATATCAGGTAACAAGACGGCACACTCCGACGAAGGGCGCCCCGACAACAAGCCAACACGACTGGGCACACAGACCGGATTCTGACAGTAGGCGCTGTCAAAATAGGTGCCGTGATGAATCAAGTTATCAAGCGTGGGTGTCCGGCATGGCTCACCACCGCAAGCACGGTCCCGCGCAGAAAGGAAGCGAAAACTATGCTCATCACTAAGTAAAAAAAGGATATTAGGACGCGCCATAAATACCTTTCATTGCTACGGATACATTAACGGTAAACCAGACAAGGTATAACACTATTTATCCTACCTAATCTATGGATTTCCTACCACTGCCAGCGCCACTTATCACGCAGAATTAAATCAATATATACGCCAGCAGTGTTAAATTCTGTCCTCTTACCCAACCCGTCAAACCATACCTTAAGCACGTATACATCAAATTACACTAAATTGATGTATACGAAGTATTGAGATTAGCAAACCACGTTTAGTACCGTTGACATCAGCAATATGTCGCAAATGGCCAGCCGGCTCAAAACCCAATTTATCATTCAAACGCTGGGTTGCAGTATTATGATCAAAATACATACTGATTAGGTTTTCAATACCAAGTTTTGGGCATGCCGCAATCATTCTTTGCTTGAGTACTGTTCCCAATCCCTTACCTTGGTAGCTTTGAGCAATATAGGTACTGATCTCCGCCGTCTTATCATAGGCGGGACGCCCTCCATAAAACCAAGACAGATAGATACAACCAACAACAATTCCATCATTTTCTGCAACCCATATAGGACGTTTTTTTGGATCGAAGTTGCGAAACCAGTCAATCCGTTCTGCCACCGTGATAGGCTTTGTATCAGCGGTAGAAAAACCAGCAGGAATTGATTCATTATAAATAGCAATAATGGCTGGCAGATCTTCTTCGATTGCATCACGAATATTCATTTTATACATCCACTATTAGAGATCAGAGATAGTTATCATGCCATCTAGAGCAACAATCGTATCCAGTGACATCGACCTAAGAGTGCCAATCATCAAAATGGGCGATATACTTTTTGACCAAAAAAAACCTAGGATTTATTCTCTCCAATCAAAACGCGAGTGCTAGCACTACCCATCCTTACATTATAAAGATACGTTACCAACACCATCCAATTGCACTATGTGCCGGTATATCTTGTATGCAGGCCATCAGTACTGCCATTCCGAATGCACTTTTTAATACGGCCTATAAATAAGACATTATAGTTAGGAATTATTATAATGATTTTTCCTGTAATCGTTCCAACCTAGTACAGATCTTAATAAGATATAACACATTTACTAACAACATCTAATATGACCAGTTACACTGATCACTAGCACTTGCGGATTAACACTTTGAATTTCAGCTTAAAGTCGGCATACTAGCCCTAGTCATGAATAGTAGAGTACGTCCATAATTAGAATCCTGAGCTGATCAAAACAACCCTTTTACTACATCCGAACTAAGCAAGAAAATAATATGTATCAAACTAGATAGCGTCGGGCTTTAAAAAACCATTTCACAATATAATTGACATAATAATTACATTGCTACATCCTAAGCGATCTTTTATCTTGGCTAAGTTGACCAATGTAAAAATACGCAATAGATCTAATATTTAGTTCTGAAACCTACTTTACCAATTGAGGCTATGCATGCGCAATTATCTGCTCCTACTACTTATTTTTTTGGTACTGGCAGAAACATCGCCAACTCGCGCCCAACACCCCTTGGTAGAAGCCATGGAGCAAGAGCTAAAACGCTCTATGCATAGCTTCGGACAGCAGGAACCAGCACCCTATTTTCTGAGCTATGAACTAACCGACCGACACATTGTCCAGATCAATGCTTCGTTCGGTGCCCTTATACGCAGCAGAGAAGACCATATACGCCTATTAGATATTGACCTGCGTGTTGGCGATTACGCCTTTGATAATACCCATCAAATGCGTGGCAGCTATTCCACTAGAGGAGATCGCTCCTGGATTCAGGTTCCTATTGAAGACGATGCCGATGCGATCCGTAGTATTATCTGGCATCACACCGACCGCAAGTACAAAAAAGCCATTGAAAAACTAGCAGCACTCAAAACCAACGTTCAGGTAAAAGTAGAAGAAGAAGACCAGTCTGACGACTTCTCTCGCGAACCGGTAGAGCTATATACCGAACCCATTATAGTACCAAATATTGACCAGGCTCTATGGGAAAAAAAATTAAAGCGATATACCGCCCCTTTTGCAGAACAAAACTATATCTATCAGGCCAGCGCTTTTTTTAATATCGAGAACGAAACCCGCCATTATGTAAATAGTGAAGGATCACAGGTACAGACTTCACAAATCATCTATCGCCTTATGATCTCGGCCTTCTCCAAAGCAGATGATGGTATGGAATTGCCACGCTATGAATCTTTTGCCGCCTTCTCACCTGATAATTTACCCGATGATGAAACGGTTCTAGCCTTGGTAGAACAAATGATCATCGACTTGCACGACCTGCGCCAAGCCCCCATCATTTCACCTTACACTGGACCAGCCATTCTTTCCGGCCGCGCTAGCGGCGTCTTCTTCCACGAAGTATTTGGACACCGCATAGAGGGTCATCGGCAGAAACGTGAAGACGAAGGGCAAACCTTTAAAAAGAAAATAAACGAACAAATTCTACCTACTTCTTTTTCTGTTTATTTCGATCCTACCATCAAACACCTTGGCAATAAGGATCTAGTGGGCGCTTATCGTTACGACAATCAGGGGGTCCGTGCACGCCGCGTAGCAGTAATTGAAGACGGCATATTCAAACGTTTTCTAATGTCTCGTTCGCCGATAGAAGGCTTTGCTAACTCCAATGGTCACGGCCGCAAACAGGCTTCTATGTCACCCGTTGCACGACAATCTAATCTAATTGTTGAGACGAGCCAAAGCGTCAGTTCGCAAGCACTCAAAGCAGCACTAATTAAACAATGTACATTAGAGGGTAAGGACTTTGGTCTTTATTTTGCGGATATTCAGGGCGGCTTTACGCTCACCGGTCGTACTATACCCAATGCCTTCAATGTTCTGCCCATTATGGTTTATCGCATCTACTTAGATGGTCGTGAAGAATTAGTACGCGGTGCGGACTTGATCGGCACGCCTTTAACAACCTTCAGTCAGGTGTCCCTAGCAGATGACCAGAGTGGTATTTTTAACGGTATCTGTGGTGCCGAATCGGGTGGTGTACCGGTTTCAGCAGTATCCCCTAGTTTGTTGATTAATCAGGTTGAAGTACAGAAAAAAACAAAGTCTCAGGAGCGCCCCCCCATCCTTGCTGTCCCCCAAGATACTAGCGGTCCTAATACTCTTTGAGCCAAGGAATTTAATATGTTATACCGTACACTTTACCTGCTAGTATTGATCAACGTGCTACCATCTCTGACCGCAGCACAAAACGCTACCTTGATACGTGCGATGCAGGACGAAATGACACGTTCTAAACAAGATCTCCAATTAGAAACACTGGAAAAACCCTACTTTATCTCTTATCGCATCGATGAATCCCACAGCCAGAGTGTGCGCGCCACTTTTGGTAGCCTACTAGGCAGCAACCAGTCGCACTACCGTATCTTGACCGTGGAAATCCGTATCGGTGATTATAGCTTTGATAACACCAATTTCCATACCTATTCATCTGGCAATTCCAATATGGTAAGCATGTATTATGGAGGGCGGACTGCCTTACCATTGGAAGACAACTATTTGGAATTACGCCGCCAACTGTGGTTAGCTACAGATGTAATCTACAAAAAAGCTCTGGAAGACCTGGCTAAAAAACGTGCTCTGCTGCAAAATAAAACTCGAACCGAAGTCATCGATGATTTTAGCCGCGAAGCAGTATCTAACATTGAATCACTCACCTCGGCAACACCTATGGATCTAATATGGGCCCAGTCCCTGGTCCGCGAATTGTCAGGCCTATTTCGTACCATGCCACACATCTCCACTTCCCGCATCGATTTATCCTCAGGCTCTACCCACACCTATTTCCTTAATAGCGAGGGTACACAGTTTTCTCGTACCACTCCATTTATAAATTTCAATGTCACAGCATCCACTCAAGCCGCCGATGGCATGGCCTTAGATGACTTTGTATCAGTATATGGACAACACCTTGAAGAACTGCCAGCGCAACAGGTATTAGCCGCGCGTATACAGGAATTAGGGAAACGTTTAGAAACCGCCTTACAAGCCCCCCTAGTCAAGCGTTTTACCGGACCCGTATTATTTGAACAACAAGCCGCCGCTAACTTAATTGTCCAGGGCTTTGTGCCCTATTTGACCAGCACCCGTAAAATTTTGAGTGATATTGAGTACTACTCCAATCTAAATAAAGAAAATCCTTTTCTTGACAAAATCGGTATTCGCGTCTTACCCGAATTTTTAAGTTTGATTAATGCACCTGATCAAGTCTATTGGAAAAAACAAACACTTATTGGCCACTATCAGGTTGACGATGACGGTGTTCCAGCACAGCGCCTTAACTTAATTGAAAAAGGCGTACTAAATACCTTATTGACCACGCGCACCCCAGTACGCGGTATCAATCAAAGCAACGGCAGTCGCCGCAACAACGGTCCTGCTCCAGCCAATCTGCTAATGACTAGCAAGAAAAGCTTAAGTACCAAAAAAATGCATAAGGAATTAGCCAAATTAGTCAAACGCCAGAAAAAAGATTATGGTATTATCATCCGGCGTCTAGGCAAAAAAACACGGTCCAATGACGGCTCCCATAAAGTAGGCTCAGCACTTGAAGCCTACAAAGTGTTCCGTGATGGTCGTCAAGAACGTATCCGTAACGTCCAATTTTCTGATATTAGTCGATCAACATTTAAGGACATTATTGCCGTGTCTAAAAATATGTTCGCCTACAATACTATGTATCAGCCTACAACCCCCTTTTTCGTCCAGTCAGGCCCCAGTCCGATGAGTATCGTCCTACCCGAAAGCATCCTATTTGAGGATATCACAATTCGGCCTCCTGATGGCGAAATTCCTAAGCCACCGGTAGCCAAACATCCATATTTTGATCAATGAGATTATAATTGGCACAGTAGTATACATGATATTAATCACCTATATTTAATATCATGTATACTACTGTGTCATCTCAATAACTAGCCGCCTGAGTTCTATGCACAAATCCTCATTCAGCCTCAGAGGCTTATTAATTGGTGGTATCCTCTCTTTAGGCGTGGGTCTGCTCGCCCCTTACGGAATCGTCTTCAATTATTATTGGATTGGGTTTAATCCCTCTTCACCCGCTGCCCTTTTCTTCTTTTTTATCTTGACCTTTATCGTTAATACGATCTTAGGCTTAGTTAAGCGTCATTTTGAGCTTGCTAAAGCAGACCTAGTACTCATCTACTGCATGCTGCTTATGGCCGTTACAGTACCAACCTGGGGCCTCATGTTCTTCCTCATTGGCACCCTCGTGTATCCATTTTACTACGCCACGCCCGAAAATAACTATGCTGAACTGTTCTACGACTCTATCCCTGCATGGATGGTGCCGCAAGATTGGCAAGCCATCAAGGACTATTACGAAGGTTTACCCCAAGGCGCTACCATTCCGTGGCATATCTGGTTTGAACCCATGGGCTACTGGCTCTTATTAATTATAGCCATGAGTTTTATGCTGATCTGTATGAGCACCATTCTGCATCGTCAATGGTCGATCCACGAGCGCCTAACCTACCCGATGGTACAGCTGCCACAAAACATGATTGAGCGCGGCTCATCCCCAACGGCCCGCATCGCACCATTCTTCAAGGACAAGCACATGTGGCTGGGCTTTGCGGTCCCCTTTACCTTGCTCAGCCTAAATGCCCTTAATCACTATTTTCCTTTCGTACCTCAATACCGCCCTGCAGGCCGTCTATCCCTATTCAATCAAACCGTACACCTACCCATTGCACTCAATCTAGCCTGGGTTGGCTTCTTCTACTTAGTTAACCTAGAAATCACCTTCAGTATCTGGTTCTTCTATATTTTCTCCAAAATCGAAGAGGGCCTCTTCAGCATCCTTGGCATCGCCAGTACGGAACGTCTTAGCGCCTACGAGTACTCACAACCTGCGGACCTGACCCACCAGGCTACTGGGGCAGTAATCGTCTTGGTACTGTTTGGCCTGTGGACCGCTCGTGGCCACCTAGCACAGGTTGTACGTAAACTATGGGACCCCCACGGTGGCCTCGATGATAGCGAAGAACTGCTTGGGTATCGAACCGCATTTTGCGGCTTTCTTATCAGCTTGCTCAGCATTGCAATTTGGCTTTGGTGCTCAGGCGTGCCAGCGGTTGTATTGCCTATCCTCTTAAGCGTCAGCCTAATCTTCTTTATTTTAGTCGCTCGTGTAGTAGCCACCGGTGGCGTAGCCACTGCACGCAGCCCCATTGTCCCAGCCTATTTTATTATTTCAGGCTTTGGTACTTCCATTCTTGGCGTCAAAGGTTTAGTCGCCCTCAATTTTACCTTTATCTGGCAAGGCGAATCACGCACATCGCCAATGGTTGCCTGTGCCAATGGCCTCAAACTCGCCGAAATGATCCCCGGCCCCAAGACGCGGCTATTTTGGGGTTTGATGCTAGCCCTTATATGTAGTCTCATAGCCGCAGCCTATATGACTTTGAAGCTAGCCTATACCTATGGCGCCATCAATTTATCATTAATCAATTGGGCTGGAGGTCACGGTTGGCCCTATATCGGACCAACCATCATCAATATGCCGGAAGCCAATATGCGAGGTTGGCTCTTCAAAGGCATCGGTGCTGCAGCAGAAGGCTTTCTGATGTGGGCGCAACACCGGTGGTTCTGGTGGCCTTTCCACCCTGTTGGCTTTGCCATCTCCGTGGGCTGGCTAACGAGTCAAATCTGGTTTTCAGCCCTGATTGCCTGGGTCTTAAAACTAACCATCCTGCGCTTTGGCGGCGTCCATCTTTTCCAGGGTATGAAGCCGTTCTTTCTTGGTTTGATTCTAGGCGAAGTTTCGGTTTCCGGCATTTGGGGGGTAATCTATGCACTAACTGCCGAAAAAGGACACTGGCTAACCAATATGTAATCTAAAATATTTTTTGTTGTTTTATGTTATAAAATAAACGATTGCAATGATATGAATATTTTCATTGTTTTTAGCGACCGTGCAACAATCCCTATTTTGCGTTATGATAAACGCACTATTCATCTATTACTACTGATCTAATAGATAAATAGTACAACAATTTGCAGGGTGCTCCGTACTCTGTATTTTTTTAGGAGTATAGTCAGATGAATTGGACACATGCCCTATATATTATCTTTGCATTTATACATTTTTCCTGCCAAAGTAGCTCACTAACATCAGCGAAACTCTATCTACAACAAGATAAGCCACAAGAAGCCAAAGCCCAGCTTCTTGAGACCCTGACTCAAGAAGCTGAAAATGTTGAAGCCCATTTTTTACTGGGGAAAATTTATGGAGAAGAAGGTGCTTATAAAAAAATGGTAGACGCATTCGGATTTGCAACAAAATCCAATACTACTAATTTTATGGAAGATATCGAACAAATTCGAGAATTTTACTGGGTCCGAGAATACAATACCGGCATTCGCCATGCTCAGCCAGATACGCTCAATCTGGACAAGGCTCTACACGGCTTTGCCAATGCTACGATCATTGATCCTACGCGTTTGGACGCATGGAAAAATTTAGCTTATATCTACTATCAGCTAGAACGCCCCGATGACGCTCTGATGACATACGAATATATTAAAGATCATTGGCCTAAAGACCCGAATTCTCTTTATAGTCTGGGTGTACTTTATTTAAATAAAGAGGAGTACGAAGCAGCCGTTTCTACCTTAAACGCACTAACTACCATCGCTCCAAATCATTTTTCAGGACATATTAACCTGGCTATCGCACAGGTTAACCTTAAAGATTTTTCTAAAGCAGAAAACAGTTATAAAAAAGCCATTGCCATAGACCCAAACGCCGCCAATGCTCAATACAACCTTGGCAACCTTTACTGGCAACAACAAAACTACGCAGCAGCCCTACAAGCATACAACAATGCCATCGAATTAGCGCCAGACGACAACGACACCTTGTATAATCTAGCCATAACCCATATAGCATTAGAAGACTTAGAAGCCGCATTACCACTATTGGAACGCTTGTCCCAACGTACTCCCAATAAAGCTAGCGTCTGGAGCGAGTTAGGACGTATCTATGCAATCCAAGGACAAATAGATAAGAGCAAAGCAGCCTATGCACGTGAACAAATGCTGCTACCTTAAAAGATCATTTTGCAATATTCGTTGCCATGAAGCGCTCTTATCGTATTCAGCAATGAATTATTCTACTCGAACAGCCCCCCTATGCACGGCATAAGGGAAGAACAACTGTAAGATATCATCAAACTGATGTTTCCAACTAGACCAACCAAAGCCAGCATTGATTTCTCCACCAGCAACCGTATAACCCGCACGAGTCAGCCGATCGTAAAAAATCCGATTGCGATCCCCAATACCTTTAACATCCATCTCGTGCCTTTTAAAATCGTATTTTCCCCACTCAAGATATATATTAAGCGGC